>Ga0310690_10013154_pt1 | contig 10096 bp, 12 predicted proteins | sample AusTroGonzalo_MG_2_FD_207661 | JGI IMG/M metagenome (GOLD analysis project Ga0310690, IMG submission 207661) | Bovine rumen microbial communities from tropical cattle in Woodstock, Queensland, Australia - Gonzalo_04 (v2) (version 2) | ecosystem: Host-associated > Mammals > Digestive system >...
TCTTCTATTTTCATTTTACGAGTGGTCATATAGTTTTGGTCAAGATATGGACCATCTTCTGTTGCAAATTCTTCTACGACCCAGTTAAGCATACTTCTACGAGTTATAGTATAGGGCTTTGTTTGTCCATCTGCAAACGCAAGATAAATAACATCTAAAGATTGCACATAAGACATGTGTTCTAATTTATCATAAGTAAAAGGAGTAACTATAGTATATTGATTACCTTGGTTATCTGCTAAAGGTCCAAATCCCCAATTACCATCTTCATCAGTACCAAATGTATAAAACCTAATTTGTTGATTTAGAAATTCTAATAATACAGTTTGGCGCACACTAAAAATAAAAGGCATTAAAAATACTTTGGCCCCAGGATTACCTAAGTCCCAAATATGTTGTGTACCGGTACGTTTCTCCATAGGACCATAACGAGAACATACAAAATTTAATGCATCAGCGACACCATTATTATATTGCTTTAAATCATCACGAGAGTATAATTTAGACGATAAAATACCTGAATTAAATATATTTTGTTTATCAACAAGTTTTACCAATTTTTATTCCTTTATGATGATGATTCATTTAATTCATCAGACATATCTACACGAAGTTTTTTCTCCCATTCGGCAGAACCATATCTGATACCTATAACTTCTCCTTCTGGTCTTAATATATTTCTTTCTCTTGCATTAAGAGATTTTGCTGCTTTTAATTCTTGCTTAGCTCTACGGGCCATATAATCAGCTAAACTTACAGAAGCAGGGAGTGAATAAGCTAGTTCTGCTGCAAGTTCAGCAACAAAAGCGGAAGCTAAAGAAGCATCAAATTTAGCAGCATCTATATCTGCTGTATATTTAATATAAACTTCATCAATATTGCTTAATAGTATTCCACCATCTATATCAAACAAAGCTTCTCGAGGACCTGCATTACGATTATAATAATCATCTAAATCTATATAAGTTTCACCTTTATTTACAGATATTTGAACTACTCTTAAACATTCAGGAGCAGTAGGTAAACGATAAGCATATTGCCAACCTCTAGTATCTACATTAGCAAGTTGTGCTAAAGAAGTAGTTACTCTGGCACAATTCCAATCGTTACAACGAAGTAGTTTACGTTTGACAATATCTACTTTTGCTTTAACGGCTGTAACAGTAGGAGATACATCCTCAACATTATCTAAAGATACTATCGGTTCCTGGCCTATAGATACTAATGCTGCATTTATTAAATCAGTATATCCCGGTTTAGCCATTAGTTATGATTCCTTATTTAAGTAAATTCTTTTCAAATAGTAAAACGACTTTAACTGTTTTTGCAATTTTATCAACTTCAGTAATTATAAATTCAATATATCTAGTTAGCTTTTCTTCTCCTTCATATTGAAATACTCTTATTATATCACCTACTAAAATAAAAGTATAAAGAGGATTAAAAAAAGCAGGGTCTTTAATATCGAAATAAGATTCTGCTGTTGCGTGGTATGTATAAATACAATGTTCAGCTCTACTATTTGCTATAACTGTAACAAGTTTTGCATTTATAATTTTTTTACTGGCTAATGATGTTTTTGTTTCTTCTACAATTTTGGGTAATGATTCGCCCATAAATTCCTCCTTTTTGTAGATTTATAAATTGAAATTTTTTAGGAGAGCTAGAGGAGAAAATTAATTCTCCTCTTTTTGCCCCACCAAATTTTATGAACCCATAGTAGCTACTGCAACAGTCAATAAACCAGTTGTTTGATTTACGGCAGTTACTCTAAGTATACCAAAACCACCACCTGAAGCTGCTGTTGAATTAACTAGGATTATGTCACCTACTTTAATTTGTCCAGTAACATTTGTGTTACCTGTTGCTCCTGTAAAGTAGTTGTCTGCTTTTATCGTAGACCAAGTATCTTCTGATACATAGAAGAATACAGAATTTGTAGCACGAGCAACACATGCAAATAATTTTTTATCAAATGCCATTATTCAGTCCCTCCTATGAACTTGCCTGAGAATTTGCTACGTCAAATGATAAAGCTCCTGTTTCATCAATAAGAACAGCACCTAATTTTCTTCTCATATAATAAAGAATAGTATCATCGTCTGTTTCTCTTACACGAGTTTTATCTATACCACCTAATGCTAAACCTACGCAAGATTTTACGAAAGCATTACATTTTGTAGTAGAACCTTCACCTGCCGGAAGGTCAGGGTCAACTCTCCAAACCATATCCATCCAGAATCTACCAGATTCAGCTTTGGTGAATAAGTAAGGAAGTTGTGCTGCTGTAATTACATCAGCATGATAGAACTGTTTTAAGTTCATTAACTGGTTCCATTGTTTTGCGCCTACGTTAACAATAGGAAGTTCTTTGTTTCTGAAGATGTGATTAACTTGGAAATGTTCCCAAATTGCTTGAACAACATCTAAAGTCATACCAGATGTATTTGCACCAGAAACAGTTTGAGTTGAAGTATTGATTGCTTTTAAAATCAATTCATCAATTTTAGTATTCATTGATGCAACAGCGTTGTCTGTAATTACTAACATACCATTTGCTGATGTTGAAGAAACTTCTTGTTCATCAATTTCATCACCTGCATAGTATGTTTCCAAGTCACAACCAACTCTATCTAAAGAGCCACCGTTTCTTGGGATTTTACCAAAACGAGCTTTTTGTCCTGCCGGAGTACCTGCATGAGAACGGTTGAAATATGTTTTATCACCAACCGGTACGGGTCTTACAGTTACTAAGTCAGCATACAAAGAATCTCTTTTTTGGTAGCACAATTTAATTTCTGAAGAAAATTGTTCTTCCACTAAAGGTAATAGATTCATTGTTTACTCCTATCACTATAAAGTATTAACCGATTCCTCTTGCTAAGTTACCTCTCGGGTTAGCTCGAAGATATATTTGTGAGAATCAGTCAAAGCGCTCATAAGAGGTTAGCTTTGAAGTTTACTCAATTGCCCTTGTTGACTCATTTGAATAGCCACAATTTGTTTATTCAATTCATCAACTTGTGCTTTATTTTTTACATAATCTGTTTGCATTAGAGAATCTCTTTTTGCTCGCAGTTGTTCAATTGTTTCTGGGACGTTTTCAATACCACGTCCTTCTATATATATAGTATCCCCTGTCATCATCTTTGTCAAGGCTAGTTGGGATTTTAAGAAATTAGCATCTCTAAAAAGACCTACTTGTTCCATTCTTTCAATTGTTTCTTGAGGATACATTTGTGTTATTTTAGCAGAAATATTATTTATATTATTACCATAATCTTTACCCCATTCTTTACGAAGGGCTGCTTCTGCTTCTTTTAATTCTATACTTGTTTGTTCTGCCATACTTTGATTATAGTTGTTAACTAAGTCATTTTGTATGTCTATATATGCTTTACACATATCTTGGTATTGATTTTTAGTAAGATTTGCTTTATCAGCTATCTGTTGAAAGTTAGAAAAGTCAAAGGAATCTTTTCCAAATATTTGACCTTCTGCTTTATCATAAATGAAGTCATATTCGGCAGCCGATGCCGGTTTACCAAGTTTGGTATAGAACGCTGTAACATCTTCTGCCGAAGAAGTTGCATCGGGGATACGTACTGATTTTGAAATAGTTTGTTGTGCAGAGATATAGTTTTTAAATACATCTTGAACATTGTTAATTCTTCCCCATTCTGCTCTATCTTTCAAATCTTCAGGGATGCAATCTTTCCATCCTTCTGACATAAATTGATTCATATCAAAAGATGCAGGTGGTGTATCTTGCGCAGGTGGTGTATCTTGCGCAGGTAGTTGTGCTCCTGTACCTTTGTTCAAATCATCTAAATCTGGCATAATTCCTCCTTATTTATTTATGAATTTTTCTATTTCTGTTAAAGTATCTTCTGATATTTTAGCAGACATAGTTAATATATATTCAATTACTTCACGATGTGCTGCTTGTTTTGCAAGTTGTATCGGGTCTGTCGTAATAGGTGCCCCATAATATTTAAAGCGTATTATTAAGTCATCTATTACTTTTTTTGCAATTTTTCTACGAGAATTATCAGAGCTATTAAAAATAGATTGATATGCTCTCTTTATATCTCTATCAATTCCTTTTAATTTATATAGTAACTTTTCCCAAGCATTATTATCTATCATTAACCCATTCCTCCAAACATAGCTGATATATCTCCACCACCTGTTTGTTGTTGTGCCATAGCAGAAGCTTGGTCAGCTTGTGCTGCATCTTTAGCCGATTGAGCACCTGCTTGTAACATTTGAGCTTGTTGTAACATCATCTGTTGTTGTTGAAGTTCTTGTTGTTGACGAGCTGCTTCTGCTCTTTGTTGTTTTACTTCACGCTCTGTGTATAATATTTCATTTGGAGCGCCAAGTAAATAAGTATATAATCTCATTGCTTTTTCAACATTAAGAATATCCATACCACCAACTTGTGCTAATTGTGCTCCGAAAGCTAAAGACCTTTCTATTGCTGATACATCAAAATGTCTTTGAGCCTTTGCAAGAGGACTTTCAAAATCCATTGTTAATCCAAATCCTGAATTAAATGCTTCTTTCAATTCTTCAGGAGGTTCAGGTAATATACCACCTCTACGTTGAAGTATTCTAAATACCCTGATAGCAAGAGGTTTAAGAGCATCTTTTTCTAAGCTACCTTGCCATGGTGACATTAACTTTAATTGAAGCAGTTGTTCTTGCATAGCTTGATAAGTATTATCTTTATCAGTTTGTTCAATTAAGTCAATCATTAAACCTTGACGTACTTGTTCACGTGCATCTCTAATAGTTTCTATATTTATTTCAAAGTTACCAATAGTATGCATTGGTTCTGCTACACGTTGAGCATCCATTTCATGATAGTTTAATGCAGCAGGTTTCATAGATAAAGGATTGATATAAGTATCAATCGGTACATTCATAGCAGGATGTAATGCTAAATCTCCTGCATTTAATTTTTGTTTAGCAAGTTTATTTAAAGATTTAATTGTATGTCGTAAATTCATAGCAGGGGAAAAACCATAAGTATATCCTGCCGGCACATTAATACGACCTATACAATATGGAAATTCTTCATATCCTGATTCTAAAACTAATTTTCTACTTTGATAATCAAGCCAATATGATGCTATAGGCATATTAAGTTTATCTTTAGAATTAGGGTCATAAACTTGTCTAGGTATCGCGGCATGAACAAATACTCTTTCTTTAAGAGGATTGTTTGTAACATCATTAAGTATCTGAGGTCCTACAGCACTGCCAAACATTTGAACTGCTTGTTCATTAGTAAGAATAACGGTACGGTAAACTTCTCCAATGCCACCATAAACATTGTTTAAAACAAAAATATCTTTTGCTGAAACGGGTTGGATATTTAAAACTTGTTCTGAAAAATCTTCAAGAACTAAAAATCCTGAAATAGAGTAAGCAATTAATTCTTGACAAAAACCATGATAAGGACTTGATATATGTTCGTTAATATAAGAACAAGTAATTTTAGAAATAGTTTCTAAATAATTTTTATTATCATAATTTTGCATTAAAGAATTAATAGTCATATTTTCAGGTGGCTTTTTCTTTGTATTAGGCAACGTAGTTAATTTGAAATTAAACCATTGCGTTGCCGGATTTGCTGTGTATGAATATAAAGCAGAAGCAGCTTTAGTCAAAGCATTAGTTGCTGTATCATCGTATATTTCTACATGTCTATCATACAAAGATATAGCGCCAGTATTAGGTGCTATATCATAAAAACCACCACGGTAAGGAAGTACATAGCTTGATACTTCTTGCCAAATTTGAAGATAAGATTCTCTTTTATTTTTAGCTTCATTAAAGCGTTTAAAAAGTTGTCTAGCTTTTTCATCTTGCTCTAATATCTTTGCTAATTCTTTTTGGTCACGAGGAGGTTTACTAAACATATCATTCTTCTGTTGAAAAGCAAATTGTTTAGTTTGTCTTTCCTTTTGTAGTTTAGTTATATCATCTGCCATTTCATTATCCTAATGTTGTATTTTGTTGGTCGCCACCAAGCAAAGTTCCTATTACAGAAGGAGTACCACCTGCTGTTAATAATGAATATCCTGTGCCCTCTTGTCCTGTTGTAAAATCAGTGGCTTGATTAAAATTATTAGAATAAGCCATATTTGCACTTTGACGAGAACCTGCTGCATTAGATTGTGCTGCTTTTTTCTTAGCTTCTTCTTTTGCTTTTTGTTCATTATATTGTCTTTGTTGTTCTGCTAATTGCATCATAGCTATTGCATTAGCTTGTTTAGCATGTTTTGCACCGCCACCCATAATTTTTCTCCTTATGTATAATCTGTTAATTTTGCTGTATTTCCTGATAAGATACTAAAGTTTCCGGTAGGATTAGTTTTATAATCTTTTGTAAATAGTAAACTATTAGTTCCAGTACCATATAAACTTTCTCCAAAAGAACTAGCAGAAGAATAAGCATTCCAAGCATCTTCTTTAAGTTGAGCTTCTTTTTTATCTTGTTCTGCTTTTTGTTCTTGATAAGTTTGTTGTTGAAATAATAAAGATTGATGTTGTATTTCATTAGCTTGTTTTGCTGTTTTGGCAGCACCTATACCTGATGCTATAGATAAAATACCTTGTACACCTGTTTGAGTAATACCTTTTCCTATTGCACTACCTGCTTTTTTAGCAAAAGTAGTTATTGTTTTTCCTGTAGTAGAAGGAGTACTTGCTGATGCATTACCTGCTCCTGGTAATGGAGCTGTTGCCTGTACTTGAGTACCCGTAGAAGGAATTTCTATTTTAGGAAGTAACTTTGCTTGATGAGGACCAAGTGGATCTATTTGTGCTGTGGCTTTAGTACCTGTAGCACCTTTATTTCCTATAGAAAGTAATCCTTTCATTTTAGAAAGTAAAGCACCTGCTCCGTGTCCTACAGCTCCTCCTGCTGCACCCGTAGCTGCACCCGTAGCTGCTGATTTAGCAACATCTCCTATATCACCACCTTGAATAGCTGTTTTACCTGCATTTGTTACAGCACCTATAGCAGCACCTTTTCCCATGCTTCCTAATAAACTTCCAGAACTTGCTGTAGTAGCTCCTGTAGTAGCTCCACTTGTTCCTCCAACTGAAGCACCTGTTGTCGTACCTGCTGTAGTTCCTGTTGCGGCTGTTGCTCCAGTGGCACCAGTGGCTCCGGTTGCACCAGTAGCGCCAGTAGCTACACTTCCTACACTTGCTGCTCCTCCAGTTACTACTCCACTCGATGCTCCTGTTGCTGCTGTAGCACCTGTTGCACCTATTGCACTTGCTCCTGCTGTAGTACCTGCTGTAGCTGCTGTTCCGGCTGTAGCTGCTGTTCCGGCTGTAGCTGCTGTTCCGGCTGTAGCTGCTGTTGCTGCTCCTCCGGCTGCTGCTCCTCCACCAAGTCCGGCCATTATACCACCTACAGCACTAGCTATTGCACTACCAATAATTGCCATATTTAAATCCTTATTATATATCTACACTATATTTTCATAATAAACTATAACATAATCTATTGCAAGTGTCTTAAAATTTAAATACATCATAATCTAATTTTGCATATTGTGCTTGGCCATTTTTTAATTTATCTTTATCTCGCTTAGTACGTTTCATTTTACGAAGTTCTGCCATTTCTAATTTAATAGCACGTTCTCGTAAAGGATTATAGTTATGGTCTGCTTCCGGTAATAGTTGTGATACAGTAGCAGCACGATTATCTATGAAAGCTATAATAGCTTGACACAAATAACGAAACGCATCAGCTCCGTGAGATGACCAATCATGACAAGGTGTGTCTTTAAATTGTTGATTCTTTTCATCCCAATCTTTATGATATTCTTTTAAAGCACGGATACCTTGTAAACAACGAGAGCCATCAAACGTAACTTTCAATAACATTCTACGAACAAGGTCGATACCTTCTGATACATCTGTTTTAGGAATTGCACGGAAACTGACACCGTATTTTTTTGCTACTGATTTACGGGTTACACCTGTAGCTACGTCACGAGTTGTTATATCGTGTGGACCAAATTGTCGCTGTGCAAATATATAGTCTTTATGATGACCAAACTGCACAATAGCTTTGCTTATTTCGTGGTCCTCCCAACCAAATTCTTCTCGTAATGGTTTAAAGTCAGCACGCATTAAGCAGCAACATTCAGCTAATGATTTTTCTGCAAATTCATTATATTCGATTACGTTTACTTTAGAGTTAGCTTGGTCATACTGAAAATACCAGATAGCCATAGAATCAGAAATACCCAAGTCCCACGCAGTATAGACAGGTTGTTTCGGGTCCCACAATTTTTTATTTGGCATCGAACGACCTTCTGATTCTAATTTACGCATAGCTTGACCATAGTAAGAACCTACAAGACCTGCTTCAAATGAACAATAATATTCTTGTTGAATACGTTCTTCTGGAACATTCAAGTCACGCTGTTCTTGAATAGCTTCAGGTGGTATAACAGGAACAAGAATACGCTGTCCATGCTCATCTAAAATTGGATTTCCTTTAATATCAGTTAAAGTTTTTTGTGTATCATCTACAGTAAGTACTTGAACAAAATAATTTGCTCCATTTTTCTTTGCATTAACCATAGATTTAAACAAATCAAATGCATGGTTACGACCACGAGGAGTAGTAATGAAGCATGCCCATCCATCGTTTTCATTTAGAATAGGAGATAAATAATCCCAAATAGCAGGTTTCATAAGGGCAAATTCTGAGAAATTTATTCCAACAGGGTTTGCACCAACCAATGAGTCAAATCTATCAGCGCCCACCAATTGAATAAGCGAGCCATTCTTCAACCTGATAGACATGTCGTCATCTCTTTTCGACTTTATCAAAGGAGGTGGAATAAAATCAAGGAAAGGTATGCCGTCTTTTGTGCTACCAGTCCAAATGATTTTTCTCGCTTGATTCAACAGTGGGAGAACATGCCAGTATGTTCCTACACGTTTTTGTGATTCCTTAATTAAGTTATTCCATGCCAGTAAATCCTTACCAGTACGTCTGTGAGCAAGTAAAAATGCTCTTTGTCTGGAAGGAGTTTGGTCAAAATAACGTAGAAAAGGATATTGATATTCCCTTGGTGTGAATTTATAAGGTAATTGAATTAATTCTTCATCTGGCATGTTTCTGAATTTTCAAAATCTTTCATGAAATCAAACTGTAATTGTTCATATTCTTCTTCAATAACAATTTCATCGTCATCCATTTTATTTTTCTTCTTTCTTTTTAGTTTTTGGTGCTGTAGATTTAGCAGGTTTTGCTGCTTTAGTTTTTGTTTTCGTCTGTTTTACAGGTTCTTTTTTTGGTTTTGCTACCTTTTTAACAGAATCAAAGTCAAAAAAATCATCAAATTCTATAGGCATTTTTAAATTCCTCCTGTTTACAGTTTAAATTATCTGGCAAAATAAATCAAGATTCCTCTTTTTCAGGTTCGATTATGTTTGCTCCTTCTTTTTTCTTGTAAAATTCTACCATTTTTTGTTCTTGTTCTTTAATTTCCCTACGTCTTGCTTCTTCTTCGTCAGTTGTGATACGTTTTACAGCGCCCGTATCGTCAACATCAAGCACAACTCCTACGTCTTTTTTAAATCCTAGGTCTGTTTCGTTAATATTAGCAAAAGAAGTGATAGAAATGTTATTTATCTGCTGATGCTTACTGTTATCCGTAGATTTTTTATTATATTGCTCCGGTAATTTAGCTTTCGCAAGTTCAACAAGTAATTTATCATTCTTAATTTTATAATCACCCATGTGTTCGCCTTTATAAAACTGTGGTGTATCGGTACCTTCTAGTGCTCTTTCTATAACAGTACCGTCAACTTTATCTCTAAACAAAGCTTTAGACACCTCAATGGCTTCACCAAATTCCGGGAATTGTTGACAATAAAGCATAATAGTAGAAGCTTTAGATTTAATTTCCGGATTATGTTTTAACGCTCCTGATATAGTACCCCATGCTTCAATTCCGTCTAATATTTTGTCTTTTTCTTCAATTAATGTTCTTTTCTGTGACGGAGTTAAGGTGTAACGATGCTGCAGGGCAAGTTGTATTTCAGATTT
>Ga0310690_10013156_pt1 | contig 10095 bp, 8 predicted proteins | sample AusTroGonzalo_MG_2_FD_207661 | JGI IMG/M metagenome (GOLD analysis project Ga0310690, IMG submission 207661) | Bovine rumen microbial communities from tropical cattle in Woodstock, Queensland, Australia - Gonzalo_04 (v2) (version 2) | ecosystem: Host-associated > Mammals > Digestive system >...
AATATCCGGGTCACAAAGTAGATTTAGACGCCACATATTGACAGGAATAGCCGCGGATTGCTCTTCTGCTTCGCCGACAGCTGAGACAAAATCGCTAATGGCATCATATGTAAAATAATCTGATGTGCTTGAAAGAGCAGACCAGAAATTGTGCGTCGGAGTATTATTGTCACTTTTGATCTGAATGCCTATCAAATGCTTTGAAAGATCTCGAATTGAAACAATATCAAATTCAGCAAGTGAATGTAGTTTGTCAATGTCAGTACTAACAAATGCGACTATGTTTCCTCCACACTCTGGCATGCTTCTCCAAAGCACGGCTTTTTCTATTGAATCAGAAAGCGTATAATTCTCCGTTTCCTTTGGCACTATGTCAGAGTAACCCACAGCTGCCGCGTAAATATGTGAATTTATTGCCAGAGCCAATTCGGAAATGACATACTCAGGAGTGATTTGATCTATACCTTTAACAATTATTCCTACTTTTGAATTGCTCAAACGATCCTTCAGAAGTTCTACAACTATTTGCTCCTTATTGATCATTGTTCAATCCTCCTAATCTTATCTGCAAGATGCCGTCGGCCATTTCTTCTGCAAAATCCATTGATTCAAGCGTTGCTGCAAACGAACTGAAATTCTCTTCGAGCGCGTCTTCATCAACCTGCATGATCATTCCACTTTTATTTATTTTTTCCAATTCATATTGGCTTCCACCTATAATGACGCCAAAGTGCTCCCATAAACGATCCCGTATTTCCTGGCTATTGAGTATTTCGCCCGGTTGGACACATGAACGGATAATCATTTCAAGGACATCTTGGGACAAGACGAATCTCTTGTTCGGATGTAATTTGTCAGGAGGATATAAGATCCCGGAGGATGTTCCAAGGACCTTTAAACAGTTAACAGGATGAGATGAAGCTTCCAACGCCAGCATATCATACATTGTTTCTCCAAACATTAATCGGATGTCATCCTCAGAGGATTCTCCTTCGGCGTGTTCTTTTGCGAGCAGCCAAAGGGTTGCAAGCTCTTCCTGGCTTGCTTTGGAAAGTTTTTTATCCTTTTTGTATGTTGGTACATCAGATTCCAAGAGACTCTTTTTATCATAACCGTTCTCTTCTAGCCATTGTGCATAACCCCATGCATAAAAACGGTTGATTGATTTATGCATTTGTGTGTATGACATTTCGGATGCACGTGCAACACTGCTTTGACTGGGTGCCATACCAGAGAAATCCAAGAGTATTGGTCTGATTCCTTCATTGCAGTAGAATGCTTCAAGCATAGCCATATAACGAATCAAATGGAAAATGCAGAAAAAGTTAAATAATCTCAGTTGCGTTAATGGATTAGGATGTACTTTAAAGTTTTCAAGAAGACATAAACCGCTTTTTTTCAGGCCATTTAGGAACCAAGCAGTACTATCGTTAATTGTCTTAAATGCAGGTAATTCTTCGTGACGACTTAAGTCTTGGAATTCCTCCATTTCTGATTCAAGAACAGGCTCAAATAATAGCGAAATAGGATCTTTTGCTGAAGAAAGCATATTCCTAATATGATTTGCCAATTCAGGACACCATTCATTTATCAAACCGCCGATGAACTCACCTGTATCCTCATACATTGACCGTCTTGTAATAAAATAGCTAGATCCGGCGGTGTATGAAATCATGTCATCTTTTAAACCTTTAACAACATATACACCCTTGTCAGCCGAGAGCAATCTTTGCATAACATTTCGAAGAGACTCCAGCGAATTCGGAGTTATGCTCTCCTCGATCTTTTCATCTTGAGTCATTGTAGTATAAATAGTATCCAGATCGTTTCCTTGAGGAACAACACCTTTGGCATCTGAAACCAAAGCTAATCTTTTTATGCTCATAGTAGTATTGTATTCCCCAAATATGCTTCTAAGGACACCGCCTGCCACGTGAACTGGTTTTATTGATCCACCATTTGGAGTAAAGCCAACATACTTTCTATCTACAGATGTTCTACTATCACCGAGGAAAATCTGATCAGCCATGTTATGTCTCCTCCGCTTTCGTGCTATTAATGGATATGTATTTTTTATCTTCACGATCTATTGTTACGTCGATTCGTTTTTTATTCTGTATATCCATAAGACTGATACTGGTAATGTCCTCATCAATTTCACTGAAGGATTGTAGTTGTTCGATAAATCTCCATACCTTCTTTACTAAATCCGACTCTAAAAACAAGACTGGAACTCCTCTTTCTGCTTCAGCAAGAAGAAGATACATATCAAAATCAATTTTCAAGAAAATGTTTGATGCATCTTTTTTCTCAAGACGAATATAATTGGAAATCATGTCGATTCCTTCTTGCATGCATTTCTGCAGTTTGGGACGACCAACTCTAAAGCCGCTGGTTTTTTGAGAACCGATCGAAACCAGTACCTTTCGTGGCTCGTTATCAAATCTATGCCCGGTCCATATTTGCATCTCTGAGTTCGATGGTTTTGTACTACCAAAGAATGCGTTTAGCTTTCGAATCAATTCTTTAATGATTTTTTTATCATCTTGTTGTAAGAATGCTTGGAATCGAGAAGCATCATCATCCAATATCTCCAGCAGTTCTGTGCCATGCACATTAAAGAAGTAGAATTGCCGTTTTCTTAGTCGGAATAAATCCTCATTATCAAATGCTATTGCTTCAGCTGGCACCTTATAACCGGGTGTCCATGAATCAGATTCTATCTCATTTGAAATCAGTTTTTCATCCCAAAGAGGATGAGAAATTTTTACGGGATCAATACTTTTCCTTATTGCATCGAACAAACTGCCTTTACCAGCATAAACCAAATTAGCAAGATCAAATATATCATTCCCGGCTGTTTGATTGAGTTGCTTGCATGAACGATTTCCAAAGAGTAAATAAGCGATTAAGCTTTGCAATTCGCGTAGAGTGGCGTGATAACCTTGTAGCACTACTCTTTCCAGAATAATTGACAATCGGTTCTGGAAAAGTTTATCTCTTAGAAGAACTCGATTACGTGTTACCACACAATCATCATGTAAAGGACAGGAGTGACATTCAGCATAATGCTCATCTGCAGTAAGCTTAGTAATGGCTTGTTCTAGTATTTCTGGAGTCAACACTTCACGTTTGCTCAAATCAAACACGATGATGTCTTCAGGAGCTGTATCTTCATCATGAAACACAACAGAAGTGGTCATCATATGATATGCCTTAGAAATTGGTTCAAAAGAACTATGGTCTCTATAGACAGAATAAAGGACAGCTGCGTTAATTGCTATCACGTATGCTTTTCCGCTTTCACGTGCTTTCACCCATCGATCATAGATTTCCTGATTCGATAAAGTGCTAGCATCCAAAACGATTTCAATGGGCTTGTTCAGCTTTTCTATCTCAGCCTTCATCATTCTGATGATATGTGTTTTTCCGTCACCTGGATTGCCTGTAAGAATGATATCTTTCCCTTGTTGTGCGGCTGATAATATGGCTGAATCAAGCTTTGTTACTAGATGAATACCTGAAAGAAGTTCAGGATCAATGTAATCGGCATATGCGCTCGAGCCACGATAAAAATCTCGAACAAACTGCAATCCTGTTTTCTTCTCATCATTAGTTGGCATATGTACAACCTCCAGTTTTGAAAAACTCCATTCCTCATCTTCATCAATTTGATTGCCAACAAGGAAAGCTTTTTTATCAAAGTCTCGAATCCGCTGGTAAATTGGTTCGTAATTAAGTCTGCTAGCCAACCATCTCTCTGTCCAATAATCAATGATCCTTTGAGTTCCTTTTTTGTATTGACGCATATCACAATAATACTTGGGCTTATCCGCTTTTCCAAGGAGATAATCAGAAGTGTTCTCAGCAAGACATGCACCATAGACAATACGTGACATTGCATGTTTCGAGAAATCTTTTGAATCTTCGTTTGTTGCTTCCAATAATTCACGTATTGCCATAGTTAATAGCCTCATCTTAGGACTTGCACCTTCACCAAACACATGATTAATTCGATTAAATCCATCGCTTGTAGCTTCAGTGAGGCTCATTGTTGTTGCTTTGCTGATATGCATCGTTCCAAATCCAATCGTCATACCCAGTCTTTTCCATTCGATATCAAAATTGGAACCAAATACATTTTTAGGAATCTTGAGTCTGTTATATTGGCTTGATCCAACGTAATAAAGTGAGGTTGTGCCTACATAAACCAAATCTGCCGGACGACATACTGGTTCTCCCTTAAGACGACTTGCTATTTCACTAACCTTATTTTCATATCGTTCCTTATAATCATGTACTATTTGTGGTGAAGTAGCGAGTAGTGCTACGAGTTTTCCTCCCAAGATTTCGTTGTATGGAGGAATTGCACCACAAACATTCAATTCCATTAAGCTTGAACCAATATGCTTTGTTTTTTGTGCAACAAGTGCATTGCGAATGGCTGAATTACCAGTCTCACTTTTGCAGAAATTTTTCCAGTTTTCTTCATAGTGTTGATCAGAAACTATATCAGTAATAGCTTTCTTGGCATAAAGAAGACGAGCTAACTGTTCTGCACGTTTTTTATGATATAGGGCTTGTTCGGTTTTTGCTGATATGCCACCAAGTTCACTTCGCTCTTCCTCCTCATAGCCATTGGCAGAGGAATCACGTAATGAATCTTGCCTTTGTTGTTCGGCGTTTGCCGCAACTTCAAGTAGCATATGAATATCTTCATCCGTTGGCTTATTGACTGTCATTTCTGTACAAAGATCAGAATAATCAATGCCACTGATACCATCTTCAACATAGTTTAACAATCGTTTGAATTCACCACGAGCATCAGAACTGCTCATTGATATAATATTCTCGATAAACGCCCCTTGATTCCAGCCAATAAATTCATCACGACAAGTAATTTGAACTGCGCAGTTCTCCAAAGATGCAATTCCCATTACAGCATGCATAGGGTGTGCTGCATCGCGAATTAAGTACTGCATGGTTCTGCCCGGAGTAGTTTCTGATGGTGTGGACCATGTCAATCTGAAATATCTCCAAATCTCAGACACTTTAAGTCCAGTAAACTCATCACGGTCATTTTCGGTAACAAGTTGAAGGTATGGCTTTACAGCATCCTTAATTTCTATTTCTCCTGAATGTGCTCTTGCTAATCGTGTAGCAAGTTCATCCCCGTCAGCAATTAAGTCAGAGATACTGTGTCCGTTAGAATTAGGCATCTCCATATGCTTAATAAATTCAGTAAAGGTTAATAATCGTTCATGCCGGCTTTCGCTCATCCAACTCCGAAGCAACTGCTTTACCTCCGGTGAAGAACTATCATGAAGCGAAGAACCGTTCAGAGTAGGTAGGCACATGTAAAGCACGCTCTCGCGATAAAAAGCTTTCCATGATGCATGAATTAAGTCTCTAAATAATGACCATACTGCTCTGTATTTTTTTCTTTGATCAAGATTGAAGGTGCATTCACTGGTTACCCAATTTATTTCTTCCTCAACAATATGCTCGATGTCCGTTAACGGAGTTTCTTCCGTAATGCTAGACACCGCATTATAAAAACGGATTCGAAAATCGCCTTCCAGTCTTGGCCTAAAGGGAATTTCTCTTCTCAGCATTAGTTACAACCTCGTTCTTTGCGTATTTGTTCAATCGCAGTCCGAATAAAATACACTATCTCTGCGCATGTGCAGCAGAGATTTCAAGCAATTTCAGTTTTTCCTGTTTGCTTCGGTAGTCAGTAAAATAAGCCTGGAGTGCTCTCTCAACAACTTTAGTCTTAGTTTGACCTGCATCATCGCAGATGCTTTCAAGTTCCCGGTAGATGGATGCATCGATTCTCACATTGAGTGCAAGTCCGTCTTTTTTCTCGCGCGCCATAAACAAAAACCTCTCGCATACTAAAGTATATCAGTTTATTTTACTACAACAATCTACAAAAATCAACCTGGAATTTTCGCCTTCCATACCATTACAAAATTTTCGCCTTCCATACCTTTCAAAAAAAGAGGGCTTTTGCCCCCTGGTGATATTGAGTCGACCATTATTTCAGATAGTCCACCTCGAAGCCCGCAGCCTCAAGATGCTCAATGATGTCTTCGTAGGATTTCTTGCCCATGTTCTTTATTTTCAAGAGGCTTTCCTTGTTCGGAAGTCTCAGGATGTCGCGAATCAAATGAATTCCGCTTTCCTTTAAGACATTGTATGTTCTAACCTGAATATCCAGTTCCTCAATCGGTGAATAGCTAAAATCGAGTGGTTTGCCCTCATACCATTCTTCGGAATTGATATAATCCTTGTCAATCCAAGCGACAACATTCTCAATCCGGGGAGCACTGCGCCGATCGGATTGGTAAAACCCTTTTTCGTCTTCATATTTCTCGCCACTGTCAAAGTAAGCGATCTGATGCTTGAAGCTGCCATCGGTCTGGGCAATCTTGACCCCGTAATAGGTGTCATTCAAGGGTTCCCATGTTTCAACTGGCATCCACTGGACTGCTCGATCCGAAAAGAAATATGGCGGAGTGGGCCGCTCTTTTGCAGCGACCTCTTCGGCTTCTTCTGCCGTAAGGAAAATGTTCTTGCCAAACTCTGATTCGCCATATTCATTATTTACCTTTGCGGTTATCTGATCGTTTTTTCCAAGAATAACCGCATCAACCTTGACTGCTCTTACCGTACACGCATGGTCGGTACCGATGCGATACACATAATCCCCCGGTAAGACGGGAAGAGTTCCTTTGTTAACATGATAATTAAGCATAGCTGGTCTCCTCGTGTCGGTTATTTGGTGACTTCAGTCTCCATCATGCAGTGAAAATGCGCTGCTTCAAGTGCTTCGTTTGCGGAAGTCCTAAGGATGATCTTTTTGACCAAGGTGTCCAGTTCAGACCCATCTGTGTAGTCCGCGGGAGCATAATACCTGATTCGCTGATCCCGGAACATCTTCTGAACCTTGTCTTTCTGGCCAGTTTCCGGATTGTAAACGCCGATCGAATGCCCGCCGTTCACATTGACAAGCTTCATGCAGGGAATATCGGTATCGCTGTCACCGATGTAGACCATGTTTCTGAAAGGGACACGGATTTGATCCGGCGGAAAATAGTCGTTGACTCCAGGATCATTTACATCCAGTGTTCCTTTTTCGATCCGGAACAAGAACTGGGTTTTGTTCGTGTAGTTGACAACCTGCGCCGGCCATTTTACCAGCCCGCGCTCGTTGAAATAGAAGGAGCTAGCATAGATCCGATCAAAAGCACCGTTCTTGGCCATTTCAGTGCCCTCAATCATTTCCTGCAGACCGGATGAGATGATGTAGTGCTCCACGATCACACCGTTTTCCTTGCCGTATTCGCGGATACGGTCAAACCATTGTTCTACGCCAGGGAAAACTTTCACCTTTGCGCCGTAATCCATCAGTGCTTTCCTATTTAGAACCAGATTGCCCTCGGCCTCAACGACCATCTTGTACATATAGGCCAGGTTGCTATCCATCCCGTGTTCATGGGCAAGAGTGTCAGTTTCTTTCCAGAATTGCTCGACATCATAGCCAACGCTTTGGATATAGCCCTGAGCCTGCATGTTATCTGGAGTCAGTGTTTTGTCAAAATCATAGCAGATCGCCAGTACTGGCAGGGATTCTTTGGCTTTCCTGATGTAATCCATCTTACATATCCTCCCGATTTTCCCAGATCATGCAAATGCTCAAGTCATCAAGCTCATTCCACAACCATCACACTTTGCCGCAGAATACTTTCTGCTGATATAACGGTAAGCCTGGTGTCCGCAGATAGGGCATGTAAAAGTGTTTGAACCGTCTTCAGATCCGTGAAGCACAGCCATGACAAAGCTGGTTACCTTATCTGTAAGGTCTTGATTCTCACTTTCAACTTCCTTTGGCGGCCAGTCTTCATCCATCACTTCATCATCTTCCCATGTATCATTAAAGATCTGGTATTGCATAATGTTTGTCTCCTTTAAGTCAAGTCTTACAATCTGAGCTTCCTATTTCCGTATAGATCATTCCGTTCTTGCCGCGATCCGACCGAAACAGTGAGATGCTGTCAACAACCATCGAAACATCCGGGACATGAGTTTCCGGAACACCTTTGCTGTCATCCACGTTCTGGAAGAGCGTGATGTGCGGCATAAATGCTTTCCTGTCAAAGGGAATGTCGGCTTTGGCAAGTTCGTACCGCAGATGTTTGACCAACTGCTGCAGCTGTTCCGACTCATGGACTCCTGCCCACAGGACGTTATTGTTGAAAAGCCCTATGTTATTCAGCGTGATCGGAAACGCTGAGAACTCGACATTTTCCATAACTTCCAGCACCTGATCCGGATCGGGATGCTCTCCGATGAAGGTCAGCGTCATGTGAAGATTCTCTCGGGGCACCAGTGATCCGCGAATCCCATGACGAGATAGGTAATCCTGTGTCTTTACCAGCGTCTTTCGGACCCCGTCATTCAGGCTGATCGCGATAAACAATCTCATAGCCGATCACTCCTTCACCGTCTGATACAGGCGGATATCCTCTTCGGTTGCGATGTCTTTCTGATCTACGATGCCCAATACGCGGCCAATCAGATAAACCTTGGTGTCGTCGTCAAAGGTCATGACCGGATACTTGGCATTCAGGGAATGAAGCCCTTCTGCCTGGTACTCTTTGATATACAGTTCGTTTCCGATAGCAAACGCGCCGATCTCGCCATGTTTCAGTTCCGGTGCGTCCGGAATCCGTTCGATCAGGACAAAATCTCCGTTGTGGTATTCCGGTTCCATACTGTCGCCGTTGACCTTGAACACACAGTCTGCGCGGTCAAGCCACGGTACATCGTACAGATAAAAAGGGCTGGAGCTACCTTCGTACTCTGTCGGATCGCCGATACCGGCGGCCAGGGTGCGATCAACCAGTGGCAGTTCATATACCTTACGACGGCTCTTCTGCTGCTTGCGAGCCTGATCAACAGTGACCATGGTCCTGACCATCGTATCAACGGTGTACTGATCTCCTTTGTTCAGCAGCCGGTACTGGGAGATAAGATTGGCTTCACGCTCAGAAAGCGCATCCCCAGGAGCTTCCAGACCAAAAAGCTGCTGCAGAGTGATGCCCAGCACATCGCAAATCACGGGGAGAAGACTGACATCCGGACGACTGCGCCCTTTTTCCCAGTTGTTGACGGTATTCGCTTGAGTACCGATCTTCTCAGCAAAAACTTTCTGCTCCATACCCTGGTTCTTCCGGTAAAAGCGAATCCGGTCGCAGATAATGGGAAGCGAGGGCTGTTCCACCCGCTCTCCAGTTTTCATATCAATGACATTTCCTTTATTGGCGGTAACTCTTTCAATCTTTCTGCGGGACATGATCGTCCCTCCTTCCATCGTAAGCGTAAGTAGTGACAGGATTATGATAGTACATAATTTGTGTATTGTCAACAAGATATGGTGCTTTACATTACATGAATATTGTGTTATTATCCGTATTACCTCGTCAGAACCGCTTTCCCCCATTAGGGGAAAGTTGTCTTTTGAATTTTCGGAAGGAGGAGCCGATATGTGTCAAGTGAGTCCAGGGAAAGTTGACTATACAAAACTGCGCTTTTGGCTGCTTCATGATCCAAACTGTACAAAGACAGCAATGAATCATCTTAATGAAAGAGACCCTTTTGCCCACTTGGGTATTCACATTCAGGTTCACGAGAATCCGGAGAATGTTGATTTTAACGAGCCATTCGGAGCAATCCTCTGGCATCAACGGGTCAACACAGGTTATCCGCTCTGCATTGCATCTGCACTTGTGGGTTTAAGCATTGAAGATCTAATTCGTCTTGAAATGGGTTGGGCACTGCCGGCAAAAGAACAGCTGGATGGTGTCTTAGCTGCTATGTCGTTTTATTATGGCTTTGATCCGCTACAATTTTTTAGATTGATAAAGCGTGGAGATGAATACCGGGAAGAGTTGCCGGTGGACTTAAGCGAGTATCTTGCCCTGGATCTTAACGAAAAAACTCTTCAATTGATGCCAGATGGCGTAATCAATCGGAAGGTACCGTCATATTACGAGAGACTCCAGATTAATGTAATGGGTAAAACGCTTG
>Ga0310690_10013157_pt1 | contig 10094 bp, 9 predicted proteins | sample AusTroGonzalo_MG_2_FD_207661 | JGI IMG/M metagenome (GOLD analysis project Ga0310690, IMG submission 207661) | Bovine rumen microbial communities from tropical cattle in Woodstock, Queensland, Australia - Gonzalo_04 (v2) (version 2) | ecosystem: Host-associated > Mammals > Digestive system >...
CTCAGGGCTCTTGCTGCAAAGAACGATGACTTCCCTTGGTGCTCCACTGATCCTGCTGACTACACTGGTATCAGGAAACTTGGTGCTCAGTTGGGTAACATGTTCTCCTTCCCTCTCTCCGCAACCTGGGGCGTAGCTTACAAGTTCGGCAAGCAGGGCTTCAAGCGCAGCGCAAGCATTGTTCCCGCTGTTGTTCCTGTTCCTTTCACTGCACAGCAGTATGAGGATCTCTCCGGCAAGGTTGCAGAACTCGAGAAAGAGAATGCAGCTCTCAAGGACAAGATCGCCGCTCTTGAAAAGGACAACGAGGATCTCCGCAACAAGCTCGCAAGCGGTCAGAACTATGTCTATGAAGAAGGCAAGTTCGTCGCAGTTGACAGCGCAGCCGGCTCCAAGACCACTCTCTACTTCGACTGTGGTTCCGCAGCTCTCAGCGCACGTGAAAAGGCTCATTTCGAGTACTTCGCAGAGGCTGTCAAGGCTGACACCAAGCTCAAGGTCGACGGCTATGCTGACAAGCAGACCGGTTCCGCAAAGCGCAACCAGCAGCTCTCCGAGCAGCGTGTCAAGGCTGTCGTAGATCTCCTCAAGAAGGCCGGTGCCAACGAGGCTAACATCGAATCCGCTGCTCACGGTGCATCCGTCCAGCCTTTCGACAGCGCCGCCAAGAACCGCGTCGTCACTGTTGAGGTCCTGAAGTAATTCAGAGCAACATGCATTAAAGAGCATCTCTTTCGGGAGATGCTTTTTTTTATTACCTTTGCATTATGAGAAGGAAACCAATTGTAGCCCTTATTTATGATTTTGACGGTACCCTGTCTCCCGGTAATATGCAGGAGTTTGGGTTTATCCAGGCAATAGGGCAGACTCCGGAAGAGTTTTGGACAAAGAGTGACAATATAGCTAAGGGTCAGGATGCATCCAACATTCTGGCATACATGAAGCTGATGCATGACGAAGCAAGGCGTAGCGGCATCAAGCTCACCCGGGAGGACTTCCGTAAGTATGGTAAGGATATCCTGTTATATGATGGAGTTCGTGACTGGTTCCAGGCTGTTAACCGCTATGGGAAATCCAGGGGAGTCATAATTGAGCATTATATTAACTCATCTGGTCTTACGGAAATAATCGAAGGATCGCCTATTGCCGGGGAATTCAGGCACGTGTTTGCAGGCAGCTACATATATGATGAGAATGGAGAAGCAGAGTGGCCGGGAATTGCAGTAGATTTTACGGCCAAGACGCAGTATCTTTTCAAGATTCAAAAGGGCATCTTCTCTTCGCGTGACGCCGTGAAGGTTAATGAATCACTTGCAGATGAGGATAAGCGCATCCCCTTTACCAATATGATTTATTTTGGTGACGGAGAGACCGATGTCCCTTCCATGAAACTTGTCAATATGTTTGGAGGCAATGCCATTGCTGTTTACGACCCCACCAGTGCGCGCAAGAAGGACGTGGCGCTAAAGCTTCTGAGGCAGGGACGCGTTAATTTCATCACTCCTGCAAACTATACTAAGGAATCCCGCACGTACAGGCTTGTGTGCGCGATTATTGACAAAATTAAAGCAGATAACGAGTTAAGGCTCTTCGGCCGCCACAAATAAGATGAGGAAACTTAAAGTTGGAATGGTGCAGCAGCGTTGCACCTCAAACATCGCCGGCAACATTGCCGCGCTCCAGGCGCATATCCGTGAAGCCGCCTCAAAGGGAGCGGAGCTGGTTGTGCTTCAGGAACTGCATAATAGCCTGTATTTCTGTCAGGAAGAGAATGCCAAGCTATGTGACCTTGCTGAGCCCATTCCCGGGCCCTCTACTGAGAGCTATGGAAAACTGGCTGCAGAGCTTGGAATAGTCTTGGTTCTGAGCCTCTTTGAGCGCCGCACCGCAGGTATTTATCATAATACAGCCGTAGTAATCGAAAAGGATGGCAGCATTGCCGGTAAATACCGCAAGATGCACATTCCGGACGATCCTCTATTCTACGAGAAGTTCTACTTCACCCCCGGTGATCTGGGCTTTAAGCCTGTCAAAACATCCGTGGGTACTCTTGGTGTGCTGGTTTGCTGGGATCAATGGTATCCGGAGGCCGCGCGCCTTATGGCCCTTGGCGGAGCAGAGATGCTTATTTACCCCACTGCTATTGGCGGAGTTCCCACGGATCCGGAGTGGGAGCAGGCGCAGCAGCGCCAGGCGTGGCAACTTGTACAGAGAGGACATGCCGTTGCCAACGGACTGCCGGTAATAACTGTGAATCGTACTGGCGTTGAACCTGATCCTACCGGACATTCCACTGGAATCGATTTCTGGGGCCATTCTTTCTGTACCGGTGCCCAGGGTGAAATCCTTACCGAGTTTGGCAAGGAAGAGGAAGGCGTCCATGTGGTGGAAATCGATTTGGAGCAGAGCGAATATGTCCGCCGCGGCTGGCCTTTCCTCAGGGACAGGAGGATTGACGCTTACGGTGACTTGTTAAAACGATTTGGGAAATAGATTCTTCGCTACGCTCAGAATGACAGGAAACACGCTTGGAATGGCAAAGAGAATTCCCGCAGAATGGGAGCCGCAGGGCTTTGTACAGCTGACATGGCCGCATTGCGATACGGATTGGTATGATCTTCCGTATGTTCTGGACTGCTATGTTAACGTGGCAAGGACTATTCTCAAGTATGAGCCTTTGCTTGTGGTCACGCGTGACAAGTCGGAGTGCCTGGCCGATATGGCCGCCAGGGGTTTTGACCCTGCCGGCGTACGTTTTGTAGAATGCCCTCTGAACGACACGTGGGCACGCGACCATGGCGCCATTTCCATCTTTGACGCCGCTCAGAAGTGCGTTCTGGACTTTGTGTTCAATGGCTGGGGACTAAAGTTCGGGAGTGACCTTGACAACCAGATTACTCGCACTATATATAATAAAGGTGTATTTGCCCAGGATGTGAAGTACGTGGATATGCGTCCCTTTGTGCTTGAAGGCGGCAGCATAGATACGGATGGGCAGGGGACTTTGATGGCAACATCTGAGTGCCTGTGCTCCATCAACCGGAACGAGTACATGACTCGTGAGCGGATAGAGAAGTATCTTTGTCAGGCATTCGGCCTCAAACGCATTCTCTGGCTTGACCATGGCGGTATAGTGGGGGACGATACTGACAGCCATGTGGACATCCTTGCCCGTTTCTGTTCTCCGGATACAATTGCATATACCGCTTGTGACGATGAGTCCGACGACAATTATGCCCCTCTTAAAGCCATGGAGGAGCAGCTCCGCACTTTTCGCACCCTTGACGGCAAGCCTTATAACCTCATTCCTTTGCCCCTCCCAGATCCAATGTATCTGGACGACTACCGCCTGCCGGCTTCCTATGCAAATTTCCTGATAGTTAACGGCGCCGTGCTCATCCCAGGGGCCGATTCTCCCAAGGATGCCATTGCTGCATCCCAGTTGCGCAAGGTTTTCCCGGACCGCACCATAGAGGTCATAGACTGCCGCGCCCTCCTTTCCGGGCATGGGGGACTGCATTGCATCACGATGAACTACCCTGCGGGATACCAGATTTAGGTATTTCGCAGTTTTTTTACTATATTTGCAATCTGTACTAAACCTGAAATACAATGGCAAATTATCCGCATTATCTTCAGAGGTTGCAGGATGCAACCAAAAAGTATTGGGACAAGCCCGCACTGAACACCATCGGCGGTGATTCTTTCACCTACGCCCAGATGGCAACAGATATCGCACGTTTCCACATCGTCTTTGAAAAAGCCGGCTTCAAGAAGGGTGACAAGATTGCCCTCTGCGCCAACAACGGTGCGCGCTGGGGTTTCGCATACCTTGCAGTCAATACCTACGAGACCGTCATCGTCCCCATTCTGGCCGATTTTACGCCGGAAAGCGTTATGGGCCTGGTGAACCACTCAGAGAGCATCGCCCTTTTCACAAACGCCGCCCGCTGGGCCAAGATGGACGCTGAAAAGATGCCCGCCCTCAAGGTGGTCTTCGACGTGGACAATTGGAAGGTCCTCCTTTGCAGGGACGCCAAAATCCAGGAGGCCGTCGACAATCTGGACAAGCTCTTCGCTGAGAAGTACCCCAACGGTTTTGGTCCGGACGATGTCAAGTTCCCTACCAACAACTGGGACGATCTTTCCACGATTAACTATACTTCCGGCTCCACAGGTGACCCTAAGGGCGTGATGCTCACGTACCGCAACTTCTCCGCCAACGTGGATTTCAGCCAGCGCAACGTCCCTGCAGGAGACAAGATGGTCTCCATGCTTCCCATGGCTCACATGTACGGGCTGGTCATCGAGTTCATCTATCCTCTGTGCAATGGTACGTCCATTTACTGGATGGGTAAGGCTCCAACCCCGGCAACTCTCCTCAAGGCTTTTGCCGATGTCAAGCCGTACCTTCTGGTCACAGTCCCGCTTGTGATGGAGAAGATCTACAAGAGCAAGGTAAAACCCACCCTGGAGAAGCCCGTAGTTAAATTCCTGCTTAAGGTTCCTGGTATTAACAGTATCATATACAAGAAGGTTCGTGACGGCCTGGTTCAGGCATTTGGTGGCAATGTCCAGGAATTCATCATGGGCGGTGCGGCCCTCAACCCCGAGGTTGAGCGCCTGTTCAAACGCATCAAGTTCCCTTACCTGGTGGGTTATGGCATGACAGAGGCCTGCCCTCTGCTGGCCTACGAGCACTGGACCAAGTACGTGGCAGGGTCCTGCGGCAAAGCCGTGGATGTGGCCGAGGTCCGCATCGACTCTGACGATCCCCAGCACGTTGTGGGTGAAATCCAGGCACGCGGTGAGAACATCATGGTGGGCTACTTCAAGAACCCCGAGGCAACCGCGAATGCATTCACAGAGGATGGCTGGCTCCGCACAGGTGACCTTGGTATCATCGATGCAGAAGGCAACATCTTCATCCGTGGACGTTCCAAGAACATGATACTTGGCCCTTCCGGCCAGAACATCTATCCTGAAGAGATTGAGGCAGTTGTGAACAATCAGACATACGTTATGGAGTCCGTGGTTGTAGAGCGCGGCGGCAAACTGGTAGCGCTCGTTTTCCTTGACGAGCAGGCCATTGCCAAGGCTCTCCTGGACAACGAAGCCAAGGCCGATATCCCTGAGAACATCCGCCTGGGCGCCAACCGCCTCCTCCCCGGCTACAGCCAGATTGCGAAGGTCGAGCTCATGGACCGTCCGTTTGAGAAGACTCCAAAGATGAGTATCAGGAGGTTCCTGTACAAGTAGTAGTAGTTACCCCACGCGAAAAAGCAAAAAGATTTTCGTCTCCCGAAAAAGGTCGACGAAAATCTTTTTTCTTTTTCTCCACAACGCCTGCGCTGCGATATCTGCCAAATTGTCAGCATAGCACCCATTGGCGCATAATTTGACCTAAAGCTAAGCACCAAGATAATTATTAAAAGTATATATATTATGGCAAACAAAGGTCAAATTGGAGTAACCACCGAGAACATATTCCCGGTAATCAAGCAGTTTTTGTATTCTGACCACGAGATTTTCCTCAGGGAACTTGTGGCAAACGCAGTGGATGCAACTCAGAAGCTCAAGGCACTGGCGACGTCTGGCGATCTTAAGGAAGAGATCGGAGACCTCCAGGTTCATCTGGAACTGGACACCAAGGAGAATACCCTCAAAGTCATCGATAATGGTATCGGCATGACAGAGGAGGAGGTCGATAAATACATCAACCAGATTGCCTTCTCATCGGCTGGCGAATTCCTGGAGAAATACAAGGACCAGATACAAAATATAATCGGCCACTTTGGACTGGGCTTTTACAGCGCATTCATGGTGAGCAAGAAGGTTACCATCGAAACAAAGTCCTGGAAAGAGGGCGCAAAGGCCGTCCAATGGTCTTGCGACGGCTCTCCGGAATACGAAATGGAGGAAATCGACAAGCCCGAGCGTGGCACCGTCATCACCCTTTATCTGGACGATGACTCCAAGGAGTATGCAGAGAAGTCCCGCATCGAAGGCCTCCTGCAGAAGTACTGCAAATTCATGCCCGTGCCGATTGTCTTCGGCAAGGAGCAAGAGTGGAAAGACGGCAAGTATGTGGACACGGATAAGGACAAGATTATCAACTCAGTAGAGCCACTCTGGACCAAAGCCCCGTCTGAGCTGAAGGACGAGGATTACCTCAGTTTTTATCGTACACTTTACCCCATGAACGAGGAACCGTTGTTCTGGATTCACCTCAACGTAGACTATCCGTTCAACTTGACCGGCATCCTGTACTTCCCCAAACTGAAGGACCGCGTAGCCATTGAACGCAACAAGATCTCGCTCTACTGCAACCAGATGTTCGTGACGGACCATGTGGACAACATCGTCCCTGACTTCATGACACTGTTGCACGGTGTCATCGACAGCCCGGACATTCCTCTGAACGTGAGCCGTTCCTACCTTCAGAGTGACGCAGCCGTAAAGAAGATCTCTACCTATATTACAAAGAAGGTTGCGGACCGTCTTGAAGGCATTTTCAAAGACGAGCGTGCCCAGCTGGAAGCTAAGTGGGACAACCTCAAACTCTTCATCGAATACGGCATGCTGTCCGACGAGAAGTTCTGCGAGAGAGCACTCAAGTTTGCGCTCCTGAAGAACACTGATGGTAAGTACTTCAGCTTTGACGAATACAAGACGGCCGTGGAGAGTGCCCAGACCGATAAAGACAAGAAACTTGTCTATCTGTACGCCACCTCAATCGAGGACCAGTACGCTTACATTGAGGCGGCCAAGAACAAGGGCTACGACGTCCTCCTGATGGACTGTGAGCTGGATTCGCACTTTGTGAACCTGCTGGAACAGAAGCTCACGGACACCCGCTTTGCCCGCGTGGACTCTGACGCAGTTGAGAAACTCATCCCTAAGGAAGACAAGGTCGCCTTTGAGATGAAGGAGGATGAGCGCTATGATCTTGAGAACCTCTTCAAGGCCGTACTTCCGGAAGGCAATGACTACTATGTTGTTGGTGACAACCTCGGCGCTGACGGTGCCCCGATACTCATAACCCAGAACGAGTTCATGCGCCGTTACCGCGAAATGAGCGCCCTTGGCGGCGGAATGAACTTCTACGGTTCAATGCCGGAGAGCTACAACATTACCGTCAACATGGAGAACCCGCTGGTTGCCAAGATCTGGGACGCCAAACTTGCCGATGTGAAGCCCCAGGGCGAACTTCCCCCAGAGGCCGGCAAGGACGCCTCTGAAGAGGAAAAAAACAAGGCACGCGAAGCCCGTGAAGAGGTGCGCAAAGCCCATCGTGCCGATGTCGAAGCCTTCGCCTCCGGCAACGAGATGCTCCACCAGATTGTTGACCTTGCACTTCTTGCCAACGGCATGCTAAAGGGCAAAGCCCTGGCAGACTTCATTGCCCGGAGCCAGAAGGTAGTGCAGGACGCGTATCTGGCTAAATAGTGTGATTGCTAATTAGCTAGTTATTAGGTATTTATGCAAAGTACCCGGGTGCTAAGGTGCCCGGGTACTTTTGTTAAGTAATTGAGTGTTAGCTACTTGCTAATTACGCTTACTACCTGCCTATCAGCTCCAGGAATTCATTCCTGGTCTTCTGGCTCTTGAGGAAAATGCCGGAAAAGGCCGATGTGGTGGTGATGGCGTTGGACTTCTGGACGCCGCGCATGGACATGCATGTGTGCATGGCCTCGATGACCACGGCAACGCCAAGGGGATGGAGGGATTCCTGGATGCAGTCGCGAATCTGTTCCGTCAGGCGTTCCTGCACCTGGAGCCGACGGGCGTAGGTTTCAACCACGCGGGCAATCTTGGAAAGGCCGGTGATTTGGCCGTTGGGTATGTATGCCACGTGCGCCTTGCCGATGAAGGGGAGCATGTGGTGTTCGCACAGGGAAAAGAGCTCGATGTCCTTGACGATGACCATATGGTTGTACGGCTCCTGGAACAGGGCGCTCTTGACGATGGCTTCGCCGTCCTGGAAATAGCCCTGGGTAAGGAACTGCATGGCCTTGGCTACACGCTCCGGGGTCTTGTGCAGTCCCTCACGTGAAGTGTCCTCTCCAAGCAGCTCCAAAATGGCTTTAATGTGCCCAGAAAGCTCTTTAGTGGTCTTTTCGTCGTATTCTTCTATTTTCCTGTATGCCATGGAACAGATATTGAAGCAAACTATTTATACAAATTGGACTGCAAAAATAGGAAAAAAAATTCATTATATCGTTTTTTTGTCTATCTTTGCAGCCCCAAACGGAGGAGAGGTCCTCCGCTGAACCGGTAATTAACAATAAAACACTTATATACTATGTTCTGGACACTCGAACTTGCCAGCAGCCTGGACGACGCTCCGTGGCCCGCAACAAAAGACGAACTCATAGACTACGCAACGCGCACCTGCGCCCCTGACGAAGTCATCGAGAACCTTGAAGAACTTGAAGACGACGGCGAAATCTACGAATCCATCGAAGACATCTGGCCGGATTATCCTACCAAGGAAGACTTCATGTGGAACGAGGAAGAATATTGATTTGATAATCAATAAGTTACAGATATAAGCCAGGGTTTTCGCTCTGGCTTTTTCTGTTGTTTTACTACCCATTTACTACCCATTTTTGGAGGAAATCCTCCAGAATTGAAAGAGGAGGAATAGTAAGTTATGGACGAAAAACAGTATCTTTGTAGATACAATCTTGTTATAATGAATAGTTGCTATCCATTATTATATGTTTCATCCGAAAAAAAGGGCCCAAAATCCGGACGGACATGGGAAATAGGGCTGCTTATCCGGAAAAAGGGCCCAAAATCCGGACGGACTTGGAGGAAGACGGTCATAATTAACCTTAATGGGGAAGATAGTAACTGGAACACATATGAGTGAGAATAATAAGAAGTATAAGTTAGGCATTGCTTTCAGTGGGGGCGGTGCAAGGGGCGGTGCTCATTGCGGAGCTTTGCAGGCCTTTCATGAGTATGGGATAAAGCCCGATGTGGTGTCGGGGACCAGCGTGGGAGCCCTGGTGGCAACGCTGTATTCCTCTGGCTTTACACCCAGGCAGATGATTGAGCTCTTCCAGGGCATGAACTTTTTCAAGGACATAGTGACGCCGTCCGTTCCCAAGGGCGGACTGTTCGATTCCAAGCCGCTGGTTGAAATAATCAAAAAGAATCTTCCATACACACGCCTGGAGGCTCTGCCCATTCCAACCTATCTGGTGGCATCGGACCTGGAGCATGGTGTTCCCAAGGTCTTTGCCAAAGGTGAGATTGCACCCCGTGTGGTTGCCTCTTGCTCTATTCCCGTCATTTTCCGGCCGATGAGCATTAATGGCGTACACTACGTTGACGGCGGCGCTTTCCAAAATTTACCGGTATCGGCAATCCGGGATAAGTGCGAGACTGTTATTGCACTTAACCTTAATCATCTGGAGGACGAGGTTTACAGCGACAACATAGCTTCAGTTGCCTATCGCTCGTTTATTATGATGATGGTCTCCAATACCGCATCCGACATGAACCTGGCCGATATTTCCATAGAACTGGACACCTACGGGTGCAAGGCATATGATATGTCAAAGATAGAGGAAATGTTCTATAGGGGATATGAGAGTACGGTGAAAGTCCTAGATGAGAAAGGTTTTAAACGTGTACTCCCAAAGGAAACAATTGTTTTTAACAGGAAGAAAAGCCTGGCCGCAATCAAAGCCACTTTAAAAGCATAAAAAGAGCCCACAGCAAAAAACTGTGGGCTCCATTTTACATCTCCTTGATGATGTCCATCCCCAGGCGGATGGCATCTTCATTCATGGGAATAAGGTGGTGGTGGCGTTCTGGCAAAGTCTTGCGCAGAGCCTTAAGCACACCGTCAATAGACACGATAGGATGAACCTTCAGGAAACCTCCCAGCACAATCATGTTGAAAACCTTGATCATGTTCATCTCTGCGGCTTTGTCCATGGCGTCAATCCTGTAGACATGGATGTCCTTGCGGGTGGGAGGGACGTTGATGCCGTAGCCGTCATAGATGAGGGTGCCGCCGGGCTTGACCTTGGGCTCAAACTTCTCCAGCGAGGGCTGGTTTAGGACGATGGCAGTGT
>Ga0310690_10013158_pt1 | contig 10094 bp, 6 predicted proteins | sample AusTroGonzalo_MG_2_FD_207661 | JGI IMG/M metagenome (GOLD analysis project Ga0310690, IMG submission 207661) | Bovine rumen microbial communities from tropical cattle in Woodstock, Queensland, Australia - Gonzalo_04 (v2) (version 2) | ecosystem: Host-associated > Mammals > Digestive system >...
GTTACTTGCGCCATAAGTGTCAGTTCTCTGCGCCAGGGGGACTTCATTTCTCGAATAGCTCGTAGCACGTCATTGCGATCCTCTTCCGCATCCTTGATCCATGATTTCTCGATGACGATATGTGGTGTGGTGTCCAGTTGTTGAAGAACGAGCGAGGCATTGGCGGTACGCAGCGAGTCTATCTCGTGCAGTTCGCGTGCAATGGAATCAAGGCGCATCAGTTCAGCGAGCGAGAGCGTGTCCGTAGAGTCATTCGCATGTAACAGCGCGCCTTGTTGCTGCACGAGATCCAACAGATAGTCATCCATTGCCACCGTTGGATCCTGATCTGCCAACTTGAAAGTATCCGGATATACTTGTTGCGCCGTCAGATGAGTGGCGGCGCAAACAATAAACAATATCAAAATTTTGAGTTTCAAATCTATAATCAGATTGCAGCACCTTGCAATTTGCCGTGGCACTGTTTGTACTTTTTACCGGATCCACAAGGACATGGGTCATTTGGGCGCGGTTTTTTATCCACTCGAATAGGTTCAGGCCGTCCCTGTTCACGTGTATCCCGTCCTGCCGCCGCAGCAGCCCCCGAAGCCGCAGCCGCCTGTTGGACGGCATCCTTCTGTGTGCGGTACTTCGAATAATCCTGTCTGCGTTGTTGTTGAGCTTGCTGTACACGATCGGGTTCCTGTTGATGAATTTGTCCGCGCAGCAAGATAGCAATGGCACGGCGGTTGAGGTTGTCCAACATGTCTTTGAAGATGTGGAACGACTCCAGTTTGTAAATCAACAGCGGGTCTTTCTGTTCATACGAAGCGTTCTGAACAGACTGTTTGAGATCATCCAATTGACGGAGATGCTCTTTCCACTCATCGTCAATAACGAAGAGCAGCATCCGTTTCTCGAACTCCTTCACTACCTCTTTGCAATGCGATTCGGCCGCAGCTTTGAGATTGACAGCGATGTTATAGACACGCTTACCGTCGGTGATAGGGATGAGGATGTTTTCGTACATCTGCCCTTTGGTCTCATAGACTTGCTGAATAACCGGGTCGGCAATCTGCATCAGTTTGTCCATACGACGCTTGAAACTGTCGAGTGCAGCCTCTGCCAATTGTTGACTGAGCACATCGCGTTTGCCACGAGAGAACTCTTCCTCGTCAAACGGCAACTCAATGGCAAATGTCTGCATCACATCAAACTTAAGACCCTCAAAGTCGTTCGCTGAACGAGCCTCGTTGAAGATATTCTCCGCCGTCTCATAAATCATATTGGTGATATCCACGCCGATACGCTCACCCATGAGTGCGTGACGACGCTTCGCATAGATGAGGTTACGCTGCTGGTTCATCACATCATCGTACTCAATCAAGCGTTTACGGATACCGAAGTTATTCTCCTCCACTTTCTTCTGCGCCCGCTCGATAGAGTTGGAAATCATGTTATGCTCGATCATTTCCCCTTCTTGGAATCCCATACGATCCATGACACCGGCGATACGTTCCGAGCCGAACATACGCATCAGGTCGTCCTCAAGGGATACATAGAATACGGAACTACCCGGGTCACCTTGACGTCCAGAACGTCCTCGCAACTGACGGTCCACACGACGGCTCTCATGACGCTCCGTACCAATGATAGCGAGACCTCCCGCCTCTTTGACTTCGGGTGTCAGTTTGATATCCGTACCACGACCGGCCATATTGGTAGCGATGGTCACTACGCCTGCACGACCAGCCTCGGCTACTACTTTCGCCTCTTGCTGGTGCAATTTGGCATTGAGCACATTGTGAGGTATCTTGCGAAGATTAAGCATCTTACTGAGCAACTCCGATATCTCGACGGACGTAGTACCCACGAGCACTGGCCGGCCTTGATTAACCATGCTTACAATCTCGTCAATGACCGCATTGTATTTCTCGCGTTTGGTGCGATAGATACGGTCGTTCATATCGTTTCGAGCGATGGGTTTATTAGTCGGAATGACAACAACATCCAGTTTGTAGATATTCCAGAACTCGCCCGCCTCTGTTTCGGCGGTACCGGTCATACCAGCGAGTTTGTGGTACATACGGAAATAGTTCTGCAATGTGATGGTGGCGAAGGTCTGTGTCGCTCCTTCCACCTTCACGTTCTCCTTTGCCTCCACGGCCTGATGCAAGCCATCCGACCAACGACGACCTTCCATAATACGTCCGGTCTGCTCGTCCACAATCTTCACCTCGCCATTGTCTATGATGTAATCCACATCTTTCTCGAACAGCGTGTAGGCTTTGAGCAATTGATGCACGGTGTGTACACGCTCGGATTTGATGGAATAGTTAGTGAGAATATCGTCTTTCTTCTGCTGTTTTTCTTCAGCAGTGAGATCCGGTGTATTCTCCAACTCAGCCACTTCCGAACCCACATCCGGCAACACGAAGAAGTTCGGATCGTCGGTTGTGCCGGTCAAGGCGTCTATACCTTTGTCGGTCAACTCGATGGATTTGTTCTTCTCATCGATGACAAAATAGAGTTCATCGGTCGCGATGTGCATATTTTTCTCGTTCTCCTGGAGGTAGAACTCCTCTGTTTTCTGGAGGCGCACTTTGACACCCGGCTCAGAGAGATATTTGATGAGTGCCTTGGATTTAGGCAGTCCCTTAAAAGCGCGGAACAAAGCCAGTTCACCGGCTTCGCGTTCTTTCTCATCCTCCGATGGCATTTTCTTCTTTGCCTCTACGAGCAAGTTGGTAGTCAACGTCGTCTGTTGGCGCACCAATGCGGCCACGCGCTCCTTATATTCATCGAACATCTGGTCCTCGCCACGAGGGATAGGACCGCTGATAATCAACGGGGTACGAGCATCATCAATGAGCACGGAGTCCACCTCATCCACGATGGCGTAGTTATGTCCGCGTTGCACGAGATCAAGCGGACTCGTAGCCATGTTATCACGCAAGTAGTCAAAACCGAACTCGTTGTTGGTACCAAAGGTGATATCGCAGGCGTATGCTTTGCGACGTTCGTCCGAATTGGGTTTGTGTTTGTCAATACAATCGACTGTCAAGCCGAGGAACATGTAAATCGGTCCATTCCACTCCGAGTCACGTTTAGCCAAGTAGTCATTGACGGTCACCACGTGCACACCTTCGTGCGTGAGGGCGTTTAGATAGACAGGCAACGTAGCCACGAGTGTTTTACCCTCACCGGTCGCCATCTCGGCAATCTTGCCTTGGTGCAGAACGACACCACCGAACAGCTGCACGTCGTAGTGGATCATATCCCACGTGATCTCATTACCACCGGCCATCCAATGGTTCTTGTATACAGCTATTGGCTCTTGGCCATTAGCCGTTGGCTCTTTTATCTCCACGAAATCAAACCGTGGGTCAGCCGCCAGATCCCGATCCATTTGAGTGGCAGTCACTTCCACCGTCTCTGACTGCGCAAAACGGCGTGCGGTGGATTTAACAATCGCGTACGCCTCCGGAAGAATCTCATTGAGCACCTGTTCGTACGTCTCCTTGATCTCCTTTTCCAGTTTGTCCACCTCGTTGTAGATCTTCTCGCGTTTCTCGATAGGCGTGGTCTCAATTTGAGATTTGAGATTTGAGATTTGAGATTTTTTATCTGCCACAGCCTCCTGCAACTTATCCATCAGCGCCCACGAACGAGCACGCAATTCATCATTAGACAAGGCGTCAATCACTTCATATTGCGCCTTAATCTTGTCCACTATCGGCTGAATAGCACGCATATCCTTCTGCGCTTTATTGCCGAATAGCTTGGTAATAACTTCTAAAAAATTCATATGATTGTTTACTTATTTTCGCATTTATTCATTTTCGCATTTTATGCATTGCGCACAAAAAGCGTGCAAAATTACAAAAAAAAATTCATATATGCAAGAACAAAATGTATGCCGCGTGTTTTTTTCTGCCAATTTGGCAGTTTTTGGGGGGCATATTTGCTAATATGAAAGATTTTTAGTAATTTTGCAGCGAAAAAGGGATAATGTTATTTCAAATGAACACAAAACGAATTTTCTACACGCTGATTCTCCTATTCGGTCTTTCAACGAGTATGTTTGCAGAGACGGAGTGGGATTATTTTCAACGACGCAATGAGATACGTATAGGATGGGGCGACCAGATTTTCGAGAGTCTGATGTGGCATAACCCCACCAGTATCGCTACCACCCTGCCAAGTTCGATGGAGTTTACCTACAAAGAGAACTACAGTCACAACCAACACTTGTGGTTGGAGTACCAATGGCGCTTCAACGAAGTGGTTTCGTTCGGCGCGATGATGGATATGAGCGAAGTGGGATGGAACGTAGTCAAACGAAACGGTACAGGAAAAGAACTGGAGCGCAGTGACCGCAAGTATTTCTACAACCTCGCTTTTATGCCCACAGTGCGCTTCACTTATTTTCATCACCCCTACGTGAATATCTACTCCGGCTTGGGACTCGGCTTGGATATCAACGGCGGTACGGAGACGAACGCCAAAGGGAAGACGACGGAAGTCGGAGCGGCGGTATATATCACGGCGGTTGGCATCAGCGCCAACTATGAGCGGTGGTTCATGGCGCTTGACCTCGGTGGAATGACTGCCCTGCAGAATAAAAACACCATTTATATGGTGGCTTCGCGTATGATCAGTTTCAGTATTGGTGCAAGATTATGATACAGACCGCTTCGCTGATAGAGAATAGACCGTTTCACTAAAAGATAAAAGACAAAATGAAAATGAACAATAAGAGACAATCCATATTTTTACTTATTTTTTATTCCTTGCTCCTGATTCCGTTCACGGGATGTCAGTTCAGGGATAATCCCTTTGTGGATTTCGCGGACATTGAGGGGGCCAAGGATTTGAAGTTCCAGGTGATCAGCCAGCACGAGACAGACCTCAGCCAGGGTCTGCCGTATAACTGCTTCCTGCCGGACGGAACGCCGGTGATTGAGTATGACGAAGGACTAAGTGACGACATGCCGGGTACCAGGCAGAACGCCCCGCGTAAGACGAACAGCGTGACCGGTACCGCTATCGTTCAGGAGTTGCTCAAATACGGCAATCAGAACAAAGTGATTGAGGTTGTGGGCACCTACCCCAGCATAGACGGTGAATTCAACGATATAACCCTGTCCGGCAAGGTGATGCTGCCGCGCGGACGCAAGCCCAAGCGAATGATCCTCGTCAGCCACTACACCGTCGGCAGCAATGCCGAAGCACCCAGCAACTGCTTCTCGCTCGAGGGCGTGCTGGTCAAGTTGGGATACGGACTCATCATACCTGACTACCGGGGCTACGGCATCACCGCCGATCAGGTTCATCCATACCTGGTCATGCTGGAGACGGCTGTGAATGTGACAGATATGTATTTTGCCGTGAAGGAATGGCTCAAGGCTGTGGACATGGAGCCGGAGTATGACGATATCTACCTCATGGGATACAGCCAGGGAGGCGCCAACACCATGGCGGTGGAATACGTGTGCGAATTATTGTACGGAGACCCCGACTATCCCGAACTGTATATCCCCATCCACCGCGTCTTTGCCGGAGGCGGACCGTACGATGTCAAGGCCACGTTCGAGCGCTTTATCACTACCGATATTGCCGGCTATCCCGTCGCAGTGCCACTCGTGCTGCAGGGAATGATCAAGGGCAACAACCTGCAAATCAAAATGGAGGACATCATGCAGCCATGGCTCTGCGAGAAATTGGACGAATGGGTGAACAGCAAAAAATACACCACTGCGCAGATCAACTCCTTCATCGGAACCAAAGTGACGCACGAACTGCTGACAAAGGAAACGATGGATCAGAAATCGGACAATGTGGCTGAGCTATACAAAGCCATGACGGAGAACTCCGTTATCTCCTACAACTGGCAGCCGCAGGCACCCGTCTATATCCTGCACTCCATGGACGACGAGACCGTGCCTTACACCAATGCTTCCAATGCCAAAGCGAAATGGTCGAATGCGAACATCACATATAATTTCGGGCATTATGGCGGACATGTCAAGACATGCTTGCGCTTCATTTATTCCGTACAGACACTCCTACAGGAGGAAGAAAAAGAAAGGAGCATCTATGAATAATATAAAGGTGAAAGGACTGATTATTCTTTCCGTTTTCATTTTTCAATTTTCATTTTTTTCCTGCAATCCCGAGGCGAAATGGAGCATCAAGGATGTGGAGATTGAAATGACTGTCAAGAATATATCCGCAGGATTCGTTGAGTGCGATTTTGCGACCAACAAGGAGGCGTACTATTATGTCAACGCCACTCCCGTTAGGGAGGGATTGGACCCCATGAACCAGCAGAAACAGTTCATGACGCTCGAACTTGATAATGCCAACATGGAGTATATCAAATGGCGGAATGTGCTGCTCGAGAACGGAGAATTCACCATCGCACCCTTTGCCAGTCATGCACTCCAATACGGCGATGTGGAGTATTTCTTCACGGGCCTCGATCCCGACACCGATTATTGGATCTATGCGTTTGTCGTCAACCCCGATAAGATGGTGCCTGTCGGCAAACTGTACCTGCAGCAGATACATACCAAAGAGGAGAGCACCATGGACATCCATTTCTCCTATCGTATCAAAGGCAAATGGTCCTATATCTATCCGCTGGATGAAAAGGGGAATATCAACTCCCATTTCCCCTACCTCTGCAATACGATTGACAGCTTGGATCTGGTGAAAGAAGAGATTGACGACCCGGTGATGTACGGCGTTGCTTGGATTCTCTATTTCTTCCTGCACCCCGACCAGGCCGAAGTCAATTACGGTGTGAGGGCTATTGCCAATGACGGATGGTCCACGCCTACGGAATTCGAGGAGGGACACACCTATTATACCGTCATCTCCGGCTTCGACGGCATTTATGAGAACTCCACCGTCTATAAGTTCACTTGGACGGGAGAGCAATGCCGCTATCTCTTCTACGACACCGACCCGGAGAACATCGTCAATTCCTATGTGATAGATGAGGGGGACGAGGAGGAAGAGAACGGAGGTGAGGGCGTATGAAAATCACCCTTATGGTGGTCGGTAAGACCACCGACACGCGCCTGCAGACACTCATCGAAGAATATCAGCAACGGCTCCGGCATTATCTGCCGTTTGAGTTCGTCGTCATACCCGATATCCGGAATGCCAAGTCTCTGAGTGAGGAGCAACTGAAGACGGCCGAGGGACAGGCTCTCTTGGCGGCGCTGTCGCCTTCTATGGAAGTGGTGCTGCTCGATGAGCACGGACGAGAGTTCCGCTCCGTCGAATATGCCGACTGGCTGCAAAAGAAAATGAGTGCCGGACGGGACCTGACGCTCATCATTGGAGGCGCTTACGGATTCAGCAAGGAGGTCTATGCACGCGCCAACGGCAAACTGTCACTATCGCAGATGACCTTCTCCCACCAGATGATACGAGTAATGGCCATTGAGCAGTTGTACCGCGCAATGACCATTCTCCGGGGCGAACCCTACCATCATGAGTAGGCTTTCAGATTTCAGCATTCAGCTTTTCTGACGGCTGTCATCTAACCCGCAATTTCATTCCTATCTGCAGAATCTTCGATTCTTTGATGTTGTTCAGACGGCATAGGTTCTTCACCGTGGTGCCGTATTTCTTGGCTATGCCCGAAAGGGTGTCGCCTTGTTTCACCTTATGGTATCGCATCGCAGCCTGTTCGGCACGCGCCTGCTTCATCGCCTTGATGCCTATCACGTACTCATCCTTGTTGCGCAGCTCGCCCGTTGAGAAATCGATGAGCGTGGCGGGGTTCAAGGCTTCGCCCAGGTATCGGAACTCGAGGTGCAGGTGACTGCCCGTCGAACGGCCCGTGTTGCCTCCCAGACCGAGGACGTATCCTGCCGGTACTGCCTCATACTCATCCACCAGCGGACGACTCAGGTGCCCATAGACGCTCTCCAGACCGTTGTCATGACGCATCACTACGAAATAGCCGTATCCTCTGGGGTCCCAGCCTACGATACGGACCTGACCGCCCCATGCCGCACGGATCGAATCGCCCACCTGCACTTTGATATCCGTGCCTTTGTGCATCCGGTTGCGGCGCCAGCCGAACGGACTCGTCACGTATCCGGGAGCCGGCAGACGGAAACCTGCCATCGGGATACGCACGTCATCTTTCAGACTGTCGAACAGCGTCCCGTATGGATTGACGCGCTCGTCCGTCCAGATGTTATGGTAAATACTGTCGGCTGGGTGATGGTTGATGAGGTTGGTATCCAGTAGAAACTGGGGAGCCACCTTATATACCACGTCGCCGTCTTTGGTGCGAACAATGATTTTCTGCGGCAATACCGACATTTCGCAACCGAGAATCAGCGTGTCATGAGAGAACAGACCCGCCAGACACTCGGGCAGCTCCGACGCACGCACATCCAGGTCGTCCAACTCTTCCAGCTCGTCACCTTCGCTGTCCACGGCTGCACTGTCCAGAGGAATCTGCGGAACTGCCACCTGATCTTGAGCGCTTACATAACAACAGCACGCCATCAGCCAGGCGCTAAACAGACTAATCAGAAATTTATGATTCAGCATATTCTTTTCGCTTTTCAGTTTTCACTTGCTATCGTATCGCATACTGCTTCCACGCCGTCCTGGGGCACGTCGATGCTGCCTTTATCGCGGTTCACGTAACGGTAGATACCGCAGCCGGCGATAAGGAGGATAGCGACGATGCCCAGTACAATGGAAGTGACCTGCCATTTTTTCATTCCGGTTTTTACTTTGGGCAATTTGACAACCGGAAATGCCACCTGCTCGGTCAGTGTACGGCCGAAGATGACAGAGACGAGAGCGTCGGAGTTGACAGCCCAGCCATTGGCATTAAGCACCGGAGCCAAGTTACGACGGCGCAGTTTGAGCCAAGCCATCACCATACTCGGACCACTGATAATCAGCAGAATAGCCGCAAATAGCACGATATATTGCCACCATGTGAATCCGCTCAAACCTTTTGCTACAGAAACCAAGGCGGTACCAATCATGCCTAACGCCATACCAATGGCAGCAAAGATACCGGCGAATTTAGCAATGTCGAATGCAGGTTTTTGAGCTGCTTCACCACCCTCGGCCTTGGCTTCAATCTTCGTCGTCACATCGCTCATCACCGCCGCATCTTTCTCTGCCGCCGATTTGTTGATTTTGGCGGTGATCCAGTCGCCTAACTTGCGGTACGGAGTCCAGAAGGCTTGACGGATAGAAATCGGGTTGTCGATGATTTTTATTACCGACGCGTCAAAATCATTGCCGTCGTTGTCATAGAAGATACCGTTCTTGCCGACGCTCAGGTTCTTCACCTCTCCTTGCGTCATAGCAGCGAGAATCTGCATTTTCTTGCCCAGTTTCTTGCTCTCGCAGTCGCAATACAGCAGGTAGATACCGGACAGAGGCGCCTGCACATCGTGTTTGGGCAGGTCATTCACGCGCATACAGAGATGACAGGCGCGCTGGTCGATGATGAGTGTTCCGGCTTGGAAAGAAGCCACCGTGGCTGCATCATTATCGTAGAAATCTTCGAAGGTCACGAAGTTCCGCAAGAGGCGGTAGAAATCGCGGTGGAGCAACAGCAACTTACGCAGTGGCGCATAAACGGCTTTGGCGGCTGCTAAGGCGTCCGCATTGGCTGTCTCGGCTGCACTCTTGGCGGCCTCCCACTCTGCTATCTGCTTGCCCATTTTGAGGAAGTCCGCCTCTTTCATGCCGGGCTTCGGGGTATCTTCGGCTATCACGGCCAGACCCAGTTTCTGCAGTTTCTCCTGCTCGAAATAAGTAGCATACTCCGCTTGTTTCTCTTTGTATGCTGCCATCACATCTGCCGCAAGCGGCGCAGCAGGAACAGGTTGTTCCTCAATGCTCACAGCACCTATCGCTGCATCTACGTCCGCCAGCGTAACAGCCTCTTTGTCGCCCGCCACTTGTTTTGCCACTTCTGCGATGCCTGCGTCGGCGATGTTCTCCAGTGCTATCTCGGCTTTCTGCTCAAACAGCGTGTCGGGGTTAACCAGAGACGCACAGAGCCAGTCAGCGGTTGCTATCACTTCTTTCACACGCAGTTTGCCGTCACCATC
>Ga0310690_10013159_pt1 | contig 10094 bp, 8 predicted proteins | sample AusTroGonzalo_MG_2_FD_207661 | JGI IMG/M metagenome (GOLD analysis project Ga0310690, IMG submission 207661) | Bovine rumen microbial communities from tropical cattle in Woodstock, Queensland, Australia - Gonzalo_04 (v2) (version 2) | ecosystem: Host-associated > Mammals > Digestive system >...
ATAAAATTTGATTAATATCTAATTGTAGTACTTTTGCTTTAGAGCAAATAAAAGATAAAACGTCTATCTTAGATTATATTGATTATCCTCTATTTTCATTCGAAGCGTGAACAATAAAGCCTGATTTAAAAATTTATGAAAAAATGCTGAAAATATCATGATGTAAACCAGAGGAAACTATTATGATTTGAGATAAGATGTGAGATGATGTGTTGCCTCCTAGAGAATTGTGAATGAATTCATGTTTGTATGAAAATTATGAGCAATTAAAAAAGGATTTATTAGATTATGGTATAATATTGAAATAAAATTTTTAAACCAAATAAACTAAAAACATTTCGATAGTAATCAAAGCTTTATTTAATTATTAAAATTAAATATATTTTACTTGTATGAAAAACAATAAAAAATTTGTAAAATTTTAATTTTAAGGTATAATTAATTGTTTATTATAAGATTTTAGAATGAAGGTTGATGAAGTTTTACAGTTAGATAAACAATTTCAAGAAAATGATTGAATGTGAGATATCGATATTCAAAGTCAGAATTTTTCTACATTCAAAATATTAAAAAATAAATCTAAAATAATGATTTCAGCTCCTCATTCTGTAAAACATGTTAGAGAATGAGATATTCTTCCACAGGACTTATTAACTTGATGATTAGCTTTGTATCTTTGAAAAAGATTAAAGCTTCCTGTGATATATTCTACATCATATAAAGTGTGAGATCCAAATTTTGATGAAAATAAGAACTCTGAATATAAACAAGCGTTATCAGAATATATCAGGGAAAATGGTATCAATTTTTTAATTGATTTACATGGTTGTTGGTCTTATAGAGATTTTTCAATAGAACTTTGAACTTGATGAGAATGAAATTCTAATCTACTATGACGTTTAGATATACTAAATGCCGTAGAAAAATCATTGAATGATAGTTTGAAATCTTATAATCAACATACAGGGAGATCGATAACGAAAAATACAGTTTTCCCAGCAAGTAGAGAAACTACAATTTCAGCATTTATATCCAAAGAATGTAAAATACCAACCATTCAGATAGAAATTAATAAAGAATTAAGAAATATGGATAATCCCAAAGACTTATCATTACTAATTAACACATTAGAAAATTTAGTAAAAAATCTAGAATCTTTACCGTATTTTATATGATAAAATTAAGTAAATGAGTTTAAGTATATTAAATAATTTGAGTTCAACACAATCAACAATACTAGAATTAATACTATTTTTTACGTTTGGTATAATTATTTCATTACCAAATTATATAAGGAAGCACAAGAAGAAACGTAAAGAAAAGGAATATGAGAAAAAGAAGGCAATTCAGTGATTAGTAAATGTACTACAAAAGGTAGAAGATAAACATCATAAAAGTTTTATTGATTGGTATAAAAACGATAAAGATATTATTTAACCATTCTTGCATTTTATTTTTGAATAACTATTATCTAAATCAGATTTTAGTTATTCTTTTTTTGAATTATGAAAATAGGAATAGTTTGATTACCTAATGTTTGAAAATCTACACTTTTTAACGCATTGACTAAATCATATGCAGCTCCTGCTGAGAATTTTCCGTTTTGTACCATAGATCCTAACGTATGAATAGTTGATGTAAAAGACCCAAGAATAGATGTATTAGCAGAAATGTCTCATAGTCAGAAGAAAGTTTATGCAGCTACTGAATTCGTTGATATAGCATGATTAGTAAAATGAGCTTCAAAAGGGGAGTGACTCGGAAATAAATTTTTGGCAAATATTCGTGAAACTGATGCAATAGTTCAAGTTTTGCGTTATTTCAAGAATCCAGATGTAGTCCACGTAGAATGAACTATTGACCCAATTAGAGATGTAGAAATTATCAATACTGAACTTATTTTTGCAGACTTGGAACATATTGAGAGAGTGTTACCAACATTACAGAAGAAAGTTAAATCTTCAAATTGTACGAAAGATGAAAAGAAACAATGTGAGATTTTGGAAGTGATTTACCAAGCTTTGATGGATTGAAAATTGGCTCATACGGTTCGTGATCAGTTTTCAGCTGAAGATTTGAAAGTTTTGAGATCATATAATTTCCTTACACTCAAACCATTCATCTATGCATTGAATGTTTCACAAGACGACCTAGTAAATGCAGAAGCAATTAAATCTGAATATAGTGAAAAATTACACGCTCCAGTGGCTGTAGTTTGTGTAAAAATAGAGGAAGAAATGATGGATATGTCTACAGAAGAAAAACAAGAATTCTTAGCAGAAATGCTAGAGACTCAAGCTTCTAAAATTCCAACCCTTGATGATTTGATTTGATTGGCATTCAATACACTTTGACTAATGTATTACTTCACTACATGAGAAAAAGAAACAAAAGCCTGGACTATTCCACAATGATCTACAGCTCCTCAAGCTGCATGAGCTATTCATTCAGATTTTGAAAGATGATTTATTAAAGCTGAAGTGGTTTGATATGACGATTTAGTAGCTTGCGGTTCACGAGCAAAGGCGAGAGAAAAATGACTATTACGTTTGGAATGAAAAAGTTATATTGTTCAGGATTGAGATGTAATGATATTCAAATTCAATGTGTAAAACAAATACTTTAAATACTATGAAAACAAATACTAAAAGATTTATTTCTCTTATAACTGCTCCTCATACGGCGTTCCTTATGTATGAGATAGGAGAAGAAATTAAGTGTCTCATAGACAATGAGCATTACACATTTGAAGATGCAGTTTCTTTCGTTAGGCAGTCCAAAGAAACTGAGCTTCAAAGAAAACAGGACAAAATGAATTCTCTTGAGGGATTCTTTGCATTAAAGATGAGCTTATCCATCCAGCGACTTCAAGATGAAATCCAAATTATTGATGTTCTGTTTAAGACTGATTGAATATTCTACCACGTTGGTGGTAGAATTTTTTAAACTATAATCAAAAATCAAAATAGAGAAAAAGGAAGTAGAAAAAAATATTAAATATGTATAAAATTAGCGTTTCATGGAAAAATATATATAATTGCTAGTGTATTTAGTTTAAAGATATATCAATTAAAATGAGTAAAAAGCTTATATTAATAATTGCGATTGGATTTTTTTCGTTTTTACCTTTGGTTGTTTGAGCTACATGAGAGGTAAGTTTACAAGAATTAAAGGAATCTGTTCAATTAAATAAGGATGAGAATTATTTAATTAGAGATGCTCTTAAAAAGGTTGAGACATTACAGGCGGATATTGAAACGGTAACTGCGGAGCTTTTTGCACTTGATGAATCTGAAAAAATGAAAAATCCGGCTTTAACTACAAGTTATAGGCAGGCTAGAGCAGAAATTGTTAGAGTTATATCAAGTATTAATACTGCTAGTGCTAGTATTTCTGGTTTATTAAGAAAATTGGTACAGTACCAAAAACAAATGTCAGAATTAGTTAAACAATTAAAATCTGTTCAAGATTCATCTGAAAAGGCTAAAGAATATTTGTCAGAATATATGACGTTGCTATATAAAATGCAATTAAAGATTTATGATCAAAATGGTGAAAATATTGATGATATTAGATTATTTATAAATTCTGATAATTTTAATGAAACGTTTGTATGAAATGATTTATTAAGTGCTATGACGGTCCAACTTTGAGAACTTATAGAGAGGAGTAATCAAGAAGAAGTAAAGAAAACAAATTTATTATCTAGGTTGTGAAACTTAAAGATAGTTGCACAAGAAAGTATACAGTCTTGCCGTAAAGAAATTGAGACATTGGAACAAAAAAAGGAATATTTACTTAGTTTTATTCAGTTGTACAAAAATGCGGAAAATGCAAAATTTGAATCAGTATTTAAAAATAAAATTGATGTTAATAAGATGGTATTAACATTTTTGGATGATATAGTAAAGAAAAATTATAGGACTAATGACAATATTCCAGAGAATATTAAAATTATGCTAGAATCTCCAGATAGTAGTGATGACGATGCAGCTCCAATTGCGTGGCCAATCTATCCAATTGAAAAAATATTACGTTATTTTAATGATAGTAATTTCGAAAAAGAAAACTGATTTAAATTTCAGGGAATACAAATTCAAGCTGTGCAATGAACACCTGTTTATGCTGCTAGAGATGGGGTTGTGTATTATGTTGCAAATTGAATTGAGAATATATCATGGATTCTAATTGTCCATAAAAATGGATATGTCACACTGTATGAATACATGAATCAAATAATTGTTAATCCATGAGATATTGTTCAACGTGGACAATTAATTGGTTATAGCTGATGAGAGCCATGAACAAAATGAGCATGATTTGCTTCTGAAGGAGAGAATTTGACATTCTGAGTTTATAAAGATTGAGTAGCAGTTGATCCGTTAACTATATTAGATTTGAGTGTTGTTACAGATTGGCAAAATACATTGCCAGAAGACTATAGAATTAAATATTTAAATGATCAACTTATTAGACCAATTGATGTATCAGATTTAACCATTATGAATTGAAAAACTGTGGATGAAAGGGCACAAAATTTGTTGAATAGTTATTGAGTATGAGTATACAGAGATTTAAACTTTTGGGAATCTGTAGTTGAGTGAACTAATATTGATAGGGATGTGGTTATTTGTATTTGAGTAGCAGAATCTACTTTGGGTCAGTATTTAACTACAAGCAATAATATTGGAAATGTTGGTAATAATGATAGGTGAGATAGAGTAGCTTATACAACTCCTTATGCTGGAGCTAGAGTAATTCCACTTACATTAAATAATCAACATTTATGAAATTATCATACTATTAACCAATTATCAAGATATGGAAATGCCGATTGAAAGATATATGCATCTAGTCCAATCAATTGGCAAACTAATGTAATGAAATGTCTTTCAAAGATTAAGTGATATACCGTTCCAGAAGACTTCCCATTCAGAGTATGACCTAATCCGAATTTATAAAAAATAAAAAGCTGATCTAATGGTCAGCTTTTTTATGAATTTTAAATATTATTCATTAGGAATTTGTTTGATATCAACTCATATATTATTTAATTTTTCAATGATATTATCATATCATCTTTCTATAATAGCTTCATTTGTTATATGAGTAGTTCATGATGCGATAATTCAGGCTAGAACCATAGCACTTCATCATCTCAAATCAGTACTAGACACATAAGAACCTTTTAAATTAGTCTTTCAAAGAATCAAAGCTTCATGTGGATTTAATATCTCTATCTTTGCACCAAAATTTTCAAGTTCAGCTAAATATCCAAATCTTCATTCATATAAAGTTTCAAATATTTTTGTAATTCAGTTACACTGAGTGAATAATGTTCCAAAAATTGACTGTAAATCGCTAGGGAATCATGGGAAAATTCTGATTTCTAATCTTTTTAATGCTTTATAATTATCTTTATTGTAAGAATCTACTTTGATAGTATGTTTATCTAAGATACGAAAATTAATTCAAATCTGTTCTGCAATATTGTACATAGCAGAAAGATCATCCACATCCATATTAGTGATAGTTAATTCTGATTGATCTGCACATGCTCAAATTGCAAAATATGTTCAAGCTTCAATATAATCACTCACAATGCTAAATGTAGGGTCTTTCACTTGCATTTTCTTTACAGGTTTTATTGTTACTGTATGATCAATTCACATAGTTATATCAGCTCATGCATTGTTTAGGAATGCTATTGTGTTTTTTACATGAGGTTCTGTTGCAACTTGATAAACTGTAATTTCATAATCGACATCTTTACAGAAAGCTAAGTATGTAATTAACGCTTCAGCTGCAGTTACAGAGAACTGTTGAAGCATAATATTTCTCTTAGGTTTTCATGCTACTTCATATATTTTATTATTTTCATCATATGTAATAGAAATTCAGGCTTTAATTAGTGCATTATCGAACGTATCTAGAGGTCTTTTACCTATATTACATCCGCCACTTCAAACAAATTTAACCTTTCAATATTTAACTAACCCTAAAGGAATTAATAATATAGAAGCACGGAATTTCTTTGCTAAATCATTGGTTAAATTAAAATAATCTTTAGAGGTATTTAAAGCAGTAATAGCCAAAGCTTCCATATTTCTAATATCTGAAATATTCGGTTTATTTAATAATTCTACAGGGAAATCTAGTAAGTAATTAGCAGCAACGATTGGTAATGCTGCATTTTTAGATCATGAAATTTTTACTTCTCATTTTAGGTTAGGTGAGTAGGAGAGTTGGAACATAAGAATCACTTATCAAATAAAATTTTTTATTTCATTTCTATTTTTTCTGCTACAGAGAGTAATAATCATTCTTGCCATTTACCTCACATAAGTTGAATTCCTACAGGTAATGTTTCTCATCTATCTTCTACAGTTCACATTGGTATGGAAATTGCAGGAATTCATACTAAATTAGCTGTAACTGTGTACATATCCTCAAGATACATTAATAACGGATTGTTAGATTTTTCTCAAAATCTTCATGCTGGAGTTGGAGTGGTAGGAGTTACAATGGCATGGTAATTTTTATAAAATTTAGTGAATTCTGATTGTAAAAGTTTCCTAGCTTTGTATCCACGTAAATAATATTTTTCATAATTCTCTTTTGTAACTACATAGTTTCCAAGTAATATTCTCTTTTTTACTTCATTTCAGAATCATTCCATTCTAATTTTTGTATAATATTCGTGTAAATCTTTGATTCATTTCATATCTTCTTGTAATCCAAAACGTATTCCATCAAAACGTCCTAGATTACTTGTCACTTCAGCTGAGATAAGCATATAATAAATTGCGCTTACATGTTTCAGTATAGGTAGATCTACGTAATCTACAGTATATCAATGTGATTTTAACTCATCAATTTTAGCCAAAAATAAATCTTTAACTTTAGAATCTAGAGCCTCATTAATTGCTTCATTTGGAACTGCGATTTTTATATCACTTTCTTTTAAATTCAGATTATCAAAATTTTTTATATCAGCCTTTTTTCTTGATTGACTATCATTTTCATCATATCCACAAATTGCATCGAGCATAATTCTAGCATCTTCTACTGTTTTAGTCAAAACTCAAACTTGATCAAAAGATGAGGCCATTGACTGAACCCCATATCTAGAAACTCTTCCATATGTAGGTTTTAAACCAACTATTCCACACAAAGCAGCAGGCTGACGAATTGAACCTCAAGTATCAGTTCATAGAGCAGCTAAACACAAATCTCAAGCAACTGCAGCAGCACTTCATCCACTTGAACCTCATGGAATACGGTCCGTTCAATGTGGATTTTTAGTATTTCAAAAAGCTGAATATTCGGTTGAAGATCACATAGCAAATTCATCCATATTTGATTTTCAAATCATTAATCCTCATTTCTTCTCTAAATTCTGAAAACAAGTAGCAGAATATGGTGCTATATAGTTTTCAAGCATTTTAGATCCACATGAAGAAACATATCATTTAGTCATGATGTTATCTTTGATAGCGATTGGAGCTCAGTGTAAAGGTAAATCTTTGAAATTATTCTGATTTTTTTCTACATAGTCTGGATGTAATCTAACATATGCGTGTAAATTATCTGAATCTTTTGTAGATTTATCCAAATATGAATTTATTACTTCATTAGCATTAATTTCTCATGATTCTACTCACTCTATGTATGACTTAAGTGTAAGATTTTCCATTGGTTCAAAATAAATATAAATCTGATTTTTTGATACTGATTTTAATCAGAAAATAAAGAGAAAAAGATTTATATAAAACTTAACGATTATCTTACAAAAAATTTGACTTTTTTATAAAAAAGTTATATAATATATTATAAGTATTTTTATTATTTAAATACAAAAAAATGGTTATCACATTTGATTCAAGGATTAAGGAATTACAAGAGAAGAAATCTAACTTAGATAAATCTGTTTTGGAATCTCAGAGACAAGAATACCAAAAAAGAATAGATGAAATATTGAGCAATCCAGTTGCTGAATGAGAAGAAAAAGAAGCTCTTGATAAGGCAAGAGAATATCAAGCAAAGAAAAAAGAAATAGAAAGTAAAATAAAAGAAATACCAGAAGATGCAGATAAAACGATTAAAGAAATAGATGAGAAGATAACTCATTATCAGTGAGAAAGAGAAAGGATCAAGAATATGAAACTATATAAAGATACAAAGGAATGACTTGCAGATGTTTTCTGAACAGACATAATGGAATATGCTAGAGAGACCAATAATGATGAACTATTAAATAAATTAAGAATGAGGAAATTAAGTGAAGAAGAATATAAACAATATTTTGAACAAGATTATCGTAAACATGATGAAAATCAAAAGATGTATGAGGAATTAGCACGACCAAAAGAAAAATCGTCAACAGAAACTGATATTCAAGCGACAGTAGAAACTAAACCAGCTATTGAGTTACCTCAAGGAATGTCTGATGAAATAAGGGAACTATTGCATGATAGTGATGAATTTAGATGTTTATCTCCAGAAGATATTGAAAAATTTCTAAAAAAAGAACTTAAGAAAAATTTTTGAGCTATAAAAGATAAACATATTAGAAATACATTTAAAGGTGTAAAAGAATATAAAGCAGCATTTAATTTAATAAATTATTTAATCAGGAAATATCCAGGATTTTCAATTATTAAGGATTCATCTAAAAAAGCAATAATAGAAACTGTAAATAAATCAAAAAATGATAAACTAGTAGAAGGTGCCATACAAAGTAAATCTTGAGAAATAGCTAAGGATAAAGAAAAAAGCGATAAAATGATAAAATTAAGTAAAATAAAAAAAATAGAAGATGTACAAGAAAGATGTCAAAAGTATATTGAACTTTTTGAGGAACTTTGATGTAATTTTGCAGATAAACAAGATTTTTTACAACAACTAATTGATGTTACTAGAACAAAAACTCATATACAGCTAGAAAATGGAATTCAGAGTATTTTGACAAAAATAATTCAAACTAATCTAAAACCAGAAGAATCAGAATGAAGATGATATCTATCATATAAATTAAACCCTTCGTATGATGCTTGGAGAATTATTGCTTATCCAAATGGTGAAATATTCACTATATGCCCACATGACGAATACGAAAAATTAATTAGCAAAAAGCCGCCAATTGATAAGAGACGTAAATAATTACATAGTAATTGGAGATGAAAAATCGGGTAGTTTAAAAAACTCCTCGTTTTTAATTAATCCAGAACAATTTATTTCAAAATCTGGATATTGTCATTTATCCATCAATAAAATAGCTATTTCACTTTCTATATCAGCAGGAGAGTCTATGATAGTTTTTTCTGAATTTGGGAAAGTAGACCAATTATAATATTTTCAATCCACAGCTAAAGTATAGAACACATTTCTCTGAAGATTATCAGAATAATCATCTATTTCACTATAAAATTTATCATAGTCAGCCATAAAAAATGAATGAACTTGTCTGTCATAATCTGTGTAGAATATATCACAAGTTACAGCTCAATCTCTTTTTAAACTATCCATTACTTCCGTTAAATATTCAGAATCTCATTCAACTTTAAATGCACTATTTTCACATTCTCACATAGTGTAACTTTCTACAGTTTTAGACTGACACGCTACACAATTATTTCCATAAGTTATAGAGTCTGAACCACAAACGGGTTGATATATCATATTACAATTTTCAGCTGCTTTTTCTTCAGGAGTACAAGCCATGTACTCATTATTTTCTTCTAATTCAGAATTTATCATTTCGCATTTATAGTCGTTGCATATAACCTTATTCATAGCTAAACAACCATATACACAGCGTTCATCTAGATAGTTTACAAAGTTTGAAACCATATGTGATGCAATATCTATATATTTAACATTTAAAGGAATATAGCATCATAAAGGACATTCTCACATAAAATATCCACAATCTAAATCCGATTCGCAGTAATTATAACCATCGATAATTTCCTTAATTTTTTCAACATCTGGATATTTAACCAATTCCAATTTATCTACAGTTTTTACATTATAGTAATGATTTCCTGCAGCTGAATCAATAGCCTCAACTGTTCACTTAAAAGTTACTTCAT
>Ga0310690_10013160_pt1 | contig 10094 bp, 12 predicted proteins | sample AusTroGonzalo_MG_2_FD_207661 | JGI IMG/M metagenome (GOLD analysis project Ga0310690, IMG submission 207661) | Bovine rumen microbial communities from tropical cattle in Woodstock, Queensland, Australia - Gonzalo_04 (v2) (version 2) | ecosystem: Host-associated > Mammals > Digestive system >...
GACTTTGGATATATCAACGACCCGTCGGCTCTTGTGTGGGGTCACATCGATACAATACATAAAAGGATATATGTATGTGGCGAGTATGTACGTAAAGGTATGAAAAATGACGAGATAGCTGAGACACTGTTTGATTTAGGACTATCTAAGGATAAGAGTTATGGGGATAGTGCTGAGCGTAAGAGTATTGACGAGATTAAGGATAAAGGTATCAATATAGAGCCAACCGAAAAAGGCAAAGGATCTATTATACACGGTATCCAATGGATACAACAATATGAGCTAATAGTAGACGAACGTTGTTATAAAGTTATTGAGGAGTTAGAAAACTATACGTGGAAAAAGGATAAAAAGACTGGCGAGTATATAAATGAGCCAGTAGATACATTTAACCATACAATAGACGCTATACGATATGGTTTAAATAAATACATAAAAGGAACGAAAACGCCAAAGGTTTATACTAAGCCTATTGGTTTATAGGGAGGTGTGAGATGTATACTTTATCTAAAGATACAAAAATAACAAATAAGGTTTTAAATGATGTTATAGCATATAACGAAAAATATAAAGATAGATTAAAGACACTCAATAATTATTATATCGGTAAACACGAAATATTTAATCGTACTAGAGAAAACGACGGTGTTAAAAATAATAAAGTTATGATTAATCACGCTAAATATATAACCGATACCAATGTTGGGTATTTACTAGGTAACCCAGTTGATTATCAAGTTGGTAAAGACGAAAATAACGAGCCAAGTTATGATATTCAACCATTATTAGACGCTTATAAAAAGCAAACTATTAACGACTTAGATACTGAAATAGCCAAAGATGTTAGTATATTTGGTTATCAATACGAGTATGTTTATGCTAATGACGAGGCTGAGCCACGTAGTTGCGAGATAGATAACGAAAACGCCATAATTGTATATGACGATACTGTCGAGCACAAAAAACTATTTGGTTTAATATATCGACCAATATATGAGGGAGAAAAGTTTAAGTACTGGGATATTATTTATATAGACGATAAAAAAGAAATACATTATAAAAGTAATGATAAGACACTTACTAAAGAGGGTAAAGAAAAAGAGCACTCTTTTGGTAAAGTACCTTTAATATGTTATAAAAATAATCACGAAATATTGGGAGATTTTGAGCCCGTTATTTCATTAATTGACGCTTATAACTTATTACAAAGTGATAGAGTAAATGATAAGGAGCAATTAGTAGACGCAATACTTTGTATGTATGGTTTTGATTTTGACGAGGAACAAGCTGACCAATTAAGAGTAAGCCGTATGCTTGCCAATATACCAGCTGAGGGTAGAGCCGAGTACTTAGTTAAACAACTTAATGAAAACGAGGTTGATGTTTTAAGAAAAACACTAGAAACTGACATACATAAAATAAGTATGGTACCTAATATGAGTGATGTTAACTTTATAGGTAATTCAAGTGGAGTTGCTATAAGGTATAAATTATTAGCGTTTGAACAAAATATTAAAAATAAAGAGCGTTATATGGAAAAAGGACTAATGGAACGTTTTGAGCTATATAATCACTTTTTAGTAACAATGTCTAAAATGGAAGAGGTGCCAGTTGAAGAGGTTGACGCTGTATTTAAACGTAATTTACCAAGCAACGACTTTGAAACTAGCCAAATGATTAACAATTTAGCTGATTTAGTAGACAAAGAAACATTAATAACTCAATTATCATTTATTAAAGACGCTAGCGAAATAGTTAAATTAAAAGAACTGGAGGACGAGGCTAAGCCAACCGATCCATACGATAGTTTATATAAACAAAATGAAATGGACGACGCTAACGATACGGAAAATAAGGTTGAAGAAAATTAGGGGGGTGTAAGCCGTGGCTAAAACATCTACCTATTGGGATAAAAGAGCTATAAAACGTTTAAATGAGGCTGAGAAATCAAGCGAAACATATATTAAACGTGTTAAGAGTATATATAATCAAGCTTATAAAGATATTGATAGACAATTAGCTAGTATTTATCGTAACTATAGTAAAGAAACTGGAATTGATATACAAAAGTTAAAGGAGCTACTTACTCGTAGCGAAACTAAAAAGACTTGGGAGCAAATGAAACGCCAAGGACTAGATAAATACATAAAAGAAAATTATAAGGCTCGTATATCAAGACTAGAACAATTACAAGCCCAAATATATGCTAAGGCTAAACAAATATATCCAAAAGAAGAGTTGGAAAATACGATGTGTTATAAAGGAGTAGTAAATCAAAGTTATTATAAGACAATGTATGATACTCAAATGGGAACTGGATATAATTTTAATTTTGCTACTATTGACGATAATATGGTAAATGCTATATTACAAGAGCCTTGGAGCGGTAAAAACTATAGTGAGCGTATATGGGGTAATACTGATATACTAGCTGATAATTTAAGTGAGATTCTAGGTGGTGCTATGTTGAGTGGTCAAAGTATGGAGTTGACCGCAAGGCAAATAAGAGACCGCTTTAATGTTAGTAAGTATTATGCTGAGAGACTGATACGAACTGAGACTAACCATTTCAACAATGAGGCTGACGCTATGGCGTATGAAGAAATGGGTGTAAAAAAATATGTGTTTGTAGCAACACTAGATAATAGGACAAGTGAAATATGCCAAAGTATGGACGGACAAGTATTTAACTATAGTGATCGTGCTGAGGGTATTAATTATCCACCGTTACACCCAAACTGTCGTAGTAAAACTAGAGGATACCTTGGTAAAGAGGCTGAAAAGGACTTACAACGTAGAGCAAAAAACCCATTTACTGGAGAAACTGAAATTGTACCCAATATAAGTTATAAAGAGTGGATAAAACAACACAATAATAATGGGTTAAAGTTGAACAAAAATGGAGTATGGAGTTTTGATAGCGTAAGTAACCAAGGTATAAGAGATAATTTTAATAATGCTCATAAGATAATTGATTTTGATATAAAAGAAAATAAAAATATATACAATAATGTTGGCAAACTAAATATACGAGTATTTAGTAATGGGAAAATGTCCCCACATTATAACCCTAGTACCAATGGTGTTTATTTACCAAATAAAGTAAGTGCTAGAAATAGTGGTACAACAATACACGAGGTAGGACACGCTATTGATTTTGGCTTAGGTAAAAGCTTAAATCTTGGTCAATTTAGTAAAAGTGGTAATTTATCAACTTTAGTTGACGAATACTATAAAGAAAATCAAGGTATTTTACCTCAAACAGTAAAAGATTATATGAATAATATAAACAATAGGGTATCAAAAATGACTGGAGTTACTGATATGCTGGATATTGCATATAATAGGCAACAACTAAGTCAAACAAATTATAGATATGACGCTCCAAATAGATTATGTGATATGTTTAGTGCTTTAACAAGAGGTAAAGCTAATAGTGAACTATTTAGCAAACACCCTATTGATTATTGGCGACGTGAGGGTAATAGAGAAACTGAATTGTACGCTCAATTTACTTATTTAAAAATGACTAATAGTAAAAAAGAACTTAAAGTACTTGAGAAAACTGTACCAAATGTGTATAATGAACTTAACAGCTTATATACTAAAGCTAGTAAAGAACTTAGGAGGTTATAATGGACGAATCAATAAAACAATTATTAGAGGAATATTATAAAATATTTCCAAATGACGGACTATTTCCCCAATGGTTTGATATACCAAATGACGAAAAAATAGAAATGTTAAAAGAGGCTATTAAAGATAAAAAAGATTTAAGCCAAACAAAAGTATTTGATAAATATTGTGAAAGAGTAGACGCTAAATAAAGCGTCTTTTATTATGGAAATCTCGCCGTTTGACCTTTCCTTTTTTGGTTTTTTCAATGATCCCCTTTTCTATTATTTTTTATTGTTCTTATAAGTCACGGGGCGAGACACGATACCTTATGTGTGGTTTAGGAGGTATCAAAAAATTGCTACCTTATTGGTAGCACTCCAGTAATGAGGTCTTTATTTGAGTTTTCTACCCTTATTATTGGAGTGGTGCTAATAAGTACCTAAAAAAGACGCAAGTTAACAGCGTCTTTTTTATATTAAATCTAGCCGACGGGCGTAAAACGGATAGGAGGAGGTTATCTAATGGAAAACGATAACAAACAAATTACTCAACCAGTAAATACAGCTGATACTGGTAATAAAGAGGATAGTAAAGCTGGTAAAACCTTTACTCAAGCTGATATGGATAATTTAGCTGGAAAAATTAGAGGCGAAGAAAAAGCTAAGAACGACCAAGCTATTAAAGACGCTGTCGCTCAAGCTATTGCCGAAGAGAGACGACAAGCAAAATTAACCGAGGACGAGAGAGAAAAGGAGGCTAAAAGTAAATATGAGGCTGAACTAAAAGCACGTGAAGAGGATATTACTTTACGTGAGAGACGTTTAGAGGCTCAAGAGTTACTACAAGCAAAAAATATCCCTATTGACTTAGTGGACTTTGTAGTTGATTTAGACGCAAATAAGACTAAAGAGAACGTGGATAAACTAGCAAAAACTTACAACAAATCGGTAGAGACGGGAGTAACCGATAAATTAAAAGGCACTCCACCAAAAGATTTTTCAAGTAATAATGACACCGATAAACCTAAAAAGGTTATTGGTGCTTTTTAATGTCGTAAGACAAATGCCAAATAAAGTAAAGGAGTGATAATATGGCAAGACAAGACGCTTTAAGTATTTATATTGATAATAGCACAGCCGATAAATTAGCTGAAACATACGGAGAAGTTATAGAGGCTGTACAAAAAGGTGCAATAAGTGAACAAATAAAAAATAAAAACTATAGTGGAGACCCTAGTACTGGTAGTGTCGAAATAGATAGGTTTAAAAATGCGACTATCAATGATTTAGGAACAGCGAGAACTAGTGCTAAAGGTGTTGGTTTAAAGAATACTGGTAAAGTAACTATTAAAGTAGATACTGATAAGGAAATCGTTGAAGAAATCGCTAAGAAAGATGTTAAATTATATGGTATTGACGGTATGGCTGAAAAGAGAAAAGATAATCATATTAAACGTATGATAGCTTATCTTGATACTCAATTTTTTGCTACAGCTGTTAGTGAGGGCTCAAGTACTACTTTAAACGGTACTACTGTAGCCGAAAAACTAGAAGATATTATACAAAAAGTTGAAACTACACAAAACGACTGGGTTGACGGTGTAGATAGAGATATGCTTGTTTTAACTGTTAAACCAAGCGTATATGGACAATTATTAAATTATATCGATAGTGTACCAAATAGTTTAACTGGTTTAAAAGACGATTATTTCCACCAAGTACGTATTTTCTCAAATCATAGACAAAGTAAAGATGTTATTTGTATGATAGACGGAGCTGTTGGACAGTTAGTAACTACTGATCAATACGAGGCTGAAAAAATACCTCTATCAAATGATATTGCACTTGAATTATTTTTCTCTAAAGGAACAAAGGCTGTTATGCCTGACTTAATCAAATATGCTAACGTAACAAACGCTAGTGTTTAATAATCTTAAAAAGTCTCTACTAATATAGGAGGTGTAATATGGACAATGAACAAATCGCTAGAATAAAAGCGTATATACATATAATTAACCCAAGTGTCGAGGACGACGATTTACTTGAGTTTTGTATAAACGAGGTAGGAGATAGAGTACAACTTTACCTTAATAGCGATAAAGTGCCTACTAAAGTTGAGCGTATAATCGCTAAAGTAATTAATACTGGGTTAATGAAATGCCAAGCTGATATTGAATCATACGAGGCTGGGGAAAGTACTGTTGACCGAGCTATTACATCTATTAGCGATAATGGACAGTCTATATCATACGCCAACGAGGTAACTAAGTATTTTACAACCGCAAACGACGAGGAATTGTTTACTGGTTTTAGTGGTTTGCTTAGTAGATATAGGAGGGTAAAAGTTGTATATCCCAAAATCAATGAAGAAAGCGGTAGCTAATGCTTTTTATGATAAAACAATTAGTGTAATGAGTGATATTACAAGCACGGACACCGAGGGAGGTGTAACGCATAAAAGCTTAGCTACCGTTAGTAGTTTTAAAGGTAATGTAAGTTTTTCAAACTTTAAAAAAATACAAGAGGAGTACGGACTAGACTACGAAATAGATATAACAATAACTACTGATGTAAGTAGTGGTGTCGAAATTAATAACTTTATTAAATACGATAATATTGTTTATAACGTTACTGATGTAAAACCTAGTGATAGTCATATCCTCATTATAGCCGTAAAAAGTACTATGCCTAAAAAAGGCGGTAGTGTTTAATGGCGTTATCCAGTATAAAAAACTTAGATAGCTTAATACATAAACTTAAAAATATTTCTCAAATGGAGCAAGCTAAAGAAACAATGAATCAAGCCGTAGTATTGGTACACGGACAAGCTAAGATGTTAGCTCCCGTTGATAAAGGAAACTTGGCGGGTAGTATACACCCAAAAGTTATAAATCAAGGGCAAACCATAATCGGTAAAGTTTATACAAATCTTGAGTACGCCCCTTATGTTGAGTTTGGTACTGGTATTAAGGGTAATGGAACTTATCCCAATAAAGATATAAGTTTATCCTACCGTGATACTCCGTGGGTTTATACAGCCGACGGAGGAGAAACGTTTTACTATACTGAGGGTCAAGTTGCACAACCTTTTATGTATCCAGCACTTAAACAAAACGAGAAAAAAATAAAGGCTATGTTTAAAATGGCTGTACATACTGAGATAAAAAATAATAGTAAGTGAGGAGGTTAAGAGTTATGTACTTACCTAAGACTGATATTTACAATAGTTTGAAAACTTTAGATTATTATGTATCACAAACTCAACCCGCTGAGTTTATTGATTTACCAGCTATTATATTTAGGGTTGGTAATAATGATGTCAATTTAGACTTAGATAATACAATAATAAGTCAAGATTTAGAGGTAATAATTGATATATGGGCTGAGGATAGTGTTACAGCTAGTAGCGTTTTATCTCAAGTTGAAGAAATTATGCGTAGTAATAACTACATATTGTCGTTTTCAAGCGACGTACCAAATATGGGTAATCTATACCATATTAATAATAGATTTATCAAAATAGCTTAAAGGAGGTAAAAATATGAACGGACAAGCTACTCGTACAATGGGTACTACTCTAAAAAAGAAAAAGAGCGGTAGCGAGGCAAATGATACAACTATAGCTAATTTAACAAGTATTGGCGAAATAGGTGTTGAAAGTGAAGAAATTGACGCTACTGATTTAGATAGTCCTAATAATTACAAAGAGTTTATAGCTGGCTCAAAAGACGCTGGCGAGGTGTCTATTGCTGGAAATATAAAAAGTGAATCTAACGTTGAAAAAATGTTAGCTCTAGCTGAAAGTCAAAGTTTAGAGGACTGGGTAGTAACTTACCCAAGCGGTGCTAAATGGGAGTTTAAGGCTTTTGTTAAATCATTTAAAGACGGAGAAAAAACCGTTGACGGTCTAGCTACATTTACAGCTACATTACGTATAAGCGGAAAACCAACTTATACACCAGCAACAGCTAGCGTTTAATTGTAAGGGAGGTCGGTTTTTCAACTGGTCTCCCTCTTTTTTTATAAAAATAAATTGCAACGAGATGTATAACTATACGTGTTTTAACTACTCGTTGCAAAATAGAAACTAAGAAAATGGAGGATATTATGGAAAAATTAATTTTAAAGTTTAATGCAACTAAGATAGACGAAATAGAACAAGCAAGAAAGCTACCTATCGAGAACTGTATAGCTGATTCAAGTATTGGTATGCTATGCTTATTTATTCAAAAAGGACTAGTTGACGATAACGGAGTACACGGAGTTAGTAGAAATGTTGCTATGGACGTTATTGACAAATATTTAGAAGAGAAAGATAAAGACGAACTTGTCTTTGATATTGCGGAGGCTTTATGTGACGGAGGTTTTTTATCTCGCCAGTTGGATATAGCGAGTCTAAGGAAATTGAACAACAAGAGGATAGAACAAGCCAAGGAAACTATAGCCAACAATGTGTAACAAAATATTTTGGCGATATGTGGCGAGAGTTGGAGGAGGACGCTATAAAAATAGGGTTAGACCTCCATTACTTTTGGTCGCTAAATGTTAAACAATACGTAAAACACGTAAAAGTTTATAACCAAAAAGAAAAAGAACGTATTAGAGAGATAGACGGTTTAAATCATATTTTAGGCAAATATATGGCTTATGCTTTTAATGATCCTAAAAATTATCCAAGAAAACCGTTTACTGAAAACACCGAACTAAAGCCAATGAGTGACGAAGAAATGGAACTACAAGGTCGTCGAAACACTATAAAAATGGGAGGTGTTATAAATGACAGTTGAAGAGTTGCTAGTTTTAATAACAGCCAATAGTACTGGTTTAAAAAATGAAATTGGAAAGATAAATAATAAATTAAATGACTTTGAAAAAGAAACAACTAAAAAAGTTAACAAAATATCAAGTCTTTTTACTAAACTTATTCCAGTTGGTTTAATAATTGCTGGAATAAAAAAGGTAAACGATTTTATTAAAAGTAGCGAGCAAGCTTACAAAGACCAAATACAAAACGAAACACGTTTGTTGGCTGTTATGAAACAACTAGATACAGCAACCAAACAAGATGTAAAAGATATTTTATCTCTTGCTGACGCTCAACAAAAAATGGGTGTTGTTGGAGACGAGATACAGCTAGCGGGAGCTCAAGAGTTGTCTACTTATGTTAAAAAAGCCGATAGTATTAAAAAATTAATACCTCAAATGAACAATATGATAGCACAGCAATACGGCTACAACGCAACCCAAGAAGAGGCTATCAATATCGCAACTATGATGGGTAAAGTACTAGAGGGTCAAACTGGTGCCTTAAGTAGATATGGTTACTACTTTGACGAAAACGAAGAGAAAATATTAAAGTTTGGTACCGAAGAGGAAAAAGTAGCAACTTTAACAAGTATTATCCACGATAGTATAGGAGATGTAAACGAGGCTTTAGGAGATACACCTATTGGTAGACAAATACAATTAGCAAATGCTTGGGGAGATGTAAAAGAGCAAATAGGATATGTTGCAACTCAAATAAAACAAGTATTGGTACCAGTTTTCCAAGTTTTAGTATCTTGGATAGGTACAGCTGTTAGTTATTTGAGACAATTTTTACAAGTACTTGGTTTTACAGCCAAAAAGCAAAATACAGCTAGTAAATCGTTAGGTGTAGGAACTACCGCCGAAAAAAATTATGGTAATGCTGTAGCTGATAGTACAAAAAAACAAAAACAACAACTTGCGACTTTTGACGAAATGAACGTATTAAAAGAAAACGATAGTGGCTCTAGTGGAGGAGGTGGAGATACCGCCGATTCAATGGGGCTAGGAGGAGTAAATAATATCGACTTTAATGTTGGTATTGACGGAGACGTTGAGGTTACCGAAAAAGTAGAAAAAGTAGCAAATTACATAAAAGAGACTTTTTCAAAATTAAGGGAAACTTTAAATCAAGTATGGGATAGCCAACCAGTACAAGCTTTTGTTGGGTTTGCTACTACATACGGACAATTTTTATTTGATTATTGGAGTACGTTAGGAACTAACTTATGGGAAAATCTAAAAATGACGTGGTCTAACATAGAGGGAGATGTTAGTACAACTCTTACAAATATGAGTTTGTTGTGGACAGCTTATTTTACTGATTTACAAGTTGGTATTCAAACTTGGGGACAACCAATAATAGACGGAGTTAGTAAATTATTTAACTCAATATGGAAAGACGCTGTCGACCCAGCAATTAAAATAATGAGTAAGGCGTGGGCTGACTTTTCTAAAATCTTATTAGATTTATGGAACGAACACGGAAAACCATTAATTGATAATATAGGACAGTTTGTTACTACAACTATCAATTTATTCCAAAAAATATGGGACGATGTGTTAGAGCCAATAATTACACCATTTTTAGAAACGCTAAGCTGGTTATGGGATAAGCATATAAAAGGCTTAATTAAAAATGTAGGCGATTTTGTAATGAAACTTGTTAAT
>Ga0310690_10013161_pt1 | contig 10093 bp, 7 predicted proteins | sample AusTroGonzalo_MG_2_FD_207661 | JGI IMG/M metagenome (GOLD analysis project Ga0310690, IMG submission 207661) | Bovine rumen microbial communities from tropical cattle in Woodstock, Queensland, Australia - Gonzalo_04 (v2) (version 2) | ecosystem: Host-associated > Mammals > Digestive system >...
CATTACCGACTATGATAACCAGAAGTCGGGCATCAGCTCTTACCCCTCCGAGCAGGCCACTTACGGCTGGTTGCTCAGCATGCTGCTCATCGAGGTTGCCCCCGACCTGCAGGATCAGATCATGGAGCGCGGCTATGAGTTTGGTGAGAGTTCCGTCATCTCGGGCCATTACTGGTACAGCGATACCAACATCGGTCGCAATTTGGCCAGTGCCATCATGATTTACATCCATGCCATGGGTGGCTTCAACCAGCTCATCAAGATGGCCCGCGACGAGTATAACGCCAAGACTTCGAAGGCCCGCACCCGTGGCTACCTGACGTACGAGTCGCTGCCCAACCCCGTGAAATACCTGCCTGCGCCGCCCTCCGACCAGTCGGTACTCTTTGCTTACGATATGGACTGCTTTAACGTGGGGCGCAACCAATGGAATACCAACCGTGGTTCGCAGGCCAAGGACGACTGTAATGCCAGCATGAGCTACATCTGTGAGGTATTCTCGAAAGCCTTCGGCCGTACCATCTCCGAGAGCAGCACGCCCGAAATTTATAAGCTCATCAAACAGGTGCGCGACTTGGCCGACCAGTCGTGTACCGTGGCCAAGGACTATTATAACCGTCAGCGTCCTTACGTGCTCTTCCACGAGCGTACAATCAACCCTGCCGACGAGGACGATCTGCGCAACAACGGCTCTTACCCCTCGGGCCACTCCGCCTTCGGATGGCTCATCGGTCTGACGTTGGCCGAGATCAACCCCGCCAATCTCGATGCCATCATGAACCGCGCCTACGAGTATGGTCAAAGCCGCGTCATTGCCAGCTATCACTTCCAGAGCGATGTTGATGCAGGCCGACTGGTGGCTGGTGCCGCCTTCGCCCGTCTGCACATCGAGAGTGAATTCCTCGACCAGCTCGACAAGGCCATCAAGGAGTTCAAGGGTGGCTCTTCGGGTGTTCGTGGCATCACCGTCGATGACTCCGCATCAGCTCCCATCTATACCCTCGGCGGTGTGCGCCTTAATAGCGAGCCCACCCAGCACGGGGTGTACATTCAGGGTAACAAAAAAAAGGTAATAAAGTAAAGAGGTAAAAGAAGATGAAGTGGTTTCGTTTTTTACCTTTTTACCTTCTTACCCTTTTACCTTTCTCCGCCTCGGCGCAGGAGGGTTTTTCTTCTCAGCCCGTGCCCGATAGCGTGTGGGCCAAGATGCAGGGCAAGACCTTCGTGGCCAATCCTCACATCCAGCGCTCTGATCTGCGCTATCTGCGCGTGCTCCATTGGGATTACGACGAGCAGACCCATCAGGGGGAACTGGTTTGCAACCGCCTGATAGCCGACAAGCTCATCGCCATTTTCCGCGAGCTCTACCGCGCCCACTACCCCATCCAGCGCATCCGTCTGGCCGATGAATACGATGCCAACGATGAGCTGCAGATGCGCGACAACAACACCAGCTGCTTCTGTTACCGCACGGTCTCAGGCTCTCAGCATCTCTCCTATCATGCCCGTGGCCTTGCCATCGATGTCAACCCCCTCTATAACCCTTATATCCGTTACGCCAAGGACGGCTCGCCCATCATCGAGCCCGCCAACGCCAAGCCCTATGCCGACCGCAGCAAGCAGTATCGCTATAAAATCGTGAAGGGCGACCTCCTTCATCGCCTCTTCCTGAAGCACGGTTTCACCTGGGGCGGCGCCTGGCGCACCATGAAGGATTACCAGCATTTTGAATTCCATACTAAATAAATAATGAAGAAATCAATCATCCTTTCTCTGCTTTTGCTCGCAGTTGTGGGAGTAAAGGCACAGTCCGGCACGTGGTCGGGCAAACTCAATGTTCAGGGCGTATCCCTGCCCCTTGTATTCCATCTTCAGGCCGACAGCAGCACCATCGACTCCCCCTCGCAGGGCGTCCGTGGCCTTCCCGTCGTCCTACAGCGCCCCGCTCAGGATAGCGTCGTGGTCATCATCAAGAGCATCAACGCCACGTATAAGGGTCTCTTTAAAGACTCGCTTATCGCAGGCACCTTCACCCAGCATGGCATGTCGTTCCCCCTCAATCTCATCCCTGGCGAGGGCAAGAAAGCCCTGCGCCCGCAGACGCCACAGCCGCCCTTCCCTTATGCTACCGAGGAAGTTTCGTTCACCAATGGCAGCACCGTGCTCGCCGGCACGCTCACCCTGCCCCAGGGCTACAACCGTCGTACGCCTGTGCTCGTGATGGTAACCGGTAGCGGACTGCAGAATCGCGACGAGGAGCTGTTCGAGCACAAGCCCTTCGCCGTCATAGCCGATGCGCTGGCACGGGCCGGCATCGCCACCCTGCGCTACGACGACCGTGGCTTCGGCGCCTCCAAGGGCAACACCGTTACCTGTACTACCGACTCGCTCAAGGACGACGCCCTAGCCGGTATCCATCTGCTACGCCAGCGGTTCGATCGTGTGGGTGTCATTGGTCATAGCGAGGGCGGCACCATTGCTCTTATGCTGGCTGCTGAGGGGCAGGCCGACTTCATCGTGAGCCTCGCCGGCATGGTTATCTCGGGTAAGGAAACGCTTATCTGGCAGAGCCGTCAGGAATTCCTGCGCATGGGCTTTGCCGAGGCCGCCGTCAACGACTACTGTCAGCTGTTCTCCGATGCCATCGACGCCCGCGTCTCCGGTACCAACGTGCCCTCCGTTGATGGTCACGATCTGCCCGAGGTGATGAAGACCAACTATCAGCAGGTGGTCATGCAGCTTATCTATCCCTATCTGCGCCGCTTCTGCACGCTCGATTGCCGTCAGCTGCTGGGCAACATCAAGTGCCCCGTCCTCGCCCTCAACGGCACGAAGGACTGTCAGGTAGAGCACGAGGCCAACCTCGGCGCCCTGCGCTCTGCGTTGCCCTCAGCCCGCGCTGAAGCCATCCAGGGTGTGAACCATATGTTCCAGCATTGCACCACCGGTAACCCCCAGGAGTATAACGACATCGAAGAAACCTTCGCCCCCGAGGCCCTCCACCTCATCACCACCTGGCTGCAACAGCTTCAATAAACTATTTACGATATGAAGAAAATCTGTTTATATTTTGTGATAGCCTGCTCGGTTGTTATAATGGCTGGCAGTTGTGCAACGCCTGAGGAGCGTGCTGCCCGTGCCGCCGAATAAGCCCGAAAAGTAACCGCCGCCATCAAGGAGCGAAACTATAAGATTAGTGTCAACCGCATGATGCCCCTAAGAGGTGCCGCCAAGACCGTGTCTTACGGCTACGGCGTGGAGGTTCGGAATGACTCTCTGCTGTCATATCTGCCATACTTCGGTCATGCCTATAACGTACCTTACGGAGGTGGTAAAGGTCAGAATTTCTCAGCCCCCATCGAGAGTTATCGTGAGTCGCAGCCCAAGTCTGATCGCTATCGCATAGAGATAGCACTCTCCAACGATGAAGACAGCTATCTCTACACCCTCGACATCTTCACGAACGGAACTGCTACCGTCGACGTAGCCCCTCGCCAGCGCGACCGCATCACCTACTCCGGCGAGCTGGAGGTAAAATAATATCCTAAACGGGACGGGAGCGATTGCAACGATTTCGTAAATAAAAAAGACCTCGCTAATATCATCCATTAGCGAGGCCTTTCGTTTTATATTATCGGGGCCTTGGAGTTTAACCTGGGGTTACTCCGAGTAAAGTCTTGGTTTAGTCGGTCTAAACTTCGGGGTAACTCGGAGCGTTTTTTTAGCCTCGAAAATCCTCATTAAGAATCGTCAGAGAATTTCCGTGCGCATGATAACCTCCATAAGATTGTATAAATGGACATAATCTATACAATTTCTGTATAAAGTGGCTCATTTTGCAACATAGATTATAGTGTTTGTTGTCTGAACACTTCTTTTTTACGAAAGCCATTTGGACAGAAAGTAGATGGATTATCATCGATAGAAACGGGTTTAGCATATCTTTATAGCCTTTTAGAGCAGAATTTTGGTACATTATATACCTTATCCGAGGTTTGTAATAACGGATTATTGTGTTTACAATTGTTGTATATCGTTGATATTCAGTATTTTAGATGAATCACACATAGACTAAACGTTTCAGTTTCAGTTGTTTCAGTTTGATTATGAGGGGGTGTTCTTTTTTTTATTATTAATATAACTATTTGATTATTATATAGTTATATATAAAAAGAGGACAATTTGATACAAATATACCCCTTAATATCTAACTGAAACAACTGAAACTGAAACGCTCGGCCATAAACTTACTATTTTACTTTTTCCTCTACTAGGCCCCCTCGGGCACAGGCGACTAACCACAAAAAGTAATCCCCAACCAATCGGCTGGGGATTATTCGTATATAATGTCTTACATGCCTTTGTAGCGATCAACCATGCGGCAGGGGAACCAGATGGTAGCCACCGTCTTGCGGCCATTGGTGGTGTCGATATCAAGATCGCCGCCGAGGATGTCGATGATGGCCTTACAAATGGAGAGTCCGAACTCGGGCGTGTTCTTGGCCGAAGCCAGGGCATCTTCTTTCTGCAGGAAGGCGTAGATGTCGGAACTCATGAGCTCGGCCTGGGCAACGCCGGTATAACTGATAGTAACCTTGAGGCCCTTGCGCTCGCTGGTGTAATTGATGACGATCTCGCCCTGCGGGGTGTTCTGGGCCGCGATGGTGAGCAGGTGCATCATGAGCTGATGCATGAAGTTGGTATCGAGCAGGGCCTTGCAATAAGGCGACAAATCGGTACGCATGCGCACGGACACATCGGGACGAGTGATATTGAGTGTCTCGCGACGATAAGAGGCCATAAGCTCGGCCAGATTCACCTGAAGCAGGGTGAACGACGGCAGGCTGCCCTCGAAGTTGGAGAGCTCGAGCAACTGCGCCACGAAGTCGATCAGTTGTTCAGTATTCTTGTTGATATGGCCAGCGAGCTCCTTCACTTGAGCGGTGTTCATGGTATCGGGCTGCTCGCTGAGAATCATCTTGCTATAGCCCTGAATGGCCTTTAGCGGGGCGCGAAGGCTGTGGCTGGCATTAGCAAGGAATACGCTCTTGAGGGTCTCGCTCTTCTGCGCACGATCCATTTCTTTCTTAATGCGCTGCTCGTAGTAGTCGCGAATGAAATAGAGGGCGACACCAAAGAGGAGCAGCAACAGAATAAGAATGTTCCAGAATAACATACTCATAATTGACTAAAGAATCCCCACCACGAGGGCGGGGACTGCATTCATTTGTGATTAAAAATATTAGAAGAAGAGGTAGCGGTTATCAACCACTCCAGCCTTCTGATAGAGTTCCTGGATGAACAGGCGAGCGGCCTGGTTGGCCTGCATCTGGAGCTGCTGCTCCATAAGCTTCTCGTCGAACTTCACGCCCTCGCGAGCGGCCTTCTTGAGCACCTTGAAGAGGTAAGCACCACCGTTACCCTTTACAACGGCCTTTGAGAAGTCGCCAGCCTTAACTGCGGCTACAGCACCGGCCAGAGCGGGCTCGCTGGCACCTGTGGCCTGAACGAAGACAGGAGCGGTGAAGGTGATCTGGTTAACAGAGTCGATCTTGGCACCCTTGGCCTGAGCAGCGGCGATGTCGGCTACACCGGCGAGCTTCTGCTTGATCTGCTCGAACTTCTTGTCGCGAACAACCTCGGCCTTTACCATATCCTTCACACCCTCGAGTGAGCGATAGCCCACGGGGTTGATCTTGGTGAGGGCTACTACCAGCAGGTGGTCGTTGTTGCCACACTCGTAGAGGGGGCTTACCTGACCGGCCTTAGCGTCGAAGATCCACTTCATGGTCTCGCGGGTGGCACGCAGGCCAGCCACATTGTGCTCAGAGTTGAAGAGGTCCTTGCGAACCTTCACATCGAAGCCGAACTTAGAGCAGTTCTTCTCCATATCCTCGATGGTCTTGTTCTCGCTTACAAACTGGCTGAACTTGTTGTAAGCATCAGAATAGGTACCCTTAGAGAAATCGATAGTGTGCTTGATAACAGCTACATCGTATTTGTCGACCATAGCCTTGCGGGCAGTTACCTGCAGGATAACGTTGCCCTGAGAGAACTCAAGGTTCTTCACCTCGTTCACACCAAGACCGTTGATGGAGTTGATGTAGTTCTTAGAATCCTCGTCCATGGTGGTAGAATTCTCGTACATGGCTGAGGTGAGCCACTGCTTATCGGCGGTCTGACCGTACTTCTGAGCGAGCTGCTCGAAGTCGACACCGGCCTTGAGGGCGTTGTAAACGCTATCAGCAGTCTTGCGTACAGCCTCGAGGGTAGCGCCACTCACCTGAATCTGGCGATACTCGATAGAGTCGGGCATCTGAGTCTTAGAGATGAGCTTCATCACGTTGAGGGTGTTGTCGCCAGTAGTCTCGAAAGGAGCTGTGGTCTGACCTACAGACATAGAGTCGAGCTTGGCGGCGATGTCAGAGGGATAAGCGCGCTTGGTAGCGGCAATACCTGTGTAAGGGAACTGCGACTGGGCCTTGCGAACCACCTCGGCAGCCACGGCACCACTCTGCAGCTTGTTGCTGGCGTCAGTCATGGTCTTCATGAGGGCCTGACGGTCGGCAGCTGATGCTACTACCTGGAAGTCAACGTACTTGATGTCGCGGGTCTCAACAGTCTGCTTGAACATCTCCTTCTCCTCTTCGTACTTGGCCTTCAGATCCTTCTCGTCAACCTGGATGTCGTTGTCGTTGATAGAGCTGTAAGGGATAGAAGCGAGCTGGATGTCGCTCTCCTTGTTCTGACCGTCGAAAGCCATCTTGGCTGATACGGGGTTAGAGAAGAGACAGCTGGCCATGAGCACCTGATACTTTGAAGACAGGGTCTGCTGACGGAGCTGCTTCTCGAGGAACTGCCAGTACTTGTAGATGGTTTGATACTGCTCAGCGAGCTGAGGATTAGAAGCGGCCTTCTTGTAGTCGTCGAGGAACTTGGTGAGCATGGTCACATCGAAGCGACCAGTCTGCTGATTAACGAAGGGCGACTGCAGAAGCATGGGGTTGGTACCCTCCTTCATAATATTCTGAAGCTCTTCGTCGGTCACGGTCAGACCAAGCTTTTCAGCTTCGGCCTGGATGATCTGCTCGTTGATGTAAGAGTTCCATACCTCATCCTTGATGCTGTTGAGCTCTTCCTCGGTGAAGTTGTCGCGGTTCTGAGTAAGCTTCAGAACATCGGTGTACTCATCGACAAGAGCCTGGAACTCCTGAACATTGATTTTGTTACCTAACACTTCGCCAATCTGCTGACGCTGCTGGTTCTTGGTTGCTTCACAAGAACGGAAAGCTTCTTCAGCAATGAAGGCGAACAGGCCGAGGCCAATAATACAAACGAGGGCTACGCCTCTTTTGCGGATTTTTCCTAATGCTGCCATTTTAACTTTATATTTTTAAATTATTCAATTTCAAACTAGGAGTTCAGGAGTTACAAACATTTGAGTTGTTCCCTGGTACTACTGCCCCAAACAGCGTGCAAAATTAATACATTTCTTTGAAATGAGGAAATTTTTTGGGGAAATTTCACTTAATCGAGCACATTTAGACGCACTAATTCGATTTTAGTGGCTGTATTCTTGACGATTTTGAACTCATAACGCCCTATACGGACGATTTCGTTGAGTTTGGGGAATGATTGATATTCGTGGAGAATAAGTCCGCCCACGGTCATGTATTCATCGCTCTCGGGCAGAGAGAGATCGAACATCTCGTTCACCTTTTCAATCTCAAGTCGGGCGGAGAGGATATACTCTTTCTCGGAGAGCTGCTTGGCCACGTGGGTGGTATTGTCGTGCTCATCCTCAATCTCGCCGGTAATCTCCTCCATGATGTCCTCGAGGGATACCAGTCCGCTGGTGCCGCCGAACTCATCGACCACCACGGCCAGCGAACGTTTCTGCTGCATGAGCTGCGTCATGAGTTTCGAGGCGAGCATGGTCTCAGGGACGAACGAGATTTCACGAATCAGTTGATCGCCGAGCTCGGAAACAAGCTTCTGCGCCACAGTAGCAAAGTCGAGTCGGAACATATCTGACGAGTGGATATAACCGATGATGTGGTCGATATCCTCATGATAGACCACAATCTTGCTGTGGCCGCTCTCGATGAACACCTGCTTCAGGTCGTCGATGGTGGCGGTATCCTCCACGGCGTCGATCTCCGTTCGGGGCACCATACAGTCGCGTATCTTCGTTTCGGAGAAGTCGAGGGCGTTTTGGAATATCTTTACCTCCTCGCCTATCTCGTCTTCATTGTCGGCATTATCGATACTGGTCTGCACCAGGTAGTCGAGGTCGACCTTGGTGAACTCGCGCTCCCCTGCCCCTTTCTTCATACGGATGCCAAAGCAACGCAGCAGACCTTTGGAAAGCAGCGTAGCAAAGCGCGAAATGGGCCACAGCACCACGTAGCAAATCCAGGCGGGCACGGCAAAGACCGTGAGCAAGGTATTGGGATTGTTCTTGAAGATGGTCTTGGGCAGAAACTCGCCCGTAAACAGCACCACCAGCGTGGAGAGCAGCGTGTCAGCCGTAACGCGCATACCGTCGCTCAACGGGGCGAAAAGCGTGGCGTCGAAGATGCGGGCGAAGAGTATGCCGTAAATGACGAGGGCAATGTTATTGCCCACGAGCATGGTGGATACAAAGTTGCTGGGATGCTGATAGAAGAAGCTGATGGCGCGCTGGGAAAGACCGTTCTTCTCGCGATCCATCTCGGCCAATAGTCGGTTGCTCGACACAAAGGCTATCTCCATGCCCGAGAAAAAGGCGGAGAAAAGCATGGCGATGAGTAACCAAATGACGTCGTTCATGGGGCAATCCTCCTATGTTTGGTGGTTTGTGGACGAACGTAGGGCTCCACCTTCGTGGTGTCCTTCTCGCCATTGGGAGCGGTCTCCTCGTCTTCATTCTTCTCACCCGTGATATCAGAACTCTCGACGGAGCCTTTGGAGTTGCTCACGGTATAGTGTGTCATGCGCTCGTCGCTCAGGAAATAGGTGCCCTCCATATTGCGCTCGGGAGTTGTAACCTTCGAAAACACATTGGAATAGAGCTCGTGGCTGATGCCGTCCCAGAAGAGCTCCTCGCTCTCATAGATAAGACCGTTGATATTACGAATGCGCACACGTCCACGCAGATGCCAGAGCTTCTTCACGTCGTAATACCAGGCAGTATCGCATTGGATATAGGCCTGGACATGGAACTTCTCGTCGAACTGTTCGAAAAAAACGCCCTTCTCGAAGGTCCAGCGGGAGGGATTCTTCACGGTATTCACATCCCATCGCTCGGTAACGATCTTGTATTTGATAACGCCTGAGTCGCTAATGAGCGTGTTGACACCATAGGAGGTCATCAACGATACGGAGTCGCGTTCGTAAATGGCAGGGGCGGTATGCTCCTGCGCTTCGTCACAGGAAGTGAATAACGAACAGTGAATAGTGAATAGTATCACATACACTATTCCCTTCATGCTCAGCACATCCTTCATCATAGAACTATTCACTAATAACTATTCACTACTCAACCTTCCACTTTGCGAACCATCTCTCGTTGAATGTCAGACCGATGTTGATGCGGAAAGTATTCTCAGTCAGGAGGTTATCAGCCGAGCGATGAACCCACTGGGCGCTGATATTAAGCAAACTACGGTTGTTGTAGCCATTAATGATGGGGATACCGAAACCGATGCTGGCACTATACTCTTCAGGACCTTCCTTACCATTTATATTATAATAAGGTGTAGCATAGCCCGCACCAATGCGATAACGTACACGCTCAAGGAAGCGGCGACTCATGGCGCGAGGCGTCCACTCCAGACCGCCATTCATACGATAACTATCCTTCAGCAGGCCCGACTTCAACTTGTACTCCTTACCATCGAAATGAGGGAAATCAACACTTCCCCACTCCTGTATGGTTAAATCGGCACCTACACGGAAAACGTTAGAATGGTTAAAGGAAACACCAAAGCCGTAAGTATCGGGTAATGCCAACGCGTTTTCAAGGACAAACAGGGTGGTATCGCTCTTGCTGATGCTGGAGTTCCTGTTGAGAATAAGGCACTCGGCATCAGATTCCAAATTATGCCCTGGC
>Ga0310690_10013164_pt1 | contig 10087 bp, 14 predicted proteins | sample AusTroGonzalo_MG_2_FD_207661 | JGI IMG/M metagenome (GOLD analysis project Ga0310690, IMG submission 207661) | Bovine rumen microbial communities from tropical cattle in Woodstock, Queensland, Australia - Gonzalo_04 (v2) (version 2) | ecosystem: Host-associated > Mammals > Digestive system >...
CTTTGCAAGCCCCCATACCCTCTTAGTGAATCTGTCTATGATGTTGTTACTCTTCTTGAAGTTGTCCGCGATCTGCGCAACGTTCTCTGCTTGATGGGTTGATGCGTACTGTGCTAACGCTTCTTTTGCCTTAACCAACTTCTCATAGCATTTCTGCGTTTCAATATCGAGTCTGCGCATCTGCACGGAAGTTTCCTTGATGCCTAATCTCTGGTTAATATCTCCGCGCTCTTTAAGCTTTGCAAACTGCTTTTCAAGCTTCTCTACTTCGCTATTAAGTTTCTTAAAATCGGTTAAGTCAACCGCCGTGTTAACTCTTATTTGCGCATCGTATGCCATTTACTTCGCTCCTATTGCTTCCAAGAACGCGCGTGTAGCTTCGTCCTCTTCCGGGGTCATCGGCTCTTCTGCCTTAAGTGAATATATCTTTTTGCCTTTCTTATAGGCCTCTTTCTCTTCCTTTGACATCTTATTGGTGAGTTTCTTGCTTCTGATATCGATTACCCTTGTAAACGCGCACTCTTCAAGGTTGGAAAGCAATATCATAAACTCCCAGAAGTGCATCTTCGCCGTGTTAAGATTGATGCGGTACTGACTCATAAATGCGCTGTATATGCGCCCGTGGTCTACATCGAACGATACTATTGTTTCGGTGCTGTCGCTCTTTACGTGGTTATCATAGTTCCAACCATTAAAAAACCACTCGCAGCACTCGGCTATCTCTTCAATGTCTGCCCCGTAATCTTTAAACAATAGCCTTGCGATGCAGTAATATCTTTCGGTATCATTTAACTCTGGGTCTGTCATTGCTTGGCTTATCTGTATGCCCGTCCTAAAGTCTGTATTAAGCTTGTAGCCGTGCCATTCAGTAGGTAAAGGGTCTAACAGTATGTTAAACATTATCTACCGCCTTTACGGGGCTTGTAGCGGTCATTAAGCCACTTTTCGCGTGTTGTACGATTCTTCTTAACAATCGGCTCTAACTTGTCAAAAAACTCAATGAACGCAAGCGGTGAAGGTAAAACCCCGTCACCAAAGACTTTGCGTGTCGCCTCTACACCGAAAGTCTCATCAAACTTTGCGCTCATTTTCTCCATTACCTCAACTGTAAGCTTCATGCCCTCGATATCGTCCTTAACATCGGCTTCATCGATTCTCTTTGATTCCTGCTCACCAATTGAGATAATCTCTTTTAATGCCTTGGCAAAATTCAAATTGTCGACGTCGACAACGATTGTTTCGCCACAATCATTAACCTCTATCTCTATTCCCCTTGATACTCTTAATGATTCCATAAACTAACATCCTTTCCTATGGCTCAGAGATGCGGAAAGGTTCACCCCCGAGCCTATGTTAATTTGCATTAACACCGTTATGAATTTGTTGTGAAAACTCCCGTCTGTACATTGAATGTACCCTGCACACCATCACCCTTACCGCCGATGGTGAAAGAGTTCATAAGTTCGCTGCCTGCATCACCGCCGATAGAGTCAATAGAGATGGTGCATTTTCTCTTGACTGCGTTGTACACGCTTGCGGTTACTGTGGTATCGAAGATATTTAAGCGGATATAATCGGTATCAGCATCACTACCGGTAGGAAGTGTCTTAACCATGTTATCAAGCCAAGTCTGCAACTGTTCGTCTTTGATGTACTCTTTCTCAACCGCGATTGAGGGAGTATAAGACTTAACGTTGGTTGTGCCGTTAGCCTGATTGATGTACTGCTTTGTCTCGGTTTCTGCGTTAAACTCTTCTGTAAGTGAGGTAATACCATCACCAAGAAGCACGTAAGATGCAGTAGTTGCCGAGCCGATGTTAAGATAGTGTCTTAACTTCTCTCTCATTTCTGCCATTGTCTTAATCTCCTATTGTGTAAATGATTTCAAGTCCGACTTGATAGATTGATGTATGTGCATCTGCCACACCCACGTAAAACGAAGATGTAACACCAACTTTTCTTACCCCTTCCACGTTGGGAAGGTTGTCTGCGTTGTACTGTTCCTCAACCCATCGCTCCAAGCCTTCAAACCATGTTCCATTGTCGATTCGCTCTGTATTCTCCTGCGATTCAAGCCGTGCCGTAAACAAATAGTTCTCGGTCACTTCTCTTGTGCCGGATAAATACCGCTTAATGTTGACAATCGGTTCTTTGGCTAAAGCATAGGTCACGGCTCTGTCGCTCTGTCTGTCGGTATCGATTTTTATGTTTTCGTAGCCCTTAAGCCACTCAATTAATGCGGTACTAACTGTCATTTGCTTGCTTCTTTCCTCGCCATGCTCTCTATCTTCTTAAGTCCACCTTCTTGTAACATTCTGTCTACCCAATAACCACCGCGCCTTGGTGAGCCTTGGAAGTTATATTCTGGGTGATAATATAGCCTACGTGCATACGGTGTCTGCCATACAACATCCGTACCCTCTAAATGTCCGCTATCAATTAGCCTTCCGGGGTCATCGTACAACCCCTCTACATCAAAAGGTACATATGGTTCGCTTAACATTAAGACCGCTTCAGTAACTACTTTCTGGACTCTCCCCATTGGTTCAAGCCCAAGCCCTTTGATGCAATCTTTTAAGTTAAACTGTATTTCGTAATCGTATCTGCTCATCGTAGTGTTACCTTGATGTTCTTAAGAAAGTCTCTGTTCCGATTGTCTGATACTCTCTCCACGATCCCGAAGTATTGGAAACGCTGCTTAATCTCTTTGGGTGTCAAATCCTCGTTGCATATGCCTAAAACACACATATCTTGCCCGTTGCGTGTATCAAAGGTGTAGTAACCGTCTTTGTTCGCCAAATTAGCGTATGTGATGGGGTCAACGTATACGGGGTTCCCGTAATCGCGCCCACAATCAACCGTTATCGATTCTACCCTCTGTTGACTCTGCGTTGTGCCGGAAGTGATTGTTTCAAGCTTGTTATGCGCCCATTGAACACCTTTTATAATCGAGCGTTTCCAAACACCCTCTTCAATCTGATTGAATACCGTCATTGTATCTGTGAATAACATTAGTAAGCCCTCACTAATCCCGTACCGCTTAACCATGCGCGGATGTTCGATGCCATTTCGTTACGAAGGTCGGCTTCGTCCTTAATCGCGTACGTCTCGCTATATCCGTCGTTAGATACGCTTGATAAGCCTTTACCGCGCCCACTATTTGCATCGGATATCATTTTATCAATGACATTGCAAATACAATCTTTAAGCACGTCATAGCCGTATGTCTGTGGGGTAATCGCATCCCAATTGGGCTTCCCGATTACCTCTCTTACTTTCTGCTCTGCCAAGGCTTCAAGCTTGGGAAACTCGTCTGATTCACAATTGTTGTGAAGGGAGTCATAATACTCCCAATTTACTATTGATGACATATTAGTGACTCCCTTCAAAAAGGTTTACTTATTTCATGGACTTGCAAAGAACTGCTTCGCCGGTGGTTACCTTGTAACCTGTGTTAACTTCTTCCTGCACCTTAACACCGTTGAAGTTTTCGGAATCTACGATTCTTGCCATTTCAAGGTTGTTAACGATTGAGAAAGCGTTGTGATCGTACATTACATACTCAACCTTGGTAAAGGTAGCGGTTGTAAGTGTGCCTGCTGCGTTGTAGTAAGTAGCGGTTGTTGCACCGAGTCCGTTAGCCTCGATAAAGGTCATGCCAAGCCACTTACCCATCTGTCCGTTGGTGTTTGCGTAATCGTTGATAACGGGTGTGTACTGTGTGCCTGCGGTCTCAAGCAGGATTGCGAAGAGGTCGGGCGAACACATTACTACATCGGGGTGTGCCTTAGCCTTAACAAGCTTTGCGCGGTCTGCAAGGATGAGCTTCTTAAGGTTAGCGGTTGTAATGGTTGTATCGGTAGATGCGGTCTGTGCTGCTTCTGTTACGAGACAAGCAAGTGCGCTCTGTCCCCAACCTTCGGAAACTTCCTTGGTTGCAACTTCAAACTGCTCACGGGCAACATCTGCTTCCATGTTTTCAGCCTGCACGTTATAGATCTTGTTGGACTTCTGGAAGTTGTTGTTAAGTACGATGGGAATAAGGGTATCGGATGTTGCTACATCTGTGAAGTCTCTGCCGGGAGCGCCGGGAGTAACTGCGGTAGATGAAAGCTTACGAACATAAATACCGCCTGCCTTCTCTTCGTACTTGGATGTGAATGTTAAGCCGTCAACGAATACTGATTCATAGTAAAGATTAGGCTCAAATAACTTGGAATACTTCTCGTCTACGTGTAAGTTACCGTAAATAACTGCCATAGTGTTTTCTCCTTCTTATGCGTGGTAGAAGGGGTTTCCTTTGTACCTATCGGGTAAGTCCTCGCCACCGGTAGCACCGAAAGCAGTCTTGCCAATAGGCGGTTTTCCCTTCTGCTCTGTCTGTGTTTCAAATAGATACGCATCGGACTTAGCTAAATTATCAAGCGCAGCTTTGATGTCCTCTTTCTGATTCTTGGAAGCTTTAAGGGCATCCAAATCAAGTAAAGCGGTTATCGCCGTTGCGTTCTTGCCTTTAGCGGTCGCGATGGAATCCTTAAGAATATCGTTAAAATCTCGGTCTGCGAGTTTCTGCGTATACTCTTTATCCTTGGTTGCAAGTTTCTCGTTGAGTTCGGTAATCTGCTTTTTAAGTCCTTCGGTGTCAACACCTTCAAACTTCTTTAAGGACTCTTCATAAGTTCCTACCTTTTCGGTTAAAGCCTTAATCTTTTCGTCCTTCTTCTCCACCTCTGCGATGGTCTTGTAGTTTGCCGTTACCTCTTTGTTGATTGCTTCTTTCTGCTCCTCGGTAAGAGTTACTTTCTGCTCTTCCAAGATGGTTAAGATATTCTTCATGTTGTATTCTCCTTAAATAATTTGTTGACCGCACTTTCTGCGGTAGGGAAAACGCATTGCATGGAGTCGAACCATGCCCCTTGGGTTATGGGTGTTCCCAAGGGTTTCCGTGATGCGTAAAATGAAAGGAGGTGTGCCAGAATATGACTAAAACGCTGTGCCGGTGCGTTCATACTCAATAAAAAAAGCGAATGGATTTCTCCACTCGCTCAAATGCGATCACATCAATTTTTATTTCCGTTGTAGACTACCTTCTTTGAATCTCGGTAAATAATCACGTTACCGTCCGGGTAACACCGAATCAATACATCGTCATTCTCTTTAAGAATCTTCTGCACCGACTCAAAAAGGTTATCTTTAGTTGGCATCTTAATCAATTTTTCCATGCGTGTGTCCTCAAATGTCTACACCTATATTTTACCATATTTTAGAGGTTTTTAAAACGCTTCCAAGCATCGGTCTTGGTTAAGTCTGCGGTATTTCCTTGGTAGTCTGTCCTTACGCTTGAAGGCTTCACACCACATAGCCTACAAAATGCCCCGTAATCTTGCGTTTTATGGCTTATCTTCTGCTCAATGGGGAATGTATCCATGTTTAATCTTTGCATGGCTTCACGCTCCCGTTTGAGCCTTCTGATGGTGTATTCCATACGGCGCATCTCTTGTATCTGTGCGTATCCGTCTAAGGTTCTTCCGTTCCACTCAACGTTTTTCCTTGGAATCAGCCTTGCAGGGAGTTCTGATACACCCTCAAACCAAGGGTGGGTTCTATGTCGGCAGTTGTAACCATACAAGCCTAAAGGATTGCTTGCGCTTGGGTCATACATATTGTAGCCGGTAATCGTGTACAAATCGTCTATGCGCTCTTGCTTAATGCGCTTCGCTTCTTCTTCGTAGTTCCCAAGGCGAATAGAATATACCTTGCCTTGCCAATCTTCGTGATTCTGTATGCCTATACCCTTGTTACGTGCGTTCTCATGCTCTGTAACGTACACCAAAGGTACACCCGTATCAATTATATTCTGCGCCTGCACTTGACCGCTTAACTGATGGCATCCCGTGCGTAGTGCCAACCTTACCGCGCTATCAAGCTGCATCGTTCTACCGCTTGAAAAGTCAATGGAGCGTATACCGCTCTGCGCAAGGTCTTTTACTACCGACTTAATCACCGTAGTAGCATCAAAGCCCCCGGAGATTTTAATTAAAGCCTTGTTAAGCTCCATGTTGTAAAGATTCAGTACGGGTTCTGCGCCGTTTATAGCCTTAAACGCAAGGGTCTGTGTAAGGTTTAATATATCTCTGCCCGTCTGCCTTTGCATGGCATCTATGAGGCTTGGCAAGCGTGATTTCGATATCTCCATTCCTTGTGATTGCCAAACACTCATATCGTCAACCCATGACATATTCCCTGCCTTGGATATTATCTCGTCACCGCTCTTTATGGCATCGTTTACGATATCGTCAATAAGCTTCTTTATATCTCTTTTGTACGCAAGGGTGTTTTCGTCAACCATCTTACTAAATGCGATATCCGCACGAATCTTTTTAAGCACCTCTGCTTGTATCTTCTGCGGTGAGAATCCAAGTGAGCGCATATTGATAACGGTTAACTCTGCCGTGCGTGTATAGGTCAAAGTCTTTCTTAACCTTCTGCACACATCGTTTATAACTTCTTGCTCCAAGTATTCAAAAAGAGGGCTTAACGCTTCGCCCATAACTTCTATCTGTTCATCGGTAAGCATCTAAACCCTCTCCCTTCTTTAATCGTTCTCGTTTAAATTGGAGTCCTCTAACTCTTCCCCGTCCTTGCGCTCTTGGTTTCTGATAACCAAATCTTTAGCGGTTTTCTCATCAAGGTTGTACGCTTCCATGAGATACCATATTGTCAACTCTGGAATGTCAAAGGTCTGCGCATCGGCTCTTACTCTCTCAAGCTTCGCGTTCTTATCCTCAATGTATGAATCGTCATAATCAACGTTGATTTCGTTAAAGGCAATCTTCTCACCACCGAATCTATCCATAAACCATGCCATAGCGGTTATGAGGTTCGAAATATACTCGGTTGCGCTACCCCTCTGCTTGTTGACTTCCTGCATGCAATCTTGACGTTCTCCGATGTACTCGGATGCGGTCTTTATCTGTCCGTTTTCAAAGGTATATTTCTTTGTGCCGTAACCGAACATCAAAGAGAACAGTGAAAGCAGAGTTTCAAAGACTTTGGTTATCTCGTCAATGCGGATCGTGGGATTATATTCGTGTATCAAACTGTTTGCTTCCGGAAGCTTCTCGCCCAAGAGCACAAACAACTTCTTCTGCTGCGGTGTAAGCATCGGTAAGCCCGTTATAGAGTCCGTACCGATACATGATAACAACTCATTGATAAATACAAGCTTATCGCCTTTATCAAGGTCACCAAAGAGGATATTATAAGCAAGGTCTAAAGCCTTTAATACGGGGATTGCTTCGTGCAATTTAGGAAGTCCGTATCCTTCCATATCCTTAAGGTTGTTAACCTGCGCGGTACGCATCAATGCGAAGGGCTTTACATCGCCCAACTCAATGCTCACCATCTCTTCAACGGTCTCATCTGTTACGCTTACGGTATCACATCTGTATGTGCCGTTATCGTTAAGTCTAAAGGCTACAACCGTGCCAACCTTCTTGCCGTTCTTTAAGAATTCACCGCAGAAAGCACACTCGATAACCTCGTCGTTTTCAACGGTAATCGGTATTACTTGCTCACCGCTCATAATATAGTTAATGGCAGGTGTGCCTTTGGTGAGTACATCGCCCGTGTAGTACGCATCCTTAAGATACCAATACGCGCCAACAGTACCCGTTGCGCTTGTCTCTTCCAACTGCTTACGGAACATTACATTAAAGTTATTCGCCTTAAGAATCTCGTTAACTCTGTCTGTACTGTTGCCGGTATCGATATTCACCACCTCGCAGAGGTTGGCATCGTCTGCACATCCGCGCTTTGCGAAGTTCATTGACTCGATTATGACTTTTGCACCGTTTAAATTAACCCTCGTATGGAAAGCCGTTTCGGAGTTCGTATACCAATTGTTACACTTTGCAATGATGTTACGTGCCTTGACATTAGGTGTAATGCCTAACAGTTTCAATGCCTTATCAAGTGCCTTGTTCTCCATCCTTCTTATCTCCTCTGCAAGTCGATATATTTGATAAACGTTAATATGGTGTAGTTTTCTGCATCCCAATAGTCATTGATGTTACCGATGTTCTTATCCTCTGGGATATCCTTTTCCTTTTCATCCCAACGGAGATTGCAGAAAGCTTTTATTACACCCTCGCAAGATTGATTTATCTTGTGCCTTCCCGTGGTTAATAACAAATCATAAGTTTTAGGTCGCTCGCTTACTTCGTTCTTGTAGCAACCTGCTATTGTTGACGGGTTAATACCGTTCTGTCTTGCCACCGCACGTAATGAGTTAATCATTGTGGGTGATGCGCTATCCGGGAACACCCAATCAATACCACCGCCCCTATACGGCAGCCATTCTTCCGTCCATCGTCTGTAACACTCAATGAACTTATCGCATATTGCCTTTGAGTCTACATCCTCGGTGATGGGGAGTGCATCTTCTCGGAGTGTCCTAAACTCTTTGTATCCGTTTATATATCCCTTCAAAACAAATACTGTCTTTGACCCATTACCGCCGAAGTCGATACCCATTGTAAGTTTGGTATACTGATGGCTTTTACACTCCTCATCATCGACAATGAATTGTTCTTTATGCTCTGCGAAGTACCTAAAGATAATGCCTTCGGCAACTACCCTTAAGCCTTTAATATCACGCTCATACCATACCGTTCCTTTGCGGTACGTCCTCAATATGCCCCTTATCTTCTCGTCAGATAGGCTCATATTGTCGCATAAGGTAAAGTGTCCGTAATTGTAGCCGTATGTACTGTCAATCGCTTGTTGCTCTTCATGGAATCCGATAACGTCCGTGTAAAACCAATGCTCGGGTTCTTTGGGGTTTAAGTCCATGAATATCTTACGATCCGCTGACGATAACGTTCTATCGAAGCACTCTTGTATGAAATTGGGGTGACACTCGTTAGCTTCGGTAATGTACACCATGCCGTAAGTATTACCCTTTATAAGCTTCTCATCGCCGTTCTTACCGCCACCGCTTACAAGTACCACTTTAGTACCCGTTTTGGTCTGCACATAAACGCAAGAGCGGTCTTGATACTTGCCCTCGTAGCATCTGCCCTCAAAGTAATTAAGTAGCCCGTATCCGTCACAATCGAGAATATTTAATCGTGCGGTTGCGCTTGATACACCGGCTATTAAATGTATCTTGTTAGGGTGAGTTTCCAACTGTGCGCAAAAGTCCTCTGTGCATAACACGTTCTTACTACCACGCTTGCCACCCTCTGCAACGTTAAGCCATGAGGTTAAAGACCGAATGAAAAACTCATATTGATTTTGGCTAAAAGGCGCACGTACATTCATTACTCAAAATCATCTATCTTTCTGTTGGGTGAGGTGTTCTTCATTACTTCCGCAAGGGTCTGTATGTTCTTAAGAACTGTTTCAATGCTTGTATCCTCGTCCTTGGGCTTATCTCTCTGCCCTAACATATTCTTGCCAAGGAATATCTGCATAGAAGGGTTCATACCCTCTGTTGCAAGCTTCCATTGCGCCCTTCGTAACGAAGTCTTACCGCCTTCCCTTTTTTCACGAAAAACTTCCGAAAAATTCTTGTTGTAAATTTCTCTGCACCACTTGTTTAAGGTCATATCATCCACATCAAGTACCGCAAGAATCTCTTCCTGCGTGCATTGTATATGGCATAACTCCTCAAATTGTTTCTGCTTAATTTCCTTACGTGGTCTGCCTACTTTATTTTTCGCCGGTTGCTTCTTCTTTTCTGCTGCCATAGTTTGCGCTCCTAACTACGTGAGGTATAACGATCATCTTACCGATGTGTCCGACTTGTACACGTGAATCGCACCAAACCTTGTGTTCTTTACCTAACTTCTTTCCTAACTCTTTCCAACGTAAACAAAATGATGCATCCTCTCCGAAGGGATAAGCACGTTTAAAGCAGGTCTTGTATTCATCCATAACCGCCTTTAACGCCGATACCTTGATAAGAGTAAATGCCATGCCGGTTGTATCAACCTCAAATAACTCATTCTCTGGGTAATCAATGTAAATCTGCCCGTCCTTTACGATCGTGGGAGTATACGGATATGCTCTCTTGTGGAATATA
>Ga0310690_10013168_pt1 | contig 10086 bp, 27 predicted proteins | sample AusTroGonzalo_MG_2_FD_207661 | JGI IMG/M metagenome (GOLD analysis project Ga0310690, IMG submission 207661) | Bovine rumen microbial communities from tropical cattle in Woodstock, Queensland, Australia - Gonzalo_04 (v2) (version 2) | ecosystem: Host-associated > Mammals > Digestive system >...
GACGCTATGCAGAGATACCCAGCTTACATTGCCGAATATGCTTTAAGCCGCAAATATAAGTTCTTCCCAAGCCTTTATGAGTTACAGGAAGAAATTGACTTTGCGATGAAATACTGGACCTTTATTAAGGAGAAGATGAGTGAAACACATTGAGGATAACATACAGGCGGGAATTGTTAAGTTGCTCCGGTTAAATGGCTTTTTAGTGTTTTCGGTGCCAAATGGGGGGCAGAGGTCGGCAATAACGGGAGCAATCCTAAAGAAAACAGGTGCTTTGGCGGGAGTTTCGGACTTAATCATTGTGTTGGATAGCCGAGTCGTTTTTGTTGAGGTGAAAACTGCTACGGGTCGGCAACAGGATACGCAAAAAGTATTCCAAGAAAGGGTAGAACAGCTGGGACACCGATACGAAATATGGCGGTCTATAAGGGATTGCGCTGTTTTTATAAACAATGAAAAAAAAATGAAAAAAAGGTATTTACAATTAAAATTATAAAGTGTATAGTATAACTGTAATTAACCAAAACAAAGGAGAAAACAAATGGAAGTTAAGAAGTTTTTTGAGGAAAACATTAAACCTTTAATCAATAAAAAGATTTGGGAGCAAGAGGACTATGTTGAGACTGATAACTTGAGCTATTATATCAGCCACCCAGCGGTGAGAAATGTAGAGCCTGCTTGGGACGAGTATGATGAAGATGAGATGTATGATGCTTGCGTTAAACTTCTTGTTGAGAGCATTGAAGCGGACGGGGTTTTTGAAGTGTTCTATAAAGAAATGACCGAAGAAGCTAGGAAGGTTCTATACGATGCTACCGATGAATATAACGAAGCTTTGGACAAGATGACAATTAAATATATTGAGGAGTAAGAAAATGAACTGGGAAGAATTAGCAGACAAGCATTGCAATAGCACTAGTGTTGACAGCCTGTTCTATGTTGACCTACCCAACAAACTTTGGGCTATCGTAGAAAAGGACGGGAATGTCGAGTTGCACTGTGTTGGTGGTGGTGAAGATGTAAAGGTTGTTTCAATGGCAATCTTTTTAGGCAAAAAGACTTACGAACAGATTGATAAACTTTTAGAAGGTTTGAAAGGAGAAGCAAAATGAATAAATTACAAGAGATACAGCAAAAATTAAAATGCCCAAAAGGACAATTTAATAGTTTTGGTGGGTTCAAATATCGCAGTTGCGAAGATATATTGGAATCGGTTAAGCCGTTGCTTGATAAAGCAGAGCTTATACTTTCTGATGATATATTAGAAGTCGGGGGGAGAGTTTATATCAAAGCTAAAGCCTCGCTCACTGATAAAGAAACAAAAGAGCATTGGGAGACTACGGCTTTTGCTCGTGAGGACGAAATTAAGAGAGGTATGGACGGAAGTCAAATTACTGGCTCTGCAAGTTCTTATGCTCGTAAATATGCTCTTAACGGCTTGTTTTTAATTGATGATGTTAAGGACGCTGATGCTCGCGATAATAACATTGATACTCCTGAAGCTAAACAAGACTTGTTTAATGAATGGATGGAAAAGATAAACAAAGCGACTACCGTAAATCAACTTAATGCTATGTGGTATCAATACAAAGAGCAGTTTGATAAAGAAAGTGAGGAGTATAAACAGTTGAACAGGGCTTCAAGCGATAAAAAGTTAGCACTTAATAATCCTGATTTGAAAGTTGAAGTAAGGAGATAAAGAATGGTTAAAGATAGATTTAGATTTAGATTTTGGCGATATAATCCTGTTACAAAAAAAGAAGAAAAAGAGTGGGGTGACCTTATGGACACTGATGGTTCTGGGCAACCCTATGATAATGGTGAATCAGGTGCTATTTGTTATTATGATGATTGTATTTGCGAACAATGCACTGGATTAAAGGATAAGAATGGCAAGCTAATTTATGAAGGTGATATATTACAGTATGAGAATCAATATTACACTGTTGTTTGGGTTGATCACTTTACAGGTTTTTGCACTAGAGCAAATGATGGAATAATTCACAACTCCTGTCATATTTTTTATCAAGGAATGGTTGTTGATAACATTCACGAAATTGTTTTTAATGATACTGGTGCTTTTATAACAGAATATAGGGAGGATTAAAGAATGAGTATATATAGCGAAGTTATTGAAATAAATCAAATACTGGCAGATATGATAGACCCAGCGACGGGCGAAATTGCCGAGGGTTATGATGAAGCCGAAAACGCCAAAAAAGAGCTACTTGCGTTTGGCTTGGAAAAATGGTGCAAAACCTTGAGAAATATCCAAAACGACATTGAGGGGCTTAAAGTCGAAAAGAAGCGTATTGAAGGTAAAATTAAGGCTTTGGAAGGGCAAGAGAAGTTTGCACAAAACTATATAGGATTGTTATATACCGAAGTTGGAGAACCAAAGGTAATGGCTGGAAGTTTTACGGTATCACAGAGGAAGTCGGAACAGGTTGTGTTGACCGATGGCTTTGAGAATAAGGATTATGGCAAGTATGAGTTTAAGGCAGATAAGGTGGCAATCAAAGAAGCCTTGAAGAACGGAGTGGAGATTGAAGGTGCCACACTTAAGACAAACTATAATTTACAAGTGAGGTAGAAAATGGCGACAATTTTAGAGCTTAAAGAACACCTAGAAAAAGGTGGAAAAATTCGGAGACCTAGTTGGGGAAAAGGAACTTATGTCTTTCTTGAGCACGATGAGTTTACAGATTTCGGAGGGTTGTTCTACAGTAACAAAGAGCTTCTTCTTGATGATTGGGAAGTTTACGGAGAGCTTAAAAAGAAGTTTGAGATAACACATACAGGGCTTTACAAGACCAGAGGTGGTAGGGAAGCCTTTGTTGGCACCATAGAGAATAATGCCTTATACCCGATTAAAGGCTTTATTGAAGGAGACAAAAACATAACCTGTTGGGCGAAGAACGGCAAAAACTGGGATTCTGACAACGAAGCAGATGATATTGTTTCAAAAAAGGAGAATTAAAAAATGGCAACGATTACAAAACTTAAAGAACACTTGGAAAACTGCGGAAAGATTAGGAGAAAGCCATTTAAGGTAACTCATACAGGGTTTTACAAGACTAGAGATGGTAGAAAGGCGTTTGTAAGTTATGTAGAACCAAGTAATTTCTATCCTTATAGGGTTTTTGGAGTTGTTTGCGGAGAAGGGTACAGCAGCTTTTGGTCTAAAAAAGGGGAGCTTTGGATAGATGAAGAGCACCCTAAAGATATTGTAGCAGAGTGGGAGGATTAAAATGAAAGCAATCTTATTGGCAATAATTGGAATAATGGTAGCTACCTATGCAGACGCAAGCGTTTATGTCCACGGCTATCAAAGAAGCAACGGAACTTATGTTCAGCCGCATTGGAGAAGCAATCCTGACGGCGTCAAGTGGAATAATTACAGACAATGAAAATAACTAAAAAATTATTAGAGAGCCTTAATCTTGGGTTTAAGTTCCCAGCACAAAAGACAAAGTGGTATGAGGAGCTTGATGACCTTGATTGCGTTGAGATAGAGGTTTTTAACGAAAAGCAGTATAAGACGCTGAAGCAGAACGCCTTGTTCCACTCACTTATCAGTTGCTTTTGGAGGAGTGGGTGTAGTTCGTTCGCAAGCTACGATGATTTGCGAAGGTATTACAAGCGCATAGCGGGGCTTATTAGCTTTAGATACGACTCCACTTTGACGAAAGAAACAAAGGAGATGTTATGGAAAGCTATTAAGTTATTGCCACTAGAACAAAGCCAGCGCGTGGTTTTAATCAATATGCTTAAAGGCAGGGTTGAGCAAGAGTTGTCGTGGGCAGAAGTGTCTAAAAAGGCGGCGACAGAAACAATAGACCACCTATTGAATGATATGGAGCTTGCAGGCGTCCCGACATCATCAGAAGCAAGTAAATACGAAGAAGTTTTGAAAGGTATAGGTGATTGGTATGAATAATAAAGCTATGGAGAAGATACTGGACGGGTTGGTTCAAAGATATGCGTATCTATCAAGGAACGGCATAAACGGGTATTCTCGGCAGAATGTCGGGCATCATATTGTTTCAAGGCGGGTTATGTTATTGCGACACGATATGGCTAACATATTCCCTTGTGATAATATGCAACACACCCTAATCCACGCAGGCAAAATAGACCCTTACGATTATCTGTCTGCCGAGCGCAAAGAATACCTACAAGAAATGGAGCATAAAGACTTTAAGCAGTATTTGCTGGAAAAGGGAATTACAAAAGAGGACTTCTTTAATATACAGTTAAACAAATTAAGCCAAGCTATTTACGAATTGGAGAACAGATGAAAGGAAAGACAAATGAGAAGTTTTGAAGAATTACTAAAGATTGCCGGAGAAAAAAATATATCACTTTTTAGGTTGGGGCGGGAGGCTTTTGGTGAAGCTAATGCAAGAATGATATATTCCCGCACGAATCCTACCGTAGCCACGATTAAAAAGGTAGAAAATGCGCTTTTCAGATTATTGCAAAAAAAATGAAAATAGTTGTTGACTATTAAAATTATAAAAAGTATAGTTAAGACACCTAAACAAAGGAGGCACAAATGAAATTAGCGATAAGTTTAATTATAATCGGGTTATTAGGGGTAACGCTTGTTTATTTATCAAATTTGGACAAGAAGTTATATTCAGAGTGCCTGCAACTCCATTCGGAGCAGGTTTGTATTAACTACATCAGATGAGGTTGGGAATGAGAAAGCTGTTGGCAAAGATTTTTGATGTTGATGCTTTTAGAGAAGGATTCACTTTAATTGTGACGCTATGGACTTGCTTATGTATTGCGATATTTATGCTGTTTTTGACAGGAATGGCAATATACGAGGTCTTGGCAGTTTTGGGTTTAATTGAGATTGGAGGTTAAAATGAAAGTAACATTACCGTTTAATTTTGGAAATGAGCTTCGCAAACGCAGGGTTGCGGCAGGAATGACGATAACTCGCTTTTGTGATGCTTACGGCTTTAAGAGGACGACAATTAACGACCTAGAGCTTGGACATTATAAGTCTGTTGAATTGCAGTTATTGCGCCAGCTTCAGCAAGTGTTCAAGGATTTGCCGATAAGCAACAAGGGTTACGGTCTTTTTGAGCCAGAGAAGCGTAGCTTTTGGTGGAAAGTTAAGCAGTGCTTCAAGTGGTGGAAAAAATGCTAGATTTGAAAACTTGGCAGAAATGGTTTGACCGCAAAGGGTATAATTCCGAACTGGCAGAGGACGGTAGCGAAATGATTATCACCTTACCTACTTGCTCTGTATCATTGCAGGCTGATGGGCTGGTTTATATTAACGGGTTTATTGAGGTTGGGACAAAGACGGGGCTATGGCAGTTAATCAATACGCTAGGGATAGTGAAGTAAGAGGAATTATGCAGGCTATGTTTAACATAAAGACCGCAGAAACTAATGGCGAGGGTGCGCCTGCACGCCCTCTCCGAACAAAAGGGGTAAGAGAATGATTCAGCAAGAAGAAAATGATTTGACATATTTGAAAGGATTACACTTTAATTTTGGAATCTATGTAGGACAAGCAAGATGCTTAAGAAAAGCGGCAATAGAAATCTTTGGTAAAGAAGTTGTTGCTGATTTAACAGACCAAGAAGTTGAGAAAAAGATTATAGATTTAGACTTTGTCCCTGTTGTAATTCATACCGATAATGGTGTTGATGAAGAAAACATTTATCTTATTAAAAAAGACATTTTAAGTTTTTCAAAAAGATTGTTTAGGTAAAGGAGGATTAAAAGATGACTTGGGAAGAACTTAAAGAAAAAGCAAAAAAGTTTAATTATTATGTTGAAAAAACAAATGATGGGATAGAAAAAATCTACGGTGAAGAAAAACTTTGTTGGGGTGATTTTCAGTTTTTTGAGTATGGCTATTTTTTTATAGAATATAACGAGTATTCATTATACTGTTTGGCAAGAGAAAGAACTCCTGACCAAATGTGGCAGATTATACAGGCTTTGAGTTAAAGGTAAAAGAAATGATATACAACGGCTTAAAAATAGTTTTTGGAACGATGATATTGTTTGCGTTTCTGCTTGCTTTGGGAAGCACTATACCAGATTATGATGATGTTGGAGATATTCCTAACTGTAAAGACCCTAATGTAACCTGTGCAGATTGGATTAAGGATTTGAAAGACAGGGGAATTGCTAAATAAAGGTGGTTTGAAAGAATACCCCGAGAGGGGTTAGGCTGGATTAGTTATTAACATAAATAGCAAATTATTCAATGGGTTAAATTAGGGGTCGCCAGTCGCCCTTAATTTTAAGGAGAGTAAAATGTATGAGCCAGATATAAACAAATGTCCAAAATACTTGAATAAGCAGGAATACGCCCAAGAGTGCTGGCTTGCCAAACTTTCAGACGATAGCTTATCTGATGACGAAATATCTGATATAGCTATTAAAAAGTTAAAAAAAGAAAAAAGTTTTGATTTCAAGAAAGCTCCGCATCTATATAATGAGGAAGGTGAGTGTTTAGATGACAACTATTATTTTGTTGACCCAAGCACGGTTGAACAATTTGGTGAAGGAAGGAGAATTACGGACGCACAATTTAGGAAAGAAGTTAGCAAGAGCGTGGCATCTGACCAATGCTTTATACTGCCAAAGTTTTTTAATTAGGGGTTTTTATGGTGATGCCAGTGTTTTGAATCGTGCTTTTAAGATTTTCTTTGACCATATGAGAAAAGGATGTGGTAAAAAATACCTCCCATCTATGGTAAACACAGGGAAATACGCGGTTCACTCATCATTGTATTGGTTACGGCAAGCAAAGAGGTTCCAAAAATGGACAAATTAGATGAATTAAACGATATATTATACAAGCAACTGATAAGGTTATCTGACAATCTGCCTGATAATGAGCTTACGAAAGAGATTGAACGCTCTAAAGCTATGGCTATTGTGGCAAGTCAATTTATTGCCAGTTCTACGCTTAAAGTTAGAAAAGAGCTTATGATTGAAGGCAAGACATATAAGACTATTGATTATAGAGGGAAAGATGTTTAAGCGAGGCAAGTTTCCACAGGAAGTATATGACTACATCTTTGCAAATCTTGATAAGACGGACGGTTGTCTCCGCAAAGAGATAAAGGAAAAGTTCGGGGTTGAGGTTGCACAAGGAACTTGCGCCTATTATAGCCGAAGATATTTAAGAGGAATACATCGCAGAGGAGCTTGCAAGCCTACATTTTTGAATAAAGAGATTGGCACGGAACGAATCAATAAAGACGGTTATATAGCCGTGTTAATATCACCGACAAAAGAGAAATTAAAACACCATATTGTTTGGGAGAAAGCAAACGGGAAGATTGATACCAAAAAGGACATTATTTTGTTTTTAGACGGGGATAGGACAAACTGTTCTTTGGACAATCTGTTTCTGACAAAGCGTAGGAACATTGGAGCAATCAATTCTATATTATCAAGTTATAAAGATGTTACGCCAGAAATAAAAAAGATGGCGGTTATGCTTGCAGAGTTAATGATTAAGACGAAGGAAAAAGATAGAGAGCAGAGAAAGAAAAGAAGAGCAGAAGGAAGAATAAGGGTGCAAAAGAAAAATAAAGAGTATATAATAAAAGTGCTATCAATGATTGATGAAGGGCTATCTAACGCAGAAATAGCGCAAATATGCCACAGGAACGCATCTACAATATGGTCAATTAGAAGGAAAAACGAGCGAGGATTTTATGACAATCCTCTAATATGGAGTTAGAAAAGAAGATTAACGATGTATAGACCCAAAGAATACGAGCATTACTGGTTTATTACGAGCAAGGGCGAGATATGCTCAAAAGCATATTGCGGCAATCCGAGCGACCAAGCCCGAAAGAAATTAGGAAACACTTTTAAGACGGAGCAAGATGCTGTAAAGTTTCTGAAATATATACGACAGCTTTTCAAAGAAAGGCAGTGAAAAAGGAAGGAAGGGGAAGAAATGAGCAACAACGACTTACCAAGATACGCAAGATTAGTTTTAGTCACACGAAGAAAGCCTAAAGAAACGCATATACTACGAAAAAAGTTCAAAGCCCGCCATATTTTACAGAAACTTCATTTAGATACCGAAAAATACGCCTGCCACCATATTATAGGATTATCGTTAGGTGGAGACAGTAGACAGAGTAATATAATGATTATGGACAGACGCCAGCACGAATTATTGCACTACCGCTATCTTGACCCGCAGACGAAATACTTGCGGGCGGGACAATCCCAGTTTATTCTAATCCCTACGGTTTACGATATGAACAGCAAAGAGTTCAAGATGTATGACGCCATTTTTAGAGAAAAGGTATTGCCTGTAATTAACGGGAACTGGCGCAAGCCAAACACTTTTGACCTCTATTTTAGAGATAAGGTTAGGGAGATTTAGAGATAATGAAATATCAACCAAATAGAAATTATAAATCAGACGATGTAGTAATGACGCCAGAATATCTAGCAGCGGATCTCGTCAATCACTTTAATCCTGTTGGATATGGATTAGAACCCTGCAAAGGAACAGGAAATATATTAAAATATCTTCCCCAAGCTGATTGGTGTGAAATAACCGAAGGGAGGGATTTTTATGACTATAATAAAAAGGTGGACTATGTTTTTACGAATCCGCCTTGGAGCCAAATAAGAAACTTCTTATTACATTGTTACGATATAACCGATAACATTTATGTTCTTATAACAATAAACCATATTTTTACCAAAGCAAGGCTTCGTGATATGAAAGAAAAAGGTTTTTCTATTAGAGAAATATATTGTGTTGATACACCAAAAAACTTTCCTGCTACGGGGTTCCAACTCGCTATGATACATATTACCAAAGGCAACAACCAGACAATTTTATTTAATGGGTAAAATATGCAGTGGACGCCTAATCTTATATCAGATTGGTCTAAAAAAGTTATGCCTAATCTAACCTTTGATTCCCAAAAGCTAAAAATGCGAGAGGAATACGAGGAATATATTACTGCTTCAAAAAATAAAAAGATTGAAGAATATGCAGATATGGTTATTGTGGCGATCATTCTTAAAATAAGGTTTGGGTCAGATTTTGGTTATAACTTCATTAACCGCTATTGTTATTCTTATAAAAAGGTATGGAAAGCCGTGAACAAAAAGATGAATAAAAATGTTCATAGAAGGTGGGATTTTATTAACGGCGTTTATCATCATTTTTAGTGTTGACTTTTATTCTAAATGATAATATATAAGAATTGTTAACAGAACATTTAACCTCTTCCCCTCTGTTTTTTAGTTTTCTTTAGCAGGGGGGATTTTTTTTATGTTGACATATATTTTTTATATGATATAATCAAAACCGTTCTAAAGGAAAACCTCCTTTTTTACTCCTATTTAGTTTAATTTTACTGTCCCCTCACTGTAAAAAGGTGGGGGGATAGTTTTACCATAAAACTTGCATTATTTTAACAATAAACCTTCAAAGGGGTATAACTATACCATTTAACACTCAAAACGCTTGTGCGTGTAAAAAAAGTGCCGTAGCGTGGATTTTAATCACACAGCTCATCAAACAAATCTTCGTTCTGACGAATCTTAATGTATAACTCGGGATTGCTCTGCTTAATCTCTCCGTAGCCACTCAATGGCTCATACAGGAAGCAGTAATCACTATATGACCCCGAACACCCAGCCAAAACTAAAATACTTAAAATTGCCGCTATTCTCATTCCCTAGACCCCTTACTGTTCAAAATCTCATCTTTGGGACGACTTTTTAGTTTCTTTGCCGTAGCAACATTATCTAATATCTGCTCTGTTGTCTCCAGCTTCTCTGACTTCTTCCCGAGCTTATTACCCAAGAAAAAGGCGACAAGCAGGGAAATAACCCCACCTGCCGCCGCTATTAAATAGCCCATTTCCTAGCACCCGCCAAATAAGGCGCATACCTTATCAACTATCGTGTCAACTGGAACATCAAACCCGCCTACCACATAAGCACCAGCGGCAATTACTACTGCAATTCCAGTAACACACAGCTTCTTATGAGTTTTCCATAAATCTTTCAACCTATCTAACATTATAATCTCCTTATTTTGACGGGGCGGACTTG
>Ga0310690_10013170_pt1 | contig 10085 bp, 9 predicted proteins | sample AusTroGonzalo_MG_2_FD_207661 | JGI IMG/M metagenome (GOLD analysis project Ga0310690, IMG submission 207661) | Bovine rumen microbial communities from tropical cattle in Woodstock, Queensland, Australia - Gonzalo_04 (v2) (version 2) | ecosystem: Host-associated > Mammals > Digestive system >...
CGTTTGCAAGCGGAGCTTCGGGCGGAATCTTCCTGCCGATACTTTTTGTGGGTTATATTTTCGGTCTTGGTTTTGGAAAAATAATCCCGATATTCTACCCTGAATTCGGCCCCTCGATAGGGATCAGCTTCGCTTCTGTCGGGATCGGCGCACTTCTCGGCGCGGCGACGCAGGAACCGATTTCCTCTCTGCTTCTCGTTTTCGAGATCACGCGGGACTACAACATGCTTCCGTCACTTATGCTCGCGACAGTCGTTGCGACCTTGATCTCAAAGCGGATGAGCGTTTTTTCGATCTACAATTACCAGCTTTACAAAGAGGGGATCGCGATAGATGAGAGCGAAGAGGCTTCGATCATGAACGAAAACCATGTCCAGCTCTGCCTCCGCCCTGAGTGTGTCGTTGTCCACAAGGACGAGCAGTTGCCACAGATCCTCGACAAAATGAGGGACAAGGAGCGTTTTGAATCTTATGTTGTTGACGATTCAGGCAAATATCTGGGCGCGATAAACGGCGTTTTCAGCTCGAACAACAAAGTCGATTACGACGCGATCGGCACGATGGTCCTGGCAAGCGACCTTTTGGATACGACTTTCCCCACAGTGAAACTCGACACACCGCTTTCCCAGGCGATGAGGTTCATGATCAAGCGCGAAGTCATCGAACTCCCCGTGCTTTCCGATGACGGCAAGGTACTCGGCTGCATCCACGAGCACGATCTCATAGACTTCTACCACCGCGAGATCCTTTCAAAGGCGAATATGCTCAAAACAGTGCAGCATGCCGAAGGAACAGAACCGTACAGCATCGAATTCGAGGACGAATACCGTATCGAAGCGATAACTACGAACAAAAAAATGTGGGGGCGTAACCTTATCGACCTCAAGCTCCGTGAGAATTTCAACGTTTTAGTCCTTGCCGTCCGCGAAAGATCGACAGGGAAGGGGACGATGTCGCCCACCAAAACGCTCGAAGCTGGCGATGTCCTTATCGCAGCCGGAACAAAAGATGATCTGGAGCGCCTTAAAGCCGCATTCAGATAAAAATCTCCTAAATATGTACTTTGCCTTGACTGAAAGAGTTTTGCGTTGTAAAAATCGGCGGTTAGACCGCACTTAATAAATTGGTCCTTCGCCACACTGGAGAGGGATTTAGGGTGAGGTCAGAAAAGGTGAAGTTTTCGGAGGTCTTATGAAAAGGTTTTTTGCTTTAGTTTCGTTTGTTTTTTTGTTTGTTTCATGTCAGCAGCTCGACAATTTTCTGGGAATCGAGACAAAAAAGAATGTCGAAAAACCCGTTAACAAAATCGTTAATATCGAAGTGACGGATGATTATGCTGCGGTGCAGGAAAACGGGAATCTGCTTGACTGGATGCGCTATCCCGCAATTTCTCCCGACGGAAGCGAGATCGCTTTCGCGTTCATGGGTGATATCTACATCGTTCCGGTAAAAGGCGGTTTCGCACGCGCTCTGACTTCGGCTCCTTCCTACGAATCGAGGCCTGTCTGGGCAAACAGCGGAAAAACTCTTGCATTCGTAAGCAGCCGATTCGGCAATTTCGATATTTTCACAATTTCAAAAAACGGCGGAAACGCGAAAAGACTCACTTTCCACTCCGCGAACGATATTCCGATGGCTTTCTCTCCTGATGATTCGCTCGTTTACTTCAATTCACCGAGAACCGGCACGAAAGAAAGCTCTCTTTTCCCGTCAAGAAGTCTTCCGCAGCTTTACTCTGTTCCGGCTGAAGGAGGTGCAGAAAAACTTGAGATCCCGTTCCCCGTTATAGACCTCAACATCAGCGCTGACGGCTCGAAATTCATCTATCACGACAAAAAAGGATACGAGAGCGACTGGCGCAAACACCATGTTTCGAGCAATGCAAGAGACCTTTGGGAATACGATACGAAAGTCAAAAAATTCGATAAACTCACCGATTTCGCAGGCGAGGACAGAAACCCTGTTTTCGGTGAGAACGGTGAAATCTACTACTTGAGTGAAGAAAGCGGCTCTTTCAACGTCTGGAAACGCTCTGCGGCAGGCGCAAAAACGCAGCTCACGAAATTCGATACGCATCCTGTCAGATTTCTTTCGAGAAGCAAAAACGGGCTTCTCTGCTTCTCCTTCGACGGAAAAATCTACACGATGAAAGATGGTGAGGAACCTGTAAAACTCGAAGTTTTCTCAAGCGTCGAAATGAAAGCCAACGAAATCCGCTCAATGCTTTCTGCGGCTGATGAAGTCGCTCCGAATGCTGACGGAAGCGAGGCGGCATTAGTACTTCGCGGTGAAGTCTATGTCGTAAACACCGAAACAGGCACTACAAAAAGAATCACCGACACTCCGAACGAAGAGAGATGGGTAAATTTCCACCCGGAAAACAGAAAACTGCTTTACTCATCCTTCCGCGACGGCGTCTGGAAAGTCTATGAAACATCGATGGATGACGAAAACGAGCCTTATTTCTCTTCTTCGACAAAAATCAGCGAGAAAGAGGTGATTTCAGGCGATTTCAACGCTTTCCAGGCATATTACTCGCCTGACGGCAAGAAAATCGCATACCTCAAAAACAGAACCGAACTCGTTGTTTTCGACACCGAGAAAAATACTCACACAACAGTTATGGCTGGTGAGAAAAATGTCTCCTACATCGACGGCGACCAGTGGTATTCATGGTCTCCCGACAGTACGCGCCTTGCGGTCGTATTCAACGACAGAGAGCGCTGGAGCGGCGAAGTCGGCATAGTCGAGGCGAAAGGCGGCGAACTTATAAACATCACGAATTCTGGAACTTTCGACGCGCTGCCGAAATGGAGCGGAAACGGCGAATTCATCTCGTGGATAGGCGGAAAGGAGCTTTTCCTTTTCTTCCTCAACAAAAAAGGGTTCGACAATTTCCAGAAAACAAAAGAGGAAATCGATATAGAGAAAAAAGCCGAGGCTAATAAAAAAGCGGCTGCGGCCAAGAATGTTCCTCCGACACAGCAGCCTCCGGCAGCAAAACCTGCTGAAAAGAAGGAACCAGCTGCTTTCGACACGACCGAAATCGAAGAGAGGATCGTCAAAGTTTCACTCAATCCTGCAAATTATGTAGAAAATGCCGTTTCAAAAGACGGCGAGACGCTTTATTACATGAGTTACGAGCCTGCTGAAATCAGGATCGTCGCTCTTAATCTGCGCGAAAAAACCGAAAAGCAGCTTTCTTCGATCCCGCATCCGAGAAATATCGCTTTCTGGGACGATCCGCAGTTCTCCATCGTTCCCGACAAAGCGGGAACATCGCTTTTCATTCTTGCTTTGAGAAAGGCAAGTAAAATCGGTCTTGCAGACGGAAAAATGAAGCCGGTTGCACCGAATGCCGAATTTTCGGTGAACAAAAATGCGGAATATGCATACCTTTTCGAATATGTCTGGAAAACGATGAACGACAAGTTCTACGACACCGGCCTTCACGGCGTCGACTGGGCGAAATACAAGGATGAATACGCGAAATTCATTCCGTTCATCAACAACAACTACGATTTCAGCGAGCTTTTGTCCGAAATGTTAGGCGAGCTCAACGTTTCCCACACAGGAAGCGGATATATGCCCTACATGGCTTTGGGTGACGCGTCCGGAAGACTCGGAATATTCTACTCTTTTGACAAAAACGGCGTGAAGATCGACGAAATCATGAAAGGCGGCCCGCTCGACAAGGCTGAAAGCAAAATCAAGGCAGGAACTGTGATTGAAAAAATCAACGGTTCAAGCGTAACTGCGGAAAGTTTTGACAAACTGCTCAACCGTACCGCCGACACGAAAGTGAGACTCTCTCTCTGGAATCCGGCGACTTCGGAACGCTGGGATGAAGTCGTTAAACCTATCGGCTATCGCGCTGAATTCGAGCTTCTCTACAACAGATGGGTAAAGAAAAACCGCGAAAGAGTCGAAAAACTTTCTGAAGGAAAATTCGGTTATGTCCATATCCGCGGCATGGACGGCGAAAGCTTCAAGACGATTTTTGACGAGATCATGGGCAGATACAGCGACGCTGAAGGAATAGTAATCGACACGCGCTTCAACGGCGGCGGATGGCTTCACGACGAGCTTTCCGTTCTTTTCGGCGGCAAGAAGTACACGCAGTACAGCCACCGCGGAGTCAAGAATTTCGGCGGTGATCCTCAGGACCGCTGGACGAAAAAGACAGTTCTTCTTGTCAACGAAGGCAACTACAGCGATGCCCACATGTTCCCTTATGCTTACCGCGAGCTCAAACTCGGAAAGATCGTCGGAATGCCGGTCGCAGGCACGGCTACTGCAGTCTGGTGGCCGCTTCTTCTCGACGAATCGCTCTACTTCGGAATTCCGCAGATCGGAATTATCGGAAACGACGGAAAATATTTGGAAAACAATGAACTTGTTCCCGATTTCGTAGTTCCGATGCTTCCTAATGATATCATTGAAGGCCGCGATCCGCAGGTCGAAAAGGCGGTTCAGGTTCTTCTTGAGGAGAAATAGATGGATTTTGAAAGACTGAAACAACTCAGAAAAACTCTGCACGAGTCGCCGGAACCTTCGTTCAACGAGTTCAAAACGGCTGAAATCATCCTCGCTTTCTTTGACGAAGTCGCGAAAGGCTCACCGCTTTTCACGGTAAAGCGTCCGTTCCTGACTTCGATAGTTATCGATTACCACAACGGCGGAGACGCTCCTTACAAGCTTTTCCGCGCCGATATGGATGCGATCAGAGTCGATGAAAGCCCGGAACATGAAATTGTTTCCAAAAATCCGGGAGTTATGCACGCCTGCGGCCACGACATTCACATGACGGTCCTCTGCGGAATTCTTATGGAAGTTGCCGAAAAACTCCCCGAAAAAAATATCCTTTTTGTCTTCCAGCCTGGCGAAGAAGGGGCTGGGGGAGCGAGAAAGATGATCGAAAGCGGCGTTTTTGACAGCTACAATATCGCTTCTGCTCATGCGATCCATGTAAACGATGACTTTCTTGTCGGCGAAATCGCATCGAACGACAACATTCTTTTTGCGATTCCGCGCGAAGTCGATGTCGTTTTCGAAGGCAAAACAGCACACGCGGCATTTCCTGAACGCGGTCACGACGCTCTTGCTGCAGCGGCGGAATTTCTCACGGTTGTAGAGCACAATATCCGCAAAACCATAAATCCGACTGAAACTTTCCATGCCCACTTCGGCAAACTCGTTTCGGGAACGGCGAGAAACGTCGTTTCGGGATATTCCAAAATCGAAGGAACTTTGCGTTCGTTCACTTCGGAAATGATGAGCTTGGGCACGAAAATAGTCGAAGATACCGCGAAAAGATGCGCCGAAACATACGGCTGCAGCGCAAAACTCACGATTTTAGGCGAATACATCGAAGTCCGCAACACGCCTGAACTTTTTGCAAAACTTAAAGTTGCCGCGGAAAAGCACGGAATAAAGTGCATTTATAAAAAAGGCGACCTGGTAGGCGAGGATTTCGGCTATTTCTCGAAAAAATGGAGCGGGATCATGTTCTGGGTGGGATGCCGCAGAAATCCCAATGCTGAGCCTGTTTCACTTCATTCAAACCTTTTCTTCCCCGATTTCGGAGCAGTCAAAGCGGCTCTCAAAGTCATGCTGGAAATGCTGGAAAATTAGCTATTCCGAAAAAATTACAGCTCCTAAAATTTCGTCTTTCTCTTTTTCGATTGCATAGAAATAGTGTCTGAACTGCGGATTTATGAGGTTGTATAGATGTGAAGGGCTTGAAACGAGCATTTTCCAAGCCTCGGCCTCGTTTTTTGCGGTAAAAAGATTTTCTCCGAGAATTTTTTTGTGAACTCCGGTGTGTCTGATCCCGCCTTCTTTCGAAGAGTAGTGCTTCAGGCCTTCGTTTTTTACTTTTTCAAGCGATGAAAGCGCCGTTTCCTTCAAAGAGGGATCTTTTGCAATTGGTTTTATTTTGAATGATTTTCTTAATAAATTCAGTGAATTGTCAAAGTTTTCCGAAAAGTTCGGCAGTTTTGTGTCCTTGAATTTTCTGCTCCAGAGAATTTCTGGACCGCCTGTGCCTGTTCCCGTGATCTGAAGGCACACGATGTTTCCTGCGTTTTCTTCAAGATGAAGCTCTTTTTTCGTGATTTGGACTTTATGGACAGTTCTGTCAGTCTGAATGTAAAGAAAATAGGAGATGTAGTCGTTATCCGGATTTATGGCAAGATGCACGGATTTATCGGTGATTTTTGTCTCGGCTGAAAAAGATCCGCGCCTTTTGACGGAATATTTTCTGCCGTTATGCTCAATGCAAAGATTGTCAACGCTGGCTTTACATTCCGCACTTTCTGAAATTTCTGCGTTTTTATAGAAAAATCCTGAATTTTCCGCTTTTTCAAGAATTGAATCCTTCTCAAAAAGATAAGAAAAGAGAAACAACCAAAAAAAAGACATTCAAAATCCAAAAAATGTTGAAAATATAAAAGATGGTGCAGAAGGGGGGACTCGAACCCCCACACCAACAATAGGCATAAGATCCTTAGTCTTACGTGTCTACCAATTCCACCACTCCTGCACCGGATGGAAAAAACTCAAATAAAAAGGAACAATCGGCTTCTGCCGAAGCTGCCAGCTGAGTTATTCAGCCGGAGCTTCTTTCTGCTCTTCAGCAGGTTTCTGTTCTTCGACAGGAGCTTCTTTCTGCTCGTTTTTCTGCTCAGCAGCTTCCGGTTTCTTTTCTTCCGCGGGCTGTGCCGCAACCGGAGCCGGAGTTGTTTTCTCAGCCTGCTGCTCGATTTTTACAACCGATTTGTCACTACTTGAAATGTAGGACATCCAGACTGAGTTGAGCATGAAAAGGATCGCAAGAACGGAAGTGATCTTCGTCAAAATATTTCCAGCACCTCTTGCACCGAAAACGGAACTGCTCGAGCCGCCGAAAATAGCTCCCATTCCTTTTTTACCTTCCTGAAGAAGGATTATTACGACAAGCAGTATGCAGATAACTATCTGAACGACTGCAAAAGCCTCAAACATTGCGAACCTCGTCAATCAAAAAAACGTCAGCGGCGGGATTTATAGTCAGGAAAAATTCAAAGTCAACTTTTTTTTCGTTTTTCGGTGAAAATTTTTTTGCATCTGAAATATTGCCTGAAAATCAATATCTTATAAAATAATGCGCTTTTTGTTTTTTCGCTTTTTTGGGTTTAAATGAAGTTTTTCAGGATTTTTTTCATAGTTTTGGTCGATATTTTGTTGATTTCGGGTTGTTCCATGGAGGGAAACATGCTTAGCGGAAAGAAAGTTTTGATGATTATTGCCCATGAAAATTTCAGAGACGAGGAGCTTAATGTTCCGTTCAAACAGTTTTTAGGCGAAGGGATCGATGTCACGGTCGCAAGTACCGAAAAGGGCGAGGCAAAAGGAATGTTCGGTTCGACTTTCAATGTCCAGTATTCGGTTGACGAAGTGAACGAAGCCGATTTTGACGGTATCGTTTTTGTCGGCGGAATGGGAACTCCGTCGGTGAGAGCAAGCGAGAGGGCAGTCGAGATTGCGAAAAATTCGGCAAACCACAAAGTTCTTTCCGCAATCTGCTGGGCTCCGACGATCCTTGCAAAAGCCGGTGTCGTCCGCGGCAGAAAAGTTACCGTCTGGTTGGGCGATGATCCTGAATACGGCATGAAAACAAGCAAAGTCATGGAAAACGCAGGAGCAACTTTTATAAATAAAGAGGTCGTCACTGACGGAAATCTTATAACCGGCAACGGTCCGAACGCCGCCGAAAAATTTGCAGACGCAGTTATGCAGAAACTTTCTGAGTAGGTGAGTTATGCAGCATTATTTTGTTTTTTTGAATTTTGAGATTCTTTCAGCATCGAACTACGACAAGGATTTTATCTATAACGAAATGGAAGAGCTCGGTCTTTACTCGAAACTAAGGCTCGAAAGCGGTCTTCAGCCGCTTCCGGAAGGAACTTTCATCGGCGAATACAAGTTCGAGGACAAGGAAGATCTTAAAAACACGATCTACACCGAAGTTTCGGAACTTTTCAATAAGCATGCTATAAACGCAAGGCTTTTCATAGCTGTTTCCGAGAAAGCTACGATAGGGGTTGAGGATATAATAGTCAGAAAATCTTGACGGTCGCAAATTGAATAACTTTTCAGGAATCTATTTTCACATCCCTTTCTGCCCGAAAAAATGTCTTTACTGCGATTTTTTCAGCGTGACAAAGTTTTCCGAGTCTGCTTTGGAAAAATACGGAAACATCCTTTTGAACGAGCTGGAATCAAGGTTTGACGAGCTTTCCGGAACAAAAATAGTCTCGGTTTATTTCGGCGGCGGAAGTCCCTCGATGATGGATGAAAAATTCTACCGGAGATTTGCGGAATCTGCTTCTAAATTAGGTGTAAATCTCGCAGACTGTGAAGTTACGGTCGAGATCAACCCAGCCGACATCGATGAATCGTGGATAAAAAATCTGAAAAACTGCGGAGTAAACAGAATAAGCCTCGGCGTTCAGGCGTTTGACGACGCAGTCCTTGCCGAAACCGGCAGGCGTACAACTGTCGCCGACATGCAGAAAAATATCCCTCTTTTCGCGAAGTATTTTGACAATGCTTCATGCGACTTTATTTACGGTCTTGGTAAAAATCGTGAAATAAATCAAGAACTTACTAAAGTTTTTGAACTTGCTCCTTTTAAGCACCTTTCGGCTTACAGCTATTCAAGGCCTTCCAGAAAAAACGCGCCGCAGCTTCTCGATGAAGATGAAACTCTGCTTCAGGAAAAGGAAATCCGTGATTTTCTGCAAAAAAAAGGATTTTCGCGCTACGAAATCAGCAACTATTCGCTTAAAGGCTTTGAATCGCGCCACAACATGCTTTACTGGACTTACGGATCGTGGCTCGGAATCGGCGCCGGAGCGGCTTCCTTCATCAGAAAAACAGATGTTTCTTCGCGTTATGCCGACGATATCGCTGCTTTTATCGAAGGCGACGGACTGAGTTCATGGAAACTTAATCTGCACGAGAAAATCGAAGAGTTCCTGCTTATGGGCCTGCGTGTGAAAATCGGAATAAATACCAGCGATTTTAAAGAGTTGTTCGGCAAAAACTTTTTTGAGCTCATCTCTGGAAAAGTTGTTTCAGACCTTGTTTCCAAAGGCTTTCTTGATTTTGATGAAGCGAGCGGCATTTTGAAGTGCACGGAAAAGGGAAGCGACTTCCTCAACGCTGTTCTAATTAAACTTTTTGACGGGATAAAATGCTGAAATGATTGGTGAAATCGACAAAATTTATAAAGAACAGGGTTTTCTGGTAATCGGTGCGGACGAAGCGGGCAGGGGACCTTTGTGCGGTCCTGTCGTGACGGCGGCGGTATCGCTTTTCAGTGAAATTCCCGGCGTGAACGACTCAAAAAAACTCTCCGAAAAAAAGCGGCTGGAGCTCGTTCCGCAGATAATTCACAACAGTTTCTGGGCTGTTTATTCGGTGCTTCCGGCAGTTATCGACGAAATGAACATCCTTCACGCCTCGCTTTTCGGAATGAGCCTGTGCGCAAAAAGAATAATGAGAAAAACCGAACAAAACTGCATGGTTATGATCGACGGGAACAAAAAAACCGGACAGTTTGAAAATGAAATCGCAGTTGTAAAAGGCGATGCCAAAAGCATAAATATCGCTGCGGCATCGATTCTTGCGAAGACATACCGCGACCGCATTATGGACAAATGGGACAAAATTTATCCCGAATACCACCTTTCGTCGCACAAAGGCTATCCGACGGCTGAACATTACGAAATTCTGAGAAAAATCGGACCTTGCGAAATTTACAGGAAAAGTTTCAGGCTTGTGAAGGAAGAAGAGCCCGAACAAATGAGTCTGTTTTAATGCGGAATCTGTGAGCTCCCTCACCAGCTGATTTCCAGATCGTCAATGCAGAAGCGCTCGTCTGATAACCCTGATTTTATTGCCTTTTTCGTAGAGACGTTTCCTGAAACGTCTCATGTCCCTAAACGTCTCTTTCAAAGAACAACGGTTTTTATTTATGGGATGTTTCGGAAATACAGCCTGAAGGTCTGTTTTGCGTGAATTGTGATTATTTATGAGAC
>Ga0310690_10013171_pt1 | contig 10085 bp, 5 predicted proteins | sample AusTroGonzalo_MG_2_FD_207661 | JGI IMG/M metagenome (GOLD analysis project Ga0310690, IMG submission 207661) | Bovine rumen microbial communities from tropical cattle in Woodstock, Queensland, Australia - Gonzalo_04 (v2) (version 2) | ecosystem: Host-associated > Mammals > Digestive system >...
TGGGCAGAGCACAACAAACTGATGTGGCTCGACCTGCAGGACGTGAAGAAGAACGAGACGGATGAGAACTCCCTGAAGATTGACGACCAGCGGCCCAGCGCCGTGGCCTACAAATTGTCGCCAACGGAGGTTGGTCTGCGTGTGCATGCCCGAATGGACCCTGCCCGCATGCTGAACCTCGTCACCAACGGCAAGAGCGTGACTGCCACAGAGACAACTATCGATGACACGCGCTACATCGTCTTCTCCAACGAAGGAGTCAACGCCGAGAGCCTGCGAGGCAAGACCAGCACCTACGTGTACGAGACCAAGTGGCCCTACAAATGGATTGAAGGCTCGGAGAACACGAAGGACAACAACCTGCCCGTCAGGCTGAGCATCACAAGCGTAACCAAGCACCAGGCCTTCCTGACGCTCTCGGAGACACTCGTGAAGGGCATGTACGGCGAGCCGGCTCCTGCTGCCCCGACCGTAACCCGCTCGCAGGACTACGACGGAAGGATTACTTTCTCGTCGAGCAACGAGGACGTCGTCAAAGTGAATCCCGACACAGGCGAACTGACCGTCGTCAATGCCGGCACAGCCACCATCAGCGTCAGCGGCACCGAGACCGACTACCGTCTGGCTCCCGTCACGAAGACCTACACCGTCATCATCGAGAAGGCAACGCCCATCATCTCCTTCCCCGTCGCCGAGATGAGCTGCACCTACGGCGAGACAGTTCCCCTGAACCCGCTCACGGTCGAGTGGTACGACGGCACAGTCACCTATGCCTCCACCAACCAGAACAGAGCCACCGTGACGGCTGAAGGCGTTGTGACCATCACAGGTGCCGGCGACGTGACCATCAACGGCATCGCCCCCGAGACCAGGAACTTCAAGCGCACGGTTGTCTCCTACATCATCCACGTCGCCAAAGCCAGCCCCGTCTTCGCCTTTGCCCAGCCCGTCATCGACATCCTGCTCGGCGAAGCTGTGCCAGAGAACGTCCTCAGTGTTGGCCTCTACGACGGCACCGTCGTCTATACCTCGAGCGATGAAGCCGTTGCCACCGTTGCCTCCGACGGCACCGTCAGCGTCCTTGCCCCGGGCGAAGTGACCATCACAGCCACAGGTCCCGAGACGGAGAACTGCAACCAGGCTGTCCAGGCACAGTACCTGCTGACCATCACCGACCCGGACGGAATCCAGAGCCTCACCTCCGACCCCTCTTCCGTTGGCGAGGGGAGCATCTATGACCTCAGCGGCCGCCGCATAAGCGGTCATATGGTAAATGGCAAATGGTCAAATGGTCAATTACCGAAGGGCCTGTACATCGTGGGCGGCAAGAAGATTCTTCGCTAACGCTCAGGCGCAGGCGGAACTCCGCTAACACTCAGGAGCAGGCGGAACTTCGCTAACGCTCTTTTTCAATACCGATTCAGGGCATCGACCACAGAAAAACAGGGTCGATGCCCTTTTTTCTGAAAAAAATCACGGAGAACTAAGTCTTTTTCGCTATTTTTGCGTCGTATGGGTAAAGAGACTCAAAAATGAACCTTTTTAATTTACTTCATAAAAACAACGAGACGGAGCAGCTTGTGGCGGCTGAACGACAAGGACTTCTACAATACGCCTGCTACCGATTGGGAAATATCGACGATGCCGAGGATGCTGTGCAGGATGTCTTCATCAAGATGCACCAGCGACTGAGTGAGGACAACGAGGAAATCAAGAACTTGCCGGCCTATCTGTATCGCACGCTGGCCAACCTATGCATCAGCCGTCAGCGTGAAGCCAAACGTATGCCGATTGTTCCCCTCGACAGACAGCCCGAGCCTGTTGCGGCTGAAACCGAGGACTTCGAGCAGGAATACCAGCGCATCAACCGCTTGCTGTCGGAGATTCCCGAAGAACAGGCCGAGGTCATCCGATTGCGGTACTATGGCGACAAGAGTTTCCAGGAGATTGCCGACATCCTGGGCATTCCGCTCACCACGGCCAAATCCCGCTTCACATACGGACTGGAAAAGATAAAACGAGGGATGCGCGCCCCTCTTTCTGTATAACCCAATAAAAATGAACTACTATGGATTGCAAGGAATTCAGAAACATTGTGGCCGACCTGTTTGACAAGGACGTTGACCCACGAATCAAAACTGAGTGCGAAAAGCACATCAGCCAGTGCGCCGAGTGCAGAGCATACTACGAGGACCTGCTTTCGACAGCAGAGCTTCTCCGACCCAAACATTCACCCGTCTCGAAGAGCGAAAGGATAAAACCAAATTCTGCCAGTCTTTTATACAAGATAGCAGCTTCGTTCATAGGCATCATCATGCTTTCCGGCATCGCCGTTGCCGCCTATCGTGCCATTTCCCCAAAACAAACGGCCGATGCCACAGAGCAGAAGAAGCCCGAGAAGAAGGACATTGGGTCGATGATTAAAATATCAGATAACGGCAAGTTGTTTGTCACCGATTGGCCAAGAGGAGCTTGGATAGTGACCGATGACGATTCCTACATCGAAGGGCGGAGTCACCGAGCGTACAACTTCTATTGGGTTGACGGAGGTGATGTCTCAGTAAAGCTCAACGGCGTAGCATCCGACATTCATCAACTGGCCGAAAAGCCCGCATCCAATGTGACGAAAGTGGAAATGCACGACAAGGATAGGCACCTCACAATAGACTTCATCACCGCACCAGTCCGGATTCCCGCCAATGTCCAGTACAACATCAATCCCGAACTGACCATCCTGCTCACGGGTACGCCTCCGAAGGATGCAAAGATAAAATCTTCCGTCTATATAAAGGAAGGAATTCACGACAGCTTCGACTGGAAGCAGTACATGTACTCCTCGTGGACAGCAACAGACAGCAACATCAACATGAGACTCGAGGAAGTTGCCCTCCGCAAGGAGCACTACGTACAAATCAATGTCTGCAAGGGCGTTTCCCAGGAGCAAATCAACCGCCTCAAGAAACTGATACAGGAAAATGGTGTGACGAACTACAAACTCATACAGCAGCAGTAATAATTGCCGGCTAACCCGTCAGCATTCCTCTTTGAGACAAAGCTGGCCAAGAAAGGGGTAAGAGCAACGCTTTTGCCCGTTTTTTTTTATTTTTCTGCTGGGATTGCGCGCTATATAATAAATAATGTGTAAATTTGCAAAAGCAAAAAGCAATCATATCACAATTATCATGAAACAGAAACTACTTCTTCCGGTTTTAGCACTGTTCCTGGCCGTAACGGTTCGGGCCAGCGTGGTGATTAACTCTACCAACTTCCCCGACCCCGTACTGAGGGAAGCCCTTGTTGACTGTGGAATTGACGACGGTGACGGCATCCTCTCCGACGAGGAGATTGAGAATGCCACAGATTACATTCATCTTGAAGGATGTAAGAACCTGAAAGGTCTGGAGTATCTGAAGAATATGAAATTCATCGGCCTTTACGGCAATGAGGAGTCGTACAGCAGCATCACTTCTTTCGATGCCTCGAAGTTCCCCAAGCTTGAGCGGCTTGACATCCAAGATTACGCCATCACCTCGCTCGACGCGACCTACTCGACGATGCTTGGGTTGGTTGAAATTGCCAGGTGTCGCGATTTCACTTCCATCAAAGTGGATACGGAACGTAGTGATTTAGGCGTTTTCCTAAACAATCTGCCCAAACTGACGAGCATGGAGAACTGCGTGTTCAACCATGTTTCAGTTGTAGAATTCTACAAGACCGGCATCCAGGACATCGACATGAGTAACCACCCCACGTTGACAAGTCTCTGGGTGAAGGGCGATACTGAAGAGTTTGGTGGCGACTACGAACTGAACTCCATTAACGTGTCGGGCTGCGACAACCTTTGGGATCTTTCAATAGACCATGTTAAACTCCAGAGCGTCCGTCTCAATGCGCTGCCTAGGTTCTATGACATTTCCTTATACTTTTGTCACACGACAAACTTGGCTTTAGAGAACATGGCGAATCTGGGTGGTATCAAGTGCGATGGCTGCACCATCAAGAACCTCACCATCAAGGGCTGTCCTGTGCTGAATGGCGTAGGTTGCGCTGACAACAGTATCCACAACCTGATTATCGACGACAGCCCGAAGCTTTACAGTTTAGACGTTTCGAACAACATGCTGATGTGGCTCGACATGAGCAACGTGAAGAAAGAGGTGGACGATTATACCTACTGGTATTCGGCCGAGAACCAGCACCCCAGCGCCGTGGCCTACAAGCTGTCACCCACAGAGGTCGGCCTGCGCGTTCATGCTCGAATGGACCCTGCCCGCATGCTGAACCTCGTCACCAACGGCAAGAACGTGACTGCCACAGAGACCACTATCGACGACACCCGCTACATCGTCTTCTCCAACGAAGGAGTCAACGCCGAGAGCCTGCGAGGCAAGACCAGCACCTACGTGTACGAGACCAAGTGGCCCTACAAATGGATTGAAGGCTCGGAGAACACGAAGGACAACAACCTGCCCGTCAGGCTGAGCATCACAAGCGTAACCAAGCACCAGGCCTTCCTGACGCTCTCGGAGACACTCGTGAAGGGCATGTACGGCGAGCCGGCTCCTGCTGCCCCGACCGTAACCCGCTCGCAGGACTACGACGGAAGGATTACTTTCTCGTCGAGCAACGAGGACGTCGTCAAAGTGAATCCCGACACAGGCGAACTGACCGTCGTCAATGCCGGCACAGCCACCATCAGCGTCAGCGGCACCGAGACCGACTACCGTCTGGCTCCCGTCACGAAGACCTACACCGTCATCATCGAGAAGGCAACGCCCATCATATCCTTCCCCGTCGCCGAGATGAGCTGCACCTACGGCGAGACGGTTCCCCTGAACCCGCTCACTGTCGAGTGGTACGACGGCACCGTCACCTATGCCTCCACCAACCTGAACAGGGCCACCGTGACGGCCGAAGGCGTTGTGACCATCACGGGTGCCGGCGATGTGACCATCAACGGCATCGCCCCCGAGACCAGGAACTTCAAGCGCACGGTTGTCTCCTACATCATCCACGTCGGCAAGGCCAGCCCTGTCTTCTCCTTTGCCCAGCCCGTCATTGATATCCTGCTCGGCGAAGCTGTGCCCGAGAACGCGCTCAGCGTTGGCCTCTACGACGGAACCGTCGTCTATACGTCGAGCGATGAAGCCGTTGCCACCGTTGCTTCCGACGGCACAGTGACCGTCCTTGCGCCGGGCGAAGTGACCATCACGGCCACAGGTCCCGAGACGGAGAACTGCAACGCGGCTGTCCAAGCACAGTACCTGCTCACCATCACCGACCCGGACGGAATCAAGGGCCTCACCCCCGACCCCTCTTCCGTTGGCGAGGGGAGCATCTATGACCTTCAGGGCCGGAAGGTACAGAATCCCACTAAGGGCCTCTACATCGTGGGCGGCAAGAAGATTCTTCGCTAACGCTCAGGCGCAGGCGGAACTTCGCTAACGCTCAGGCGCAGGCTCGCGGAGTTCACGATGAGTTGAAATAATGCGAAAAGCCCCCAGTCGTAACGCATACGGCTGGGGGCTTTTAGTACTATAATTTTTTAATATTTCAACTTTTCAACTTTATGGTGAGCTTCTCCAGCATGTCCTTCGTCATCTCCTCGAGGCCGTACTTGTGTTCCCAGTCCCATTCCTGGCGGGCACAAGAGTCGTCCATGAGGTTGGGCCATGAGTCGGCAATCGACTGCTTCAGGGGGTCAACGTCATAGACCATCTCAAACTCGGGCTTGTACTGCTTGATGGACTTGTAGATCATCTCGGGGTCGAAGCTCATGGCTGCGATATTGAAGCCGTTGCGGTGCTTCAGGCGGGTCGGGTCGGCCTCCATCAGCATCGTTGCGGCGTGCAGGGCGTCGGGCATGTACATCATGTCCATACGGGTTCCGGCCTTGATGGGGCAGGTGAAGCGCTCGCCGCGAACGGCATAGTAGTAGATATCGACAGCATAGTCGGTGGTGCCGCCGCCTGGAGGTGTGACGTAGGAGATGATGCCCGGGAAGCGGACGGAACGTGTATCGACGCCATACTTGTGGAAGAACCATTCGGAGAGCAATTCGGTGGTGACCTTCGACACGCCATAGATGGTGCGGGGACGCTGCACAGTGTCCTGCGGCGTCATGTCGTGCGGTGTGTCAACGCCGAACGAGCCGATGGAGCTGGGCGTGAAGACGGCGCACTTGTTCTCGCGGGCAATCTCCAGGATGTTCCAGAGTCCGTCGATGCCTATCTGCCAAGCCAGGCGAGGCTTCGATTCGGCAACCACAGAGAGCAGGGCAGCCAGATTGTAGATGGTGTCGATGTTATACTTTTTCACAGCATCGGCGATGCTTTCGGCCTTGATCACGTCGGCCAGAGCAGACGGTCCGCTCTCGAGCAATTCACCCTTCGGCTCAGCGCCGGGGATGTAGCCGGCTACGACATGTTCATTACCATAAATACTTCTCAAATGCATGGTCAGCTCAGAACCAATCTGTCCTGTTGAGCCGATAATAAGGATGTTTTTCATTCGTGTACTTGACAGTTTTATTCTTAGCGACTGCAAAGTTACAAAAAAATGAAGAATGAAGAATGAAGAATGAAGAATTTTTCGTAATTTTGCATGACAAATTACACAAAAACATTCAATAACATAAAAGCATCTTCATTTTTTCCCGCGCTTTATCAGCGCGCCTTATTGTTAAAGCATCAAAGAACTCCTAATTCTTAACTATATTTGATATTATGTACGGAAAAATGAAACAGCATCTCAGCCAGACGCTCACTGAGATTCGCGAAGCAGGACTCTACAAAGAGGAGCGCCTTATCGAAAGCCCGCAGCGGGCAGCCATCCAGGTGAAGGGCAAGGAAGTGCTGAACTTCTGTGCCAATAACTACCTCGGACTCTCCGACAATCCCCGCCTCATCAAGGGTGCTACCGACATGATGCAGAAACGCGGCTTCGGCATGTCGAGCGTGCGCTTCATCTGCGGCACACAGGACATCCACAAGCAATTGGAAGCGGCCATCAGCGACTACTTCAAGACCGAGGACACTATCCTCTATGCCGCTTGCTTCGATGCTAACGGCGGTGTGTTCGAACCTCTGTTCACCGAAGAGGACGCCATCATCAGCGACGCCCTGAACCACGCTTCCATCATCGACGGCGTGCGCCTCTGCAAGGCAAAGCGCTATCGCTATGCCAACGCCAACATGGAGGAACTGGAGAAATGTCTGCAGGAGGCACAGGCTCAGCGATTCCGCATCATCGTCACCGACGGTGTCTTCTCTATGGACGGCAACGTCGCTCCGATGGACAAGATTTGCGACCTCGCAGAGAAGTACGACGCTCTGGTAATGGTCGACGAGAGCCACTCGGCTGGTGTTGTCGGCAAGACAGGCCACGGTGTCAGCGAACTGACCGACACCTACGGACGCGTTGATATCTATACCGGTACACTCGGCAAGGCTTTCGGCGGTGCCCTCGGCGGCTTCACGACTGGCCGCAAGGAGATTATCGACCTGCTGCGTCAGCGCTCACGTCCCTACCTCTTCTCCAATTCGCTTGCTCCCTGCATCATCGGCGCTTCGCTGGAAGTGTTCAAGATACTCAAGGAATCGAACGAACTGCATGACCGCCTCGTGGAGAACGTCAACTACTTCCGCGAAAAGATGATGGCTGCCGGCTTCGACATCAAGCCCACACAGAGCGCCATCTGTGCCGTGATGCTCTACGATGCCAAACTATCGCAGGTCTTCGCCGCCAAGATGCAGGAAGAAGGCATCTACGTCACCGGTTTCTATTATCCCGTTGTGCCGAAGGGCGAGGCCCGCATCCGTGTCCAGCTCTCCGCAGGTCACAAGCGCGAGCACCTCGATAAGTGCATCGCCGCTTTCATAAAAGTCGGTAAAGAACTCGGCGTGTTGAAGTAACACAAAAGATAATAAAGGAGGAGCCCCTCGCTGATGCGAAGGGCTCCTCTTTTTTTATTACCTTATTATTATATTTATCAAATGGCTAAATGGTAAATGCCATTAGTTTCCGTTCTCGGCGAGGAACTTGATACGGACTAGTTTTATCTCCTCCTCGGTGTATTCGTCCTCTTCGTCGGCAAACTCGTCGAGAGCATCTTCTATATTGTTGTCCTCTGCCTCGCGGAAGTAGTCGTAGATGTCCTGCATGTGGTCGGGGTCCATTACCTCGCGGATGAAATAATCCAGATTGAGCTTAGTGCCACTGTCTACAATGGAATAGATTTCATCGAGCAACTCACTAAGGGTAAGGCCTTTCGTCTTGGCGATTTCCTCAAGGTCAACCTGCCGGTCGACGGCGAGGATGATGCTCACCTTGTCGGCACTCTTGTTGACGAGGGTGCGAACGCGGAAGTCTTCGAAGCGGTCTATCTCGTTCTCTTCACAGTAGCGGGCAATGAGTTGGCAGAACTCCGCACCATAGCGATTGGCCTTGCCGACGCCTACGCCCTTGATATTCTGTAGTTCCTCGACAGTTGTGGGATACGACGTGGCCATATCCTCGAGCGAAGGATCCTGGAAGATGACGTATGGCGGCAGGTTCTTGCGGCGGGCCACATCGCGACGCAGGTCCTTGAGCATAGCGAAGAGCGTCTCGTCGAGCACTGAAGTCCCCTCGCCTGCCACATCGTTGTATTCGTCGAATTCGCGGTCCTCGGTGATGTAGAAATCCACGGGGTCTTTCATAAAGGTACGTCCTTCTGGCGTGATGCTGAGCAGTCCGTAATTCTCGATACCCTTCTCGATGTAGCCGGATATCATAGCCTGACGGATAACGGCATTCCAGTACGGAGTCTCGTGGTCGTCGCCGCAGCCAAAACAGCTGAGTGCCTCGTGACGGTGCGACACCACATCGTCCGTCTCGTTGCCCAGGAGGACATCGATGACGTGCTGCGTCTTGAAGCTCTCCTTGACAGCATTGATGACACGCAATACGAGGAGCAGTTCGCTGGTAGCCTCGACCTTATCGCGTGGATGCAGACAGTTGTCGCACTTGCCGCAGTTATCGGGCTCGTATTCCTCTCCGAAGTAATGAAGCAGGAATTTGCGCCGACAGATGGACGTCTCGGCATAAGCTGCCGTCTCCTGCAGCAACTGCCGCCCGATGTCCTGCTCTGCCACAGGTTTGCCTTGCATGAACTTCTCGAGCTTGCGCAGGTCGTGGGGAGAGAAGAAAGTGAGGCAGACGCCCTCGCCGCCATCGCGACCGGCACGACCAGTCTCCTGATAATAACCCTCCAGACTCTTGGGGATATCGTAGTGGATGACGTAGCGCACGTCGGGCTTGTCGATGCCCATACCGAAGGCAATGGTAGCCACGATAACATCGATGCGCTCCATAAGGAAGTCGTCCTGCGTCTCGGCCCGTTCTGCCGACTCCATACCAGCATGATAGGCACGTGCTGCGATGTTATTGGTACGAAGTATCTCCGCCAGTTCCTCCACGCGACGGCGACTCAGACAATAGATGATACCGCTCTTGCCCTTGTTCTGGAGCACAAAACGTGTGATGTCCTTGTCCACATCCTTCGTCTTGGGACGGATTTCGTAGTAGAGGTTGGGGCGATTGAAGGAACTGCAGAACTCGGCAGCATAGGGAATACCCAGATTCTTCTTGATGTCGGCACGCACTTTATCCGTAGCAGTAGCGGTCAAAGCGATAATCGGTGCCTTGCCTATCTGGTCCACCAACGGACGGATGTTGCGATACTCTGGTCGGAAATCGTGTCCCCATTCCGAGATACAATGCGCCTCATCGACAGCATAGAACGAGATTTTCGTACTGGCCAGGAAGCGAATGTTCTCCTCCTTGGTCAGCGACTCGGGTGCCACATAAAGCAACTTCGTGCGTCCGTCGATGACATCCTGCTTCACGGCATCAATCTGCACCTTGGTGAGCGAAGAATTAAGATAGTGAGCAATACCGTCGTCGTCTGTGAGCTGACGTATGGCATCCACCTGATTCTTCATCAGGGCAATAAGCGGAGAAACGACAAGGGCTGTACCCTCGCTCAACAGAGCGGGCAACTGATAACAGAGTGACTTGCCGCCGCCGGTTGGCATCAGCACAAA
>Ga0310690_10013172_pt1 | contig 10084 bp, 1 predicted proteins | sample AusTroGonzalo_MG_2_FD_207661 | JGI IMG/M metagenome (GOLD analysis project Ga0310690, IMG submission 207661) | Bovine rumen microbial communities from tropical cattle in Woodstock, Queensland, Australia - Gonzalo_04 (v2) (version 2) | ecosystem: Host-associated > Mammals > Digestive system >...
CCTTAGAGACATCAAACTCCTTCTTCATTCCTGCGAACAACGTCATTGTTACGTATGAATGTGGCAAAATTGAATACAACATTGCAAAGGCCGCCCTGCCTGCTGGAATCACTTCACTAACAGTGGTCGGAAAGGCTGGATACGGGGACAATGTGACTGTAGAAATCGAATTGGAGGATGACTACAACGTTTCATCCCTGTATTATTACGAAGGAACCGATCAGAGCACGACAACCAATCTTACGATGACCTCCGGAAACACGGCCTCATTCAATATGCCGTTGTCCGACATAATGATTGTGTGCTCTGCAGCTAAAAATCTGCACTCGATCACAATATTGGGAGTCGAAGGTTTGACGATAACAGCAGATAAGGCTTCTGAGACGGAGGGTGAGACTGTCACCCTTACCGTGAGTCCAAGTCCAGGATATAGTCTGGATACGATTACCGTATTCTATACTGCCCAGATTACAACTGATAATCCAAAAAGATATGAAATACCCCTGCCCGATACCGGAAACACACGTACATTCACCATGCCATCTTACGATGTCACAGTAGATGCTACATCGAGCCTTGTCAATTATCAGATAACAAAATCCAGCACCCTTCCTACAGGTGTATCAGAAATGAATGTGACAGTGGACGGTCAGACACCCAGTCCATTGGAAGCTCATATAAGTCAGTCCATAACTGTAGCTGTCAAGGTTCAGATAGGTTATGCTGTAGATTGGCTAAAAGTTAACGGGGGCGATGCGCTAGTACCGTTCAACGTTGATACCAATAATGACGAATACCACACTTACGAATACGTCTTTGCGATGCCTGCCAGTGATATTAATATCACCAGTAGCGCCTCGAAGACCCCACACGTGATTTCTATAGTGGACACCACGGGTGCTACAATCTCGTCCAGTGTTCAGAGCGCATTCTATGATGATCAAATAACCCTCGCGGTAGGATATGCGATCGGTTACAAGCTTACCGCATTGCAATTTAACAACGGATCCATATCGATAGGCACAGGTCAAGAGGCATCATACCAGTTCAATATGCCAGATGAAGATGTCAGCATAACTTACACCTGCGAAATGATCGAGTACCCATTGACTGTATTCAAATCGGATCACGCGACTGTCACAGCCAACAAAATAGAGAGATTGACCTATGAGGAAACGGTCCAACTCACAGTCACTTTGGATACAGGATATCAGTTGGATTCATTGAGGTTGAACGATGTCCCGATAACAATCACGAATCCACTCGCAAAATCCTATTCATTCAATATGCCAGCGGCTGCCGTGGCCCTTACATACGAGTGCGGAAAGATCGATTACTCGGTATCAAAAGCTACGGATCCCGCAGGAATAACTCTGGAACTCAATAAGGAGTCTGCCAACTACATGGAGAGTGTCACCGTATCGGCTACGGTCCAACCCGGATACAAGCTGGATTCCCTGCAATACAGCAATAGCACCGAGACATGGAATGTGGACATCTCGTCCAACAGTACTTTGTCTTACAGCTTCAATATGCCCTCATCCACTGTCGATAATGGAACGGGAGTTACGGCAAACCTCAGCAAGACTTCAGGAATCTATGTCGGAGACAGTATCAGTTTCACTCTGTCGCTACTCACAGGATATACACTGGAGTCACTGACAGTCACATACAATGACGGGGCAGCGACACCTCCTCAGCTTCCGTATACAGTCGATGAATCCACATACACGTTCACTATGCCGGGATATGATACCAAGATTACTGTACGTGCCGAACAGATTCCCTATGACGTGAGCGTTATCACAGTTGCCGGTGCGACCGTTACTGTCAATGATTCCAGCAGCGAAAAGTACAGCGGCTGGCATTTCGGGGAGACCGTCCGCCTTATAGTAGATTTGACCCCAGGGTACAGACTGGATTCGATGTTCTTTGGCGGCACATCCATACCTTTATCATCACCAGTCAGCACCGATCCGTTGGAGTATAGGATCGCAATGCCCAACGAAAACGTTACACTATCTTACGAGTGCAGCTATCTCTATTACGATGTATCGGTGGTCAAGGTCAACGGCGCCGGAGTCACGCCATCTCAGCAGAACGCTCATGTTGGTGAGAGGATAATGCTGAATGTCAGTGCGGACACGGGATATGAATTGAGCACCGTTACCGTCACCTCTGGTGAAACACCGATTACGGTCACCAAGATAGGCGATTCCGTCTATAGGTTTGATATGCCGGCCGGAAGGGCGGTCGTTAATTACACCGTTGCGAAGATAGATTACGACATATCGGTTCCGGGAAATCTTCCCGCATCAGGTATCGAATCAATCACAGCCCAGGTTAAGGATAGTCAGGCCGTGAAAGCGAATTATAAGGACAGTGTATTACTGTTGGTAACACCGTCTACCGGTTATCAGGTGAACTGGGTTAAAGTGAACGGAATCCCAGCAACCTCAACCGATGATGGATTTTTATTTACCATGCCGGCTGCTAAGGCGAATGTGACTGCATCTGCCAGTCTAATAGGATATGATATCTCAATCACTAATCCGAATAAGGGGGGTACACTGTCCTCGCCTCCGACAGCCACCTATGGAACCACTGTCTATCTAACCCTTGCACTCGATACAGGGTACTGGCTCCCATCAAATCCTGTGATAACCTACGGAACTGAACAATTGACAGCTCACAAGGACAGCGATACAACATACAGCTTCTCCATGCCAGCTTCGAATGTTACGTGTACTTTCGATCCGAAAAAGATCGATTATGAGGTTAGTTTACCAGAATCAATTGCAGGAGGAGCGATTTCAGTGCAGAGTATCGGAGGCAGGACAACCGATTTAGGAACGGGTAATTACGGGGATACGGTGGTCCTGTCAGTTGCACCCAATGCAGGATACCGTGTTGATTGGGTGAAGTACAATGGTACTCTGATTCAGCCCAACAGGGAGGCGGCCGGTTATAGTTTCATCATGCCCGCAGACAAGGCAACAGTGACCTGTGCATTCACATATGTGGATTACCATTTTTCACTGATTGCTCCTGCAGGGGTTACAATAACTGCGGATCCGTCTCCCGCCCACATCGGTGACACAGTAACCTTTGATTTAACAATAGCCGAGGGATACAGTTTCAATGGAATAACCGCCAAGGACTCAGATAACAACGATGTTCCCGTCAATACCATTGAAGAATCATCTCGCTATACTCTGCAGATGCCTGCATCATCGGTAACAGTTACTGTAGCAGCAGCCGCTTTGGAGTATACGGTCTCATTCGAGTCCAACGGTGGAACTAATGTCCCTGCACAGGTCATACGTCATGGTGAGACTGTGACACAACCTTCTGACCCAACCAGGGCATCCACATCCACGACAGCTTATACGTTTGATGGTTGGTTCTCGGATGAAGAGCTGGAGTCTCCTTATGACTTTACCGCCCCTGTCACTGAGGTTCTGACCCTTTACGCAAAATGGTTGGAGTCCGATATACCGCAACCCGTACCTCCGCAACCCTCACCTGGCGGAGGGGGCGGAGGAGGAAGCACTCCTACGCCGACACCTGAGCCGGAACCGTCCTCTCACGAGAAGTACGAGGATGATCAAGGCAACACCCACGAGAAGTACGAGGAATCCTCGGACGGATGGGACGTCAAGGTCGAGAAGATCGACTGGACCGACGGAGCCGAGACCACTACCGCAACCGTCACCAGCGGCGATACCGAGTCTGCCGCGGTGATACACAAGGATGAGGAAGGCAATGTGACCGCAGAGATGTCATCCGTCATCAAGACCGATGCATCCTCAACCGTATCCGGCGATGCCATCGCCGAGGCATTATCTGCAGCCGAAGCAGCAGCTAAGGCGATCGGAGCGGATGTCAGTTCAATGGGTATAACCGTCGATGCCACCACCGAATCTGGAACATCGACCGCAGTGGAGATCTCGATTGATCTGTCGTCCTACGAGTCCCTATCGTCCGTTACGGTCAAGAGCGATGTCGGTACGATGACTCTCGACTCTGCAAGTATGTCCTCGATACTCGAGAAGGGAACGGATGTGACCATCTCGATATCCCATGCCAACGAAAACGATCTCACGGTAGCTCAGAAAGCCGCAGCAAACGGCCAGCAGATCTACGATGTGAAGGCATTGGCGGGATCGGAGACCATAACGACCTTCGGCGGTACCGTGAAGCTCTCACTCCCATACACGCTCAAGTCCGGCGAGAACCCGGATCATGTGGCGATATACTTCGTGGACGATAATGCCAAGGTCGAGAAGGTCGGCGGAACGTACAAGGATGGATTCGTCACCTGTGAGCTTGAGCACTTCTCCTATTACTTCACGTGGAACGAGTATTCGGAAACGGAGCAGGCAGAGGGAATATCCAGTATGGTGCTGGTCGCAGTGGCTATCGCCGCTGTCCTCATCCTCGCATACATGGGATACATGTATTCCCGCAGGGATTGAAACGGTCGGTGAGGGGCGGCTTCGGCCGCCCTATACCGACATTACAATTGTATGTGCCAGCATGAAAAAACAGAGCGACATGACATCTCTCGCAAAGGGATCCGCCGATTCAGCAATCGAACGAGTTCTAAAGAAGGTTAAAGAACGTTAATAAATACAGGTGGCCATATCCTTAACCATCCAGATGTGTGGGACAATAAGTCCGAAACATCGCCTGTGAGGTGCTTATGCCGGAAAAGACCCCTGTAAGGAGATCGTTGTGCAAGATAGGACGCACGCGGTCCGGAACCGGGGTCGTGACCATCGCGGTTTTCATGGTCTCTATATTGCTGGTATCGCCGTTCGCGTCATCTGATGTCAGTGCTGACGAAGAAGATGCCACCCCGTATATCCCTACACCCAAGGACTATCTCTACGAGCTGAAGACGGACGAGACCGGTACCAACATCATCAGCGTGAGGTCCGTGGAGCATCAGGGGGACCTGCTCACCGACCGCAAGGCAGTTCTTGCCGGCGATGCATACAGTGACGGTGACATCGCCAAGCTGAACTCGGATGCCATCAACGAACTGTGGGAATTCGATCCCGTAACGGGCATGGGTCCTTTCAACTGCTTCTACGGCGCCTTCAACTACTCCGGGACCGGGAATGCCTATGATCACGGCGAGAAGAAGATCAGCTGCCTGTCCGGACGCATCGCCTTCGTTCTGAATCCCTATGATCTCACCAAGACCCTCTCGGGGACCAGCATAACCAAAGGCAACTACAACGTGTTCCTGGTGATCCCCACCGTATATTGGAAGGCCGAGGGGACCACACTGTATATGTCGTCATCCCCGGAGTACACCCATTCCGAGGGCACGGTCACAGGAATGGTCGCCTACGGTCACATAGCTTACAAAAAGAACGTATACACGGGATCCGATAAGCACGTGTTCGATACCAGTCTCAACGGGGTGGACCTCTATCCGTACATCGGTATCGGGGTATATCCCGCGTCCTTGACCAACGACTATATGCGCTCTTATTCCTCCGGCGCCCGCCCCGCATCTCAAAAAACCATAGGGTCTTTCAGGGAAGCGGCCGATAAACTGTCGCCGGCCAGCGGATCGGATTTCCAGATGGTCAACTACTATCAGTGGACCCTGTACAAGATGATGGCATATACCATCATGGGAACGAAGAACGCGAAATATGTGTTGGGTCTTTCCAATGATGCTACGGGCAGCACATATTGGAATTATGACAACGGTCTCGGCGACAAGGTAGGCCCCGTAAGTTCCTTGTGGGAGGATCATGTGAAGCTCCTCATCGAGAACCCATGGGGATGCAAGTCCGACTTCATGATAGGGGACTGCATGTTCACGTCAGGGAATCTGTATACCGGTAACTGTCTGGGAGGGAGGAGTTTGGGTACCAGTGTCCAGTCGTTCCTATGCAGCCTGCCGACCAGTAGCGGCCATGTGGCATCCGTTCATCTGGAGTCTGGATTATGGGATACCCCCAATACCGTCACCAGCGCATCCAGCAAAGGGCACATGGATAGGACCGACGCTTATTTACGGTCCAGTACGGACACGAACAGGATTGTCAAGGTCATGACCGGCCAATCCAACCAGAGCATCGGTTCCCTGACGGTGAGCAATTCGTTCGGTAATTACGGTAGCGCAACAACTACCCGTCTGTCGTATTACATATCGCCGACCGCTATGCTGCCCGATAAGGATCCGGAGACTTTCACAGTCTATATCCAATCCAACGATGCTACGTACGGCAGGGTCAACGAGGGAACGTCACTGATATTCAACAACGTACTGGAAGGATCGTATATCGAGATAACCGACAACAGGATCGTCATCGATGGTCATACAGCGATCGCCACTCCGTCCCATTACACCGATGACTATACATTCTTCTTCAGCGACTGGGACATACCGGCGGAGACGGTGTTGGCCGACATAACGATAACGGCCAATTTCTATCGTCTGCAGAATCCGAAGATAACGTTCGAGATGAACGGTCACGGGACGCAGGTCCCGTATCAGACGCCGCCCGTCGGGGGCACCGTGAGGATACCTGCTGAACCGATGGAACCGGACTACAGCTTCTCGGGGTGGTGTGCGGACAGCGAACTCACCCACCTGTGGGATTTCTCCACCCGCGTGTATGAGGATATGACGCTGTATGCACTCTGGGACGTGGCGCACCATCATTCGGTCATGGTTTCGATGGTATTCGAGACGTCAGAGGGCGGGACGGTATCCCCTTCGATCATCAACGCTCCTCTGGGTTCTATGGTATCCATAGACGGCAACAGGATGAGGATAGCCACCGGGCCGGACATCCAGGTGGTGAGGGCGATCCCGGACGAAGGATACGCAGTCGATTCATGGTCCGTACCTGAAGGCATCCTAGTTACCGATTTCACGGCGAAGGTGACCTTCAAGAAGATTGAGGCCGAGGAGATCTCTGTGTACTCCGCACCGATCAAACTGGTGTACTCTCCCGGAGAATACTTCGATCCCAACGGTCTGACGGTCCTGGTGGGATACGACGATCATTCCGAGCATCTTCTGCAATACAGAGGGAACGAATCCCTGTTCTCGTTCGCTCCTTCGCTGGACGAGCCGCTGAAGGTCACCGACAGATTCGTTACCATATCATATGGGGATGTGACGGTCCAGCAGGAGATATCGGTCCAGGGGGACTCTCCTGCAGCGGATTGGAACGTGGTCATCCTGACAGCGGCCGCAGCAGTCATAATATCCATACTGGCACTGTCGTTCTACTGGAAGCATCCCGATCTATTCCGATTCTGATACGGGGCAGCGGATTGTTCACATCACAACACTTTGAACATTTTTCAACTGACAGGATTCACCGGATCCGTAATGAACAATCCGTTTCATCGTCTGTTCTCGCAAAATATGTAAATAGTATGGAATCTGACACTATTATATTATAAAGCGACATGACCCGCCATTGAAGTACCGGGGATGATGAATATGACTCCCAGCGCCAACTGCAACGAACCACTCGGACAGGAGACGATCCTATGAAGTCCGACAGCGGCAGGTTGGTCGCGGCAGCGGTCGTCCTTCTCATGCTCTCTGTACCTTTGTTTTCGGCCGTTCCCGATACATCGGATGCAACCACGGAGATCCAGGATTACTACAAGTACGTCATCAACTACACCAATGACGTGATCAACAGCGTTGATATCTACACAGCACCCGGCGGGCCGGCCACCCATATAACAGATTCCAAGAACAGCATCTGGGATTTCGATTCCGAGGGTTATGGGCCGTTCAACTCATTCTATGCCGCAGTCAGTCTCGAGGGAGACAACAAGGGGGAGCTGGCATTCATCCTGGATCCGAACGATCTGCATAAGAGGATAGACGGGTCGTCCTACGATATGAGCAAATACAACATCATGTGGGTCATACCGACGGTCTATTGGCAGGTAATCGGTAACTCTCTGATACTATCCAACGACCCGAATGAGGGATCGGCATATGCCCACACCTTCGGAGTCACCACATGGAAATACGTCGGCATAGGGGTCTATGAGGCCTCTTCTGCAACGATCAACAATGTCTCCAACTGTCTGGTATCCCAATCCGGAAAGACACCGATCAGGAACCATACAGTCGCCGAATTCGATACCTATGCACACAACACACCCGGCAACACAATCCTCTGGAACTATTATCAGTGGACATTCACCAAGATGGCCACATACATGGTGGGTATGGGGAAGAATACGCAGAGCAAATGGGGCATGGGTGCGACGAACAATAGTGCCGTAAGCGATACGGGCAGAATGGATTCCGAAGGCCCATATTACGCTTCGAGTAAGGAATCAAAGGTATTCCTGGAGAATACCTGGGGTTCGGTCTGGGAATTCGTCGGCGACACACTGGTCATTAACGGATGGGTGTATGCAGGAAAGAATCTGAATGGGATAACATACGACAGTACAGGCGGCAAATCCTCGTTGGCAAAGCTTCCTTTCAACCACAACGGGTACTACAGTATCAGCGGCACAAGCAAATCAGCGCAGAGCTGGGACCTCCCCACATCATCGCAGTCCGGTTCCGGTACGATCGGTGACAGTATCTACTGTATCGAGGGCAATTATATAGTTTCGGTCGGCGGAGCATACGGTCAAGGTAGCAGCGGCGGAATCGCCGCTATGAGCGCAAATCATGATAAAACCTATACTTCCAATTCTTTCGGGGCCCGTATCGCCTGCTGTTTCGACCACTTCCATGAAGTGACCGTCCAGCAGGACGAACACGGTACGGTCACACCCAGTATGACCAAGTATGGTAAAGGGGTCGAGGTATCTTTCAAGAACGAGCTCGATGACGGCTACAGGCTTGAGGACATCGTCGTTTACAAGAAGGGCGACGAATCCACGACGGTCGATCTCATCACCAAGACGCTCTGGTCCGGTTCATTCATCATGCCCGATTACGATGTGGTCATCAAACCAACATACGGTGCGGCGAAGACGCTGAGGTTCGAGTCAGGGGTCGGCGGTACGGTGACCGTTACCCGCGGTTCGGATGTAGTGACCACGCCGATACCGGTACTGGGAACGGCACAGCTGACGCTGACAAAGGATCCGAACATATCTGGTTCCATATCTATCAGCAACATAGAGCTGGGGGAGATGACAACCTACAACATAACAGCGACCCCGGCAACCGATTATTTCTACAAGGGATTCTTCAAAGGAACTCCCGCCCAGGAGCTGCAACCGGTAACATCATCTACGGTGACCGAAGCGATAACCGGCGATGCTCCTGCGGCCATCGTGTCGGCCGTGTTCTTCCGCTACAGCGTCACGGTCGAATCGGGCGAAGGCGGAACGGTCACCCCGGAGTTATCGTATCATGCGGACGGGGATTCCGTTACCGTCACCGCCGCTGCGGAGGACGGTTACAGGCTGGCATCGCTGGAAGGAATCGAGTTCACATCCAGGTCTCTGACGGACAATATCTTCTCGATGCCTGCTGAGGATATCACCATCACTGCGGAATTCGCCGAGGTGGTGACCATGGAGATCGGCCATACGGGAATAGGTTCCGTCTCCATAACCAGGAACGGCCAGCCGGCCGATTCACCGATCACCGTCCTGAGGACCGCTGAATACATACTATCGGACAATGTGGTCACGATCACCGATACCCAGTGGGTCGCCGGAGGGGAAGTGGTCTATGTGATCACAGCGGTCTACGATTCATCCCATGAGTTCGAGCTGTTCTACGGCGAATCCATGGAACAGCTGGCCGCCGAAGGCACCGCGAACGATATAGGAACGCTTCTGAACGCAAACTTCCTGCCGCATACCTGGAGCATACACAGCAACGAGGGCGGTACCGCCGACTCTGGAGGGGACACGTCTAGGGCGGAGCTTGCCGGAACGGCTGTCGATATAACCTGCACCCCCGACTACCACAAGAGGCTGGGGAGCATCACTGCCGCATGCATAGGGTCGGGACAGCCGGTCGCTCTTACGAAGACCGATACCGGGTACAGATTCATCATGCCTTCCGCCAGCGTCTGGATAGGTGTGGTATGGGAGGACGACACGG
>Ga0310690_10013173_pt1 | contig 10082 bp, 15 predicted proteins | sample AusTroGonzalo_MG_2_FD_207661 | JGI IMG/M metagenome (GOLD analysis project Ga0310690, IMG submission 207661) | Bovine rumen microbial communities from tropical cattle in Woodstock, Queensland, Australia - Gonzalo_04 (v2) (version 2) | ecosystem: Host-associated > Mammals > Digestive system >...
GACTTCTTCGCCCGCAACCGCGTCTTGATGAAGTCATATACCACCTGCTCAAAGGATGTCAGCTCGTCAAAGTAAAGGAATTGGATTTCGATACCGCTGTACTTGAACCGGTCGGCCTCGTTCTCACAGTGCCGGAAAAGGATCTTGCTGCCGTTCACCAGCTTGTACTCATGCCTCCCGGCATTGTACGTTGCCAGCCCTTCAGGATATGAGGCCTGCGCTTCCTTGATGTCAGTGTCCTCAAGCTCCTGGTAGGTCCTTCGGAAAATCACAGCCGTTGTCCCTGGATTCTTCAAACAACGAAACAAAGCATCCATGATCAGGGCCTTCGTTTTGCCCCCCTCCGGCTGCACCTCCGTAGAGGATTTCATTCGCCTTGGATGCATGAAAAATTCTTTGTTTCTCTGTTGGCTGATAATTGATCACTATCGAGGGCATGCCGCCATCACCCCCTTTCCTGTTTCAAAAATAACCCCCATGGTTCAGGATGCTGGGGTGCGGAAGTATACGCTCTACCAGTCGGAGCGGCGCGGAGTCCCAGTCACGTTCAGGCCCCCCGGGGTCCCATGGACCCACCCCCACCCCGGGGTCAGCCAGGGGGAGGGGGCCTCCCTATTATTTCCCGGTTGCAGCCCGGACCATGTTTCCGATCCCTGGTTCCCAGGTAAATAACCAGAAACAAATAATGCATTCTGTCTTGTGGATTATTCATACATCATTGCATAATCCATTATCGAATGCATACTGTTCACTGGTATTATCTGGTAATAATGGCTATATCCCTTATGCAATAAGGCTTCAAGGCTTATCCCCAACTATTCGCTAAACCATTGTTTTACGAATAGTTGCCATCATTCGCCCTGTTCAGGACTTCCAATGTCAGGCATGCCTTGGATGTTTACTTGCAGCGCTGTTTCCTCTGTCTTGATGACACCCACTTTGCTTGCAAGTATTAGTACATCATTTGCAGCCTTATTTGCTAACCACTCTGTATCAGAATCCACCTGGCTATTGATTCGTTTCATTGCAATCGGAACATGGCGGCGAACGGTTGCTTTCAGTTCATCTTGCCAGATCGCATCCGCATCAGGCCGATGCCGCCAGCGGTAAAGCTGTTGTTCTGCCTTATTCCGTTCCTGTGGTGTACTGTCTTTCGTTATGCCAAGGAATTCCTCAAGAATCTTGTCATGTGGCTCCCCTCTGGCATCAGCCCGGATACAGTTCTCAATCTTGGCTGTCAATGGCTTCATCGGTCTTGCCATTGGGCTTCCCTCCTTTACCCCTGGCAGGGGTGGTCTCTCTTTTATGTTTATGAATTCCATCCGCTCTGAGCGGGGATTAGTTGATATATAAGCTGTAGTGGTTTATTTGTGGGATAATTACTGTTGTTGGATAGAGAGGGATTTTTTTATCGTAAATGGATTTACTGAATCATGCTGTATTCATGTCTCATATACCATCTTTCTGCCATCTGGCTGTATTCCCTGATCGGCTGTTTTTGGGTACAAAAAAAAGAACCGCCTTCCTGGAAGAGGGAAGCGGTTGGAAGCAAGTTGGTTACCAAGTGGGATATTTATATCACTATAGCATATGATACTGTCAAGTGCTTGCATGTCAATAGATTTTTTTCTGGATCGCAAAAGAATTTTTTTAAGTTTTTTCGCTGGTTATGGGATAGAATCGGCTGGAAGCGTTGATTCGCCTGGTGTTGCAGGCTTTTTTTATTTTTCTGAAAAAAAGTGTTGACAAATGGGTGGCACCCTGATATGATATAGCCATCCGATAAGGGTGGCACCCACAACAGCCAGAAGGGAATAAGCAATGAATAAGATTTATGAAGAAGTAACGAATCAGATTATCAGCATGATGGAGCAGGGCGAAATCCCGTGGCTCAAACCCTGGACCGGAACAGCCGCCGGCGCGATCAGCCACAACACCGGGAAGCCCTACAGCCTGCTGAACCAGATCCTGCTCCAGGTCCCGGGCGAATACATCACATGGAATCAGTGCCATCAGGAAGGTGGCAGCGTAAAGAAGGGAGCCAAAGCAAAGCATGTTTACTTCTGGAAGCTGTACAAAAAGCCTGATGTCGATGAAGATGGACAGCCTGTCCTGGACGATGAAGGCAAACAGAAGACCGTAACAATTCCGGTCCTGAAATCCTTCACAGTATTCCATATTGCAGACTGTGAAAACATCAAAGCCAAATGGACCGACAAACTTCCCGAAATCCCTGCAAAGCCCCTGGAAGAGGCTGAAAGAGTCCTGACAGAATATGTCACCCGCGAAAAAATCACCCTGGAAACCGAATACATCAGTGACCACGCTTGCTACATCCCGCGCTTGGACAAGATTGAGCTTCCCCGAATCGATCAGTTTACAGAAACCGCTGAATATTACAGCACAGCATTCCATGAAGCGACCCACAGCACAGGACATCCGAAACGCTTAAACCGGTTTGAACTTGGAAAAGTCGCCGCATTTGGTTCTGAAGATTACAGCAAAGAAGAGCTTGTAGCCGAAATCGGAGCCGCTTGCATCCTTCACCAAATGGGAATCGAAACGCCTTCCAGCCTGAAGAATAATGCAGCTTATGTCCAGAACTGGCTAAACGCTCTGAAAAACGATAAGCAAATGATCATCGGAGCCGCTTCCAGGGCTGAAAAGGCTGTGTGCATGATCCTGAACCAGGCTGAATAATCTTCGAAAATCCCGCCTGACGATGGCCCGCCGGTTACGGGCCGAAATCCCCGGAAACGGGGATCGCGGGGAACCGCAAATAAATAAACGGAGGACAAAACAGTGAAAATCTACTTTGTAACTTTCGACATTGAATCTCATTCCTGGCGGGAAACAAAGCATTATATTTATCACTGCTTTGCAAATAACGCAAAGGAAGCAAAGGAAGCATGTAAAACTGACTGGGCAAAACTGTTTAATACCCCGAATGCAAAAGCGCCGCATCAGTTCCATCTTTACGGACATAAATCCAATATTCAGGACGTTGACATGCTGGGATGCAGGACATGGAAAGACGCACCAATTCGCGGAACCGATTGTCTTGGAATAATTTGTACTGGTATCACAAAATGGCAAAATCGTTAATTCAGGAAGGAGGAAAAGCAAATGATCATCCCCGTTATTATCCTGGCAATAGCCCTGACACAGTTGACAAAAGCGATTGCAAAACGAATTTAAGGAGGTAGCACCATGAAAGAGTACAAAATCGTCTGTGATATAATCCGGACAAATAACCGGGGTGAAGTCAGAACCATTGAAGGCACAAGACCGTATGGCACAAATGGTTCAGCTTTGGGAATTCACCCATACAAAACAAAGGCTGAAGCAAAAAAGCAACTCAAAAAGTATATCGAATGGGGAAAAGAATACATCCGGAAAACTGAACTCCAGCGCTCACATTATCCAGACATTTACGAAAAGATGGAACTGACAAATTACCGGATTCTCAGCAGAGAAGTAACACCCTGGAAGCCTGAAGTCTGATATCGATACCTGGGAGCCGGAACTATACCGGCTCTCATAACCGGCACCAGACCGGGGAAAGAGAGGAATCAAAAATGAGAGACTATCACGGGGAATTGATCCATTGCGGCGACATCATCACAAATGGGAAAACACTTTATGAAGTATGCTGCATCTCTTCAGGGATCGCTTATTGCAATCGAATCGAAATTATGGACAATAACCGGTTTTACAAATCAATGGAAGCCCATGACTTTACGAGTTATGAAATCTCACAATTATCAAAGTATTGACAGCCATGATAAACTGATTCTGAAAGGGGTGTTACCGACATGACAAGTGAAGCAGCAAAAGCAGCTAAAGCCCGCTATGATGCAAAGACCGCGAAATACATCAGCCTGAAATTAAACCAGAACACAGACGCAGACATTATCCAGCACCTGGAAAAACAGTCCAATGTACAGGGCTTCCTGAAAAACCTTATCAGACAGAGTATGAAAATCTGTATATCCGATCTGTCCGACAAAGAATTTGAGGAATTACAGCACAAAGCGAATTCGGAGGAATCCGATGCATAGCACCTTTGAAATCATCGAACTGCTGATAATCCTGATAGTTTTTGCCTGCTGGTACATAAGCCGGAACAATAAAAAGTGACCCGGGAGCGATCCCGGGTTTTTTCGTTTTCCGGATGGCCTGTCACAGCAGAGCTTTAATCCGGCTGGTTATTCTTCATTCTTTCCTCTCCCCATCAGCGCAGAACCAATCATCGTCTGGATACCATGAATACCATTCGTCACCACAGCAACGGCACGGACATTTACTTCCTTCTGGAAACTCAAGATCAAAACCGCTTTCATATGTTTCAAAATTTGGTTCTTTTGGTCTGTGCTTGCAATCCTTGCATCGGACAAGTTCTTTGTCTCTGTCCGAATAACCTTTCTGATATCCACGTTTATATGCGTCTTCAAACGATATTTCCATAAGGCCTCCATCCGATTTACATGGCTGACGGGATGCACTCACCTTTTTATCCGTCATTTAATCATCTTCCGTCCGTCACGTTCCGTTTTACGGGTGTCCGAACTTGCATCCAGTGGAACCATGATTTTAAGCTTCAATCAAACGCACCGTTTCGTCTTTCTGACCTCGATGGTTTTTTCTCCGTAAATGATCCTCTTGCACCATTCCGGCTTGATTGACATCAATATATTCATTCCCACTTCACCTCGCACTTATTCGGTCATATAATTTATTCTGGGTAATTCTCGCTATAGAATTTGATACCAACTGTCATTGCCCATCCACCATACGGCCCTTTGTAGTCTTCCTTTTCATCTTCATACCAGTCAGGGCCACCAAAAATGTCGTACCCCTCTTTTATAATGATCTGCATGGTCCCCCAGTCTGGTACAACGCCATGATCTACCATGCTGTGGAGGAGTTTTTCAACCGCTACTGATACATAATCCGCTTTTCCAGCCTCTGTTTCAGGCTCAATGGTGAACAACACCCATTCTCCAAACATCCGTCTTTCCATGTTGCACACTTCCTTTTTTATTGTGTCATTTTCTTTCTCCGTCAGCGCAGAACCAACCCGGTTCATGGCAATACCCAAATTCTCCATTGTCTGAATTGAAGCATTGTACAGACGGTAATTTTGCTCCATTTGTGCATCTTTCCCCATGCTTGCAATCCTTGCACCGAACTATCTCTGCATCCCTATCTTTATATCCTTTCTGATACTGGTCACGGTCATACTGCAATGCTTTCAGCAGTTCATCCTTATCAACGTTAACGCCGACTTTCATGACTGCTTTATAAATCTCACCTACAATTTGACTTTGCATTTGAGTCTGAAAAACTTCAATCGGACTTTGATAACTCATTTCCATTTCACCGACCTTCCCATGCTCCGAATGAGCAGTAATCCGATTCTTTGACTTCTCTCCTGTGTTCGTTACACCAACCATCATTACGATGCGGACAATCGTCCTGCATTCTGTTCCTCTGCCTTCAGCACCTTCTTCATTTCGATCAGCGCCCAGCCATGCGCTCTGTATACGCTGTTTCGGTCTGTATATCGTAGTTGGTCACTGATGGACCGGAATGACATCCCGCAAAGATACTTGTATGTCAGCAGCAGCCGGTAATTTTCCTGCGGGATCTTTTCGATCCGTTTCTTTGCCTTATCAACAATAGCCGTATATGCCCTCAAATTTTCGTTCAAGGCACTCAGGGTATCAACTATCCCTACTGCCGCCGTCTCCACCCTGGAAGACCCCTTAGAAGCGATTATAGGTGTATCCGTCTTAAAGGCTGTAATAGACCTGCCAAATTCACTGAAGTGATCCAGTTGTGCCTGTAATGATCTCATCTGCCTTTCCGCTCTCGCCACCTCCAGCAGATACTGTTTCGGATCTATTGGCACTGCCGTCCACCTCCTCGTCTGTCAAGTCAAATTTCAGGACCCATTCTTTGCAGCCATGTCCCTGGCAGATTGGAGCACAGTCTTCCTGAACATCACACCATGGACATGGGTTTCCTCCGGCGATCAAGATTTCAATAACTTTGTTGTATGCTTTAATATCACGCTTGCAGAGGAAATTATAGTGTTCCAGTTCCTCAATGTGCTTTGATGCTGCTTTCAGGCTCTGTTTTTTATTCATACTTTCCCCTCCTCAATCCGCTTGGCCCAGTAAGCAACCTTGCTGTAATCCTCTCCCAGGTCTTTTGCGACACTCTTTACGTCTTCCCCGGCCTTCAACCGGTCAATGATCATTTTTCTTCTATCAATCGCTGCCGGATGACGATTTTCAAATTTCCTGAGGCAGCCCCAGGAACAAAAGATTTTCAGATGATCAGCGCTTCCGATCTTGTATACCCATCCGACATGGTACAGAAACCGTTTCCCGCATATTGGGCATTTCTTTTCCTTCCATTGGGCAGTGAAGTCTCGGTTCATTACCAAGGCACCTCCTCATTAACAGCGGTAAAGCCATCAGGAATGTTGGTATCCTTTGTCCAGCCATAAATGATGTTCTCGCTTGCGTAATTCTTGAGGCGCTTTGTTTCCTGCTCATACCAAAGCGGAATGAATAAATCCTGAACGCCATTGTCACGGTTTTTGCAGATTTCAATTACGTTCGATCCTTGGTATCCTTCCCAGGTGTCTGGGCGCTTGAATTCCGCTTTTGTCCGGTTCCGGAAATCATCATTGTTACGATGGACGATGAACGCATTGTCAACAATGTTCCCGATGTTTCCCGATCCACTGACATCATCCAGACGAAGGAACCCAGCAGCCTTGCGCGGATGAGCGACAAACAGCACATGAGAAAATGATATCGTTGCCAGTTCTTTCAGCTTCCAGATAAAATTCGTCTGTGCTTCCCATTTGTCGCGGCTTCCTATGTCCAAATCCAGCGCCATGATGTTATCGATCACAATAAAGTCTGCATGCTTTTCTTCCACTTGCCGCCTGATAAGCTCGTAGACCTTCTGGTAATTATTGCCATAGACATTGTTGTACAGCCAAAACCTATCTCCCATCCAGCGCGATATGGCAAGGTCTATTTCCTTCTTCGTATAGAACATGTTTGCGTATTTGTTGCTGGCAACCGTATGTGCTTTTCCTGCCGCCTGAAGGAATATCCAGCGCATCATGTTTCGGTCTGATAATTCTCCGGAATAGCAAACCACCGTATGTCCGTCCTGAATAGCATTCAGAATCCATCCGTTTAGCAGCGTTGACTTTCCTCCGCCCCGGAGGCCTGACACCAGAGACAGAGCGCCTTTTTCAAGTCCCATCATGCGCTGGTCAAGTACATTGCATCCGGTTCGGATGAATTGCCGGACTTCTTCCGGTTTACTTGCTACCATCTCAGCGGTCATCCATATCGGCTCAGACGATTCTCCTATGATAGCCTCGGAGTATGTAATATCCGTCCTTCCAGCATTGTGCTGTTTCCATCCAGCCTCAATCCGTTTATCCTCTGCTGCCGTTATCTCGCTGTATGTGTTCGGGTCAACTTTCATCCATAGATCATGCCAGTTATAATGCCGGCATGAGTTGTGAGAGCAGCTAAATCCCATTCGCCCATCTGTCTGCTGTACTACAAACGAATCAGGCGCTTTGTGTTCCGGATTGAATGGGCATTCTTCCAGGACGAACTTTCTGCCGCCGTCAGAGAATTTCTTTTCTGTATACCGCATCCCATGACGATCCAGCCATATAGCGGCATCAAACGTTGACGGACTGAAGTTGTTATACCGTTCCGGTTTCGGCTTTTCGATCTGGACAGCGTTTGCCAGTTCTTCCAGGTATACCTTCTTCGTCTGGACATACTCTGTATTCTGTCCGATAATCGCTGACATCCGGTAAGGCCGCTTTGCTGTGTTCGCCCCCTTCTGTGCCAGTGTGCCATACAGTTTGCATATCCTGCTTGGGTTAAAGTTCACAGTGTCAATCTTGACCTTTTCTGTGCTGAACATCATATCCAGTGACATCAGGCATCTGTGGACAAGTTCAGCATTTTCCTGGGTGTTTTCCAGCCCGATGCTATACAGCAGATGCATACCGTTTCCGCTACATGCAATCAGCGGCTCTTCAAAGCCGATTGTTTGCAGATAGAGGTACACCCTTTTTGCCAATGCTGTTGCTTCATGAAGCTCTTCATCCGTACTGGATATTTCTGACTTCCGGACCGGGTCCATGTCAATAAACAGCCACTGATAGCTGTCGATATCTCCGTCCCCCGTGGAAGCCGCTCCGGCAATAAAGCAATCGTGCTGGCTTCGGCTATAACAATCCTCACTGACAGCCTGAAGTGTAATGTAAACGTTCGTGTTCCGCAGATCGCACTTTCCCATCTCCCGGATAAGCGTATCAGCATCGGTGAAGTATCCGCTGATCGGTTTCTGTTTCCCACGCTTACCAAGGATTCTGACCTCAAACACTTCCCCTGCCGGGACCAGTGTCGCAACCGCCCTTCTGATCATCTGCTCGTCAATCAGCCTGACCGTCTCGCTCATTTCTCAATCACCCTTCCCCCGCGCCGGGGCGGCGCTTCTTTTTTACTTTCATTTGTCATGTATTCATTACTTGTATTATTACATGTATTTAGTAGTGGCGATTTTGTGTCTGAGGCCGTGTCTGCTACCGTGTCTGAGGCCGTGTCTGAATTAGCGTCTGCATCTTTGCCATCGTGATCGCTCTCGCCCTGGTATTTGTTGTAATTAACTATTGTCAGCAGTGTCCCATGTGCCGACTTGTTTTGCACTATCATCCCCAACTTTTCCAATTTGTGTAAAAACCGCATTACAGTGTTCTTATCCCATTGAAAAATAAGGGATAGATGCCTGATGGTAGTGTGTAATTGACCGCGTCCCACATTTACAACGCCCATTGTTGTTGCGATGGAATTATTTTTATAGTTTGCGTGGGATATTAGGTACATCCAGGCTGACCGATAGTCAAACTTTTCCTTTTCCCATAATGGGTTGTCCCAGAATGACCGATACAGAAGGATATACCCTTTTCGCTTATCAGCCATCTATTTCACCCCCAAGCAACCTGACGATTATTTCACCGGTCTCAGATGGATTGCAGAAGAGGAATTCAACATCATACCGTTCACTGATTGACTTCAACGTTTTCGCAAGGGTTTCGCCTGTTGTAGCAGATGGATACGCTTGCACCTTGCATGGTCTTCCGTTCACAACATCGAACTTTTTGATATCCAGCCTGGGATTATGCCATTTAGCTACATCCTCCAGGGATGTGATACCATCTCCGTGTTCGCATAGGACGATGATCCTTATCCCTGCCTGTGAAGCCCTGATTAGTTCCCTTCTGAACCTCTCGTGTTCGATAGTCACATTGCCGATGATTTCCTGCAAATCCTTTTTGCGGTCCACTACCAGCCGACCGTTATCAATCGACTGGTAGTCTCCCACAAAACACTTGGACCGGAAGTGCTTGACACCCATTGCGTCAAACTGGCGTTCGATCCGTTCGACTTCGCCTTTATGCTCCCGGGTGTCCACCTGGATAGTCATTACCATGGAAGCTCAGAAGTGTTTACCTGGGTGAATGTCGGCTGGGGAATCGCCGGTGCCGGAACGCTCGTCACCGGAGCATCAGGAAGGAGCTTGTCGGCAGGGACCCTGGCACTGTCTACCTGATCATCCCGGCAGAAGTAGCGCAGCAGCGTCCGCATTCTCCGCTCACCGTTGTATTCGTCTTCCACCCTACCGTATACGCCGCCGATCTTCTTTCCGGCGAACTGTGAAGCGAATTCCATATCTCCGGTTTTATCCGACCATTTAACTTCACAGTTATTGGACTTCTCAAAGCTGGTAATGAACGCTTTGAAGTTGCGGCTGCATTGACCGTTGGAATCAACGCTGACTACATAGATCACACCGGCGTTGGGCCATTTCTTTTCCGGCCTGATATCAGAGGCGAACAGCTTACTGAAGTACAGCGGCTGCACATCGCTCTCAGCGAAATCCACCAGGATCACAAGCATCGGTTTCCCTGTCCGGGTTTCCTGTTCCCGGACCTGTTTGATAATCATGTGATGTCCGCCCAGGGC
>Ga0310690_10013174_pt1 | contig 10082 bp, 6 predicted proteins | sample AusTroGonzalo_MG_2_FD_207661 | JGI IMG/M metagenome (GOLD analysis project Ga0310690, IMG submission 207661) | Bovine rumen microbial communities from tropical cattle in Woodstock, Queensland, Australia - Gonzalo_04 (v2) (version 2) | ecosystem: Host-associated > Mammals > Digestive system >...
AAAAACAGGTGCCTTTGATAATGTCGGTAAAGAAGACGGCACTTATTTGAACAGAGTTACGCTTCTGGCAAACATGGAAGCCGCAGTAAGCTACGCAAATGATCTTCTTTCTGATTCCCGAAAAGGACAGGAAAGTCTGTTCGGTGATTTTTCGGAAGAAGAGCTTTCTTATACTGAATTCGAATTCCAGAAAATTGATGATGTTCCTACAATGGAGCTTCTTAATATGGAAAAGGAATGTATCGGCTGTTATGTAAGCGGAAATCCGCTTGATGATTATAAAAAAGCAATTGCCCGCGCAGTAACGCTCAAATCTTCCGGCATGGAACGCGCTGCAGCAGAAGCAAAGGCAGAAAAAGCACAGCTTGACGCACAGGGTATAAGTCCATGGGCCCGCAGAGATACCGGTAAATCGTACATTGCTCTTGGAATGCTTTCGGGCCTTCATCCGATCCGTACAAAAAAGGGAGACGAGATGGCATTTGCAAAGCTTGCAGATTACGAAGGAGAAATTGACTGTACCTTCTTCCCTAAAACCTGGGGCGTACTCAGAAATCAGCTTGAAGACGGTGGAATTTATGCCTTTAAGGGCAAGGTAGATGCTTCGCGCGAAACACCTTCTTTTATTGTAGATTCCATTGAAGATGCAAGACAGCTCGAAAACCGCTCTATTCAGTCTGTGCACATTGTTCTGGATGCAAATTTCAATGCAGAAACACAAATTTCAGATTTAAAGAATTTTTTATTTGGCGAAAAGGGTAATTGTTCAGTATATTTTCATATAGATGCAAAAAATAATCCTTACGTCATAAAGGCAAATAACCAGCTGCATATGAACGCGGAGGAAGCAACAATTGACAAGCTTAAGGCCGTTTCGTTCGTTAAGGATGTCTGGCTGGAATAGGAGAACCGAATGGGCGCTATTTTATCTATAATCTCTGCAATTATAATTATCTACACAATCTTGTGTCTTATTTCTATTTTCATGACCTGGATTCCAGGTGCAAAATTTACAAAATTCGGCAAGATAATCAGCTCTATAACAGACCCGTATTTGAATCTGTTTTCTAAAAAGGGCTGGTTCCGAATCGGTAACATTGACTTTTCACCGATTCTTGCAATTGGTATTCTTTCTATTCTTTCTTCAATAATCGGTGGAATTGCTTCAACAGGTCGTATTCATTTTGGCGGAATTCTTGCAATGATTCTTGGAATGATCTGGAATCTGCTTTCTACCCTTCTTACAATCTTTATACTTTTGATTTTAATCCGCTGGATTGTTCTTCTTATAAACAAGGGCCAGGTTTCTACAAACTCGGCCTGGTACCAGGTAGACCTTATGCTCCAGAAGATTGTTTACAAAATCGGAAACACATTTTTCCGCAGGAACCTTACATATCAGAAGGCGCTGCTTGTAAGCTGGATTTCGCTTGGAGTTTTATGGCTTTTAGCAAGAATATTGTTCGGAATATTGATTAATCTGTGTAATTCGATTCCATTTTAGACATTCTGTCATTACCGGGATGACGGGACACATAATTGAAAATAAACGATATTAAGAACCCTGTTTCAACAATTTCGGGGGTTGGACCACAGTTAACAAAAAATCTCGCTAAGCTGAATATTTTTACGGTTGGGGACCTGCTGCAATATTATCCGCGTACCTACGAAGACCGCTCTGTAAAAGTAACGCTTGATCAGTACAAAACTCATCCAAAAATTCATACAGTAGCACGAGTTATGGCGCATGAATGGTTCGGCTATGGACGCATGAAGACTCTCAAAATCATCATTAACGACGGAACTGCTCCTGCCGAGCTTATATGCTTTAATCGCGCCTTTTTAGAAAATCAGCTTGAAGTGGGCACCGTAATAACAGTTACAGGCTCCTTTTTTGTAAAATACAGCAAGCTGCAAAGTACAGCCTTTGACGCAGTAAAAATGAGCGTAAATCAGCTTGGGGTTAATTCCATGCAGGAAGTGACCGCAGCTGTACTTAAAAACACAAAACCTCTAAATACAGGCATTCTTCCTGTTTATGCGCTTACAGAAGGGATTACGCAGAAGGTTCTTGTAAAAACAATTGCAGCAGCAGTTGCACAATACGCCCACGGAATTGATGATGAACTTCCGCAGGAGATTTTACAAAGCCGTGGACTTCTTCACAAGCAGCAGGCAATTACAGACATTCATATTCCAAAAACTCTTGATGCTGCTGAGCAGGCCAGAAAGACACTTGCTTATGAGGAGCTTTATCATCTTCAGTATGCAATTGCGCAAAGAGCGTACAGGCACAGAGGCTTTGTACCGGGGGATGAAATGTCTCAAGGAACTGCAGCCCCGCAGGATATCTCTACTGCACAGTTCCGCGCTTCCCTTTCGCCGTTGCAGCGTCAGCTTATGGACAAGCTTCCTTTTGAGCTTACTCCTGACCAGCAGAAGGTCATTTACCAGATGAACTGCGAAATAGATACCGGCTTTACACAGCGCTATAAACCTCAGCCGGATTCGAACAGACCTCCCTTTACAATGGCACGACTTTTACAGGGAGACGTCGGTTCGGGTAAAACACTCACTGCCCTTTTTGTATGTCTTCGTGTTATTAACTATGGCGGTCAGTGTGCTTTTATGGCACCGACAGAAATTCTTGCCCGCCAGCACGCAGAAACAACTTCCAGAATGCTCGACAGTCTTGGAGTGCGTACAGCGTTTTTGACAGGCAATGTAAAGGCCGCAGGCCGCACCCAATTATTAAAAGCCCTCAAGGCCGGCGAAATTGATATTTTAATCGGGACACATGCCTTGTTCAGTGCACAGGTTACCTACAAGGATTTACAGCTTGCAGTAATCGACGAACAGCATCGTTTTGGAGTTTTACAGAGGCAGGCGATTATTGCAAAAGGCCGAGTCAGCGAAGAAAACGGAATGACAAGTGAGCCGCATGTTTTGATGATGAGTGCTACCCCTATTCCGCAGACGCTTGCACTTACAATGTTCGGAGACCTTGATGTTTCAACTATTAAGACACTGCCGCAGGGACGAAAGCCTGTTACAACTTATCTTGTAAAGGAAGGTAACGAAACTAATGCCTACGAGGCTGTACGCAAGGAGCTTGCAAAAGGACATCAGGCATATTTTGTTTATCCTGCAATTATGGCAGACGGAGACTTTAAGTCTGCAGAAAAAAACTTTGAAACACTTTCAAAAAAGATTTTCCCGGAATATAGCTGCGCACTTGTTCACAGTCAGATTGACGAGGATGAACAGGCAAAAGCTTTGAGTGATTTTCACGACGGCAAAATAAAAATCCTTGTAGCAACGACTGTTATAGAAGTTGGCGTTGATGTTCCTAATGCAACCTGCATGGTAATTGAACAGGCTGATCATTTTGGAATGGCACAACTGCACCAGCTCCGTGGACGCGTTGGACGAGGCAGCGACCAGTCCTACTGCTTTTTGATTTACAATAAAAATCTTTCGGATACAGGTATTGAGCGCATGAAGGCATTGCGCCAGAGCACAGACGGTTTTTATATTGCAGAACAGGATTTAAAAACACGAGGCCCGGGCGAATTACAGGGAACTGCCCAGGCCGGAGAGCTTACGCTCGGTATTGCAGATATCGGTAAAGACAAGGAACTTTTACTCCAGGCCAGAGCCGACGCCTTTTCTTCTTTTTCTAAACACTCTTAAGCGGCAAGATATCCGTCGAGCTTTTTCATTCTTGCAGGATTCTGCAGACGGAAAATTGCTTTCTTTTCTATCTGGCGAACGCGTTCCTTTGTAAGGTTGCATTCATCTCCGATTTCCTGAAGCGACATTGGCTTAAGACCATTCAAACCATAGCGCAGGCGGATAACCTTTGCTTCGTTCGGCTTAAGTGTATTCAAAAGCTTATTCATATCTGCCTTGAGAGCCTTGTTTACAGTAGAAGCTTCCGGACCATCATAAGTCTGATCCTCGTAATAGTCTCCAAGAACTGAATTGTCGCTTTCCTTTGAAGAAACCTTTGAATCAAGAGAAACAACACCATTGCTGATTGAAAGAAGCTCTCGTACACGAGACTGAGGCATGTTGAGCATCTGAGAAATCTGCTCTACTTCTTCTGATTCGCTGAGTGTTCCGTTTATAAGATTACTTGCATATTCAATGCGTACAAGCTCGTTTGCACGGTTCAACGGCAGGCGGATTGCACGACTCTTTTCACTCACAGCCTTAAGGATAGCCTGATTAATCCACCATACAGCATAAGAAATAAAATGATAGCCGCGTGATGGTTCAAATTTATCTATAGCAGTCATAAGACCGATGTTTCCTTCGCTAATGAGGTCTGTAAGATCAAGTCCATGATTCTGATATTTCTTTGCAACACGAACTACAAAGCGAAGATTTGCCTTTATGATTTTATCTCTGGCAGCCTTGTCGCCTTTTTTTGCCTTCTGAGAAAGCTCAATTTCTTCTTCGCGTGTCAAAAGTGGAACCTTATTAATTTCCTTAAGATACATTGAAAGAACATCATCGTGTTTCATGGCATAACCTCCTGCACCTGTCATTCCTGTAGTTGATACAGGAATCTACTAATAGTATAGCAAGTTTCGTGCCAAGAGTTTCTTATTAACAAAAAAAATTGATTTTTTAACAAAAAAATGTCATTGCGAGGCCAAAGGCCGTGGCAATCCACGTATAACAATGCCTGTTTCTATATGGATTGCCGCGCTGCGCTCGCAATGACACTCTAACAGTTTTTTACTGTATCATTTTGACACAGTACCTCTTTTTAAGGTAAATTCCGTATCAATTTGACTCAGCTTCTTTTTTCTTACCCTTTATACACATAACCCCGACGAGAATCAGGTAATAAACTGCAAGAAGGCCCAGAACTACAAAGGTTGATGTTGTTGATTTTGGTGCCATACTGATCAGAATGAGCATTGGAGCTCCAAAGGCAATTGCTACACCACTTCCGCTTACAAGGTTGTTTGCAGCCGGAGTTTTGAAATCCGGGTCAATTTCTCGTACAAGAAGAATACCGGAGCTTATTGTACCAGTCATCATACCAAACATCGAAAGGAAACCTTCTTCTTCATAGCCCTTGTAAACCCGCTTGCAGAAGAACTTAAGGTGCAGGAAGGTTGCAATACCGCCAAGAACACAGGTGAGTGCAAACGGAATCCAAAGTCCGTGGAGGTCTTCAAAGTCTATAGAAGCAATTCCACAGATAATCATTACATCAAAGAAAAGACCGGAGATACGGCTTAAAAGATAGTTGTTCTGATACTGCATTCTCATGATTCTGATTTTGCGGAAGCGGGAAAGAACCTTTTGTGTAAGCACTGCAAACAGAGAACCAAAAATAAAGTTAAAGCCCCAGAAAATCGGCGAAAGTGCATTTGCTACCCCAGGTGCAAATTTTCCAAGCAGAGAAGTAACTGCCCACAGAACAAAGAAGGTAAATACATAAACAAGAACAATAAGCGCAACCTGAATAGAAAGACGGTCGATTGACTGAGAAATAGGCATTTCGCCTTCGTCCTGGAAGGTATCGACTGTAACAGAACCCGAAAGCTCTTCTACAGTTTTTCGTTCAAACTTTCCGCGGCGAGCCTGTACATTCAGGTAAATTACACCAATTATACATGCTACCAAAAATCCTGTTGCAGCAATTGCAAGTGCGTATGATTTTCCGCCTGCAAAACCGAGTGCTTCGTAGCTTGAACCGATGTTGTTTGCCTGTCCCGGTCCCTGACCAAAACCCATAGGAAGAAGGATACCTGCAGCCTTGAACAGATCAGGTTTAAAGGTGTATGCAAGTCCGATTGAAATAAGGAGGCCTATAATACCCTGAATCATGTAGGAGCTTACAATCATGGCACCGCTGTTTACTGCCGTCCTTACTCCCCCGCCCTGTGAAAAATCATTTTTTGTTACGCGAAGCGACATTGCAATAAAGCCGAGCGCAATTCCGTGATATGTAAGTGCATCAAGCAGGTTTGCATTTATTTCAAGCACACCGGTATACTTAAAACCAAGCAGCAGGAAACCTGCAAGAACCGATGTAGGCATAAGCGTCTTTTTTACAAACGGTACCTTGAGCCTTAAAATGTTAGAAATAAGTACAAGCAGCGCAATTATTCCTAACTGCACTACAGGACTCCACAATCCAATGTTTTCTGCTGAATAGTTCATTTAATCCTCCTCAGGACCCTTCGACAGGCTCAGGGACCGCTGGTATTTCCATATTGATATATATTTCCGCACGTTTAGCGGTGATTTTTTTTGTACCGGTTTAATTTCGTAATGAGTTCCAGCAGCATCTGAAAAAACAAAGCCGTTGCGGCTGTAAACAGACATGTCGGGAATATCATTTATAGAAAGAGAAATAGTTTCGCCGTTTACCGGAGAAAATTCAAACCTGTTTTTATACAGCGCCATTTTTCCGCTTCCAAGATCTTTTTCATTATGACTTGAATCTACTGTTTTAAGCGAAACATCAGAATCGGTAAAGAACGGCTCTGAATCTGTCCTTTCGGAAGCAGCAAGATTTTTAAGATATTCCTCCTGCATGTCCTCCCATTCTTCTGTATTCAAAACTCCAAAAGCAGGATCAAAATTACCGTATTCATCAAACACTGTCTGGTTTCCGCAGGAAGTACATAAAATACTATTTCCGTTTGACTGAATCTTACCAAGAGTACGGCAGCGCGGGCAGACACAATAGGCACATTCAATCCCAAGCGCTCGGTTCTTACCTTTGAATGCAACAGGTTTTTGCGACTGCCTTTCGTAAGCATCTTCGTGAATATCGTTTACAATTGCCTGGCTCACCTGCTCTACAGACATCTGTTCAAGCTGCTGCGGACTATAAACATTTACTACCTGACCATAAGCTTTTCCACGTCTAATTCCAAAGCCCCATCTAGGATTTGTAAAATATCCGCCTTCTATACGATAAGTAACAAGTGAAGCTCCGCTGATTTTTGCAAGCTTACCGGTAGCTTCCGAAACAGGAAAATTCCTTCCGTCAAAGGAACGGTTGCCCTCTGCAAAAAGACAGACATTATATCCATTACGCAGTCTGCGGATAATCTTCATTACAGTAAGAGTGTCTGAAGAGCCTTTTATTTTTGCAATCGGTTCAAAAGCCCATAACAAAAGCTTAGAAACCCAGCCTTTACGGTAAACATGCTCGCTTGCAACAAAATACATCTGCTTGCGGAAGCTCATTCCGACAAGAACGCAGTCTAATTCTGTTGTATGATTTGAAATTACAAGATAAGGACCGTTTATTTGAGGAGCAATTTTACATTTATAGGAATAAATAAGTTTAAAGAATGGAGCCGTAACATACCAGAAAAAATTCCAGACACCCTGATGCCGTCTGTGTGCCGCCTGCTCCTTTTTCTCCACCTTTACTTTTTGATCCATGGATTAATTATAACATGGAATTATAAATAAATAAAAATAAATTATTGTTTTTAAACCGGGCTTTATAAGATTATGGTGGTTGAGCTATTATATAGGCATTAAAAAACGGGTGCGGAGTGAGCACCCGTTTTTTAATGGTGGTTTCGACTAGCTCAACCACCATAAGAAGTATTATTTAGCAGCTAACTTAGCGTTAACTTCAATCTGGTGCTTTTCTGTATCGAACTTGTAGAGTTCGTCGAAGCCAAAGCCCTTAACTTCTGATGTCATTTCGTCCCACATCTTGTCAAATTCTGCGTCGCTCTTAGCAAAAATCATACGCCAAGAAGCATCACAAACAGACTTGTTTACACTGTTGCGGATAACAGAAATATCAGCTGAATCAGAAGGGAGAGCAACTGCAACAGAAGGGCTAACAACGATCTTTCCGTTCTTTGTCATCCAGTCTGTAGCATCTGAAGCATCAAACTTCTTTTCCCAGTCTCTTCTCATCTGTGTCATGTTCTTCTCTTTGTAAGAAGCCCAGTACTGTGCAGAGTAGATTTCGCCTGTGAGAGGGTTTGTACACATAGAGTTTACAATCCACTGGTTGATAGCGTTGAAACCATCGCTATATCCACCGCCACCAAATTCAGCAGGAACAGGGAGGTTGTCCATCAAAGCGTTGTCGTTCATCTGTTCATACTTACCGTTAGCAAGCTTCTTATAGTTAAAGCCTTCAAGACCAGCGTGCTGAATTGTTGCACCCTCTGGAGAAGCATACCAGTCGAGGAACTTCATGATGCGGTCATATTTAGCATCATCAACTTTTGAACCAACACCAAATACACGTCCGCTTCCATAGTAAGCATCTGAGTCTGTGTAGTAGTTCTGATCATTTACAGGGATAAAGCAGAATGCAGTTCCGTCGGCAAGGCGGTCAGATGTATTCCAGAAACCAATTTCCCATGTGTACCAAATGAAGTCAACCTGTCCGTTAGAAATCTTAGCACAAACTGAGTTCCAGTCCTGTGTACCAGAATCCGGGTCAACTACCTTGAGTCTGTAAGCGTCATTCAAGAATTTAAGCATCTTGTAGTATGTACCAGTTTTTTCTGTAAGTGGGTAGAATGTTTTTCCGTCTGACTTAAGGATTGCAGAACCCTTAATCTTTTCACCATACCATGTTGTGAGCTGTACTACGTTGGCAATACCAATCATACCGTCACCACCGTCCCAATCAGGCCAGAGTGAAAGTGGATAAGCTGGATCACCAGCATCGTTAGTTGGGTGAACCTTGCGGAGTTCAACAAATGCATCCAAAAGATCATCAAGATCATTGAGTTCTGGAGCACCAATCTTGTTGTACAAATCCCAGCGCAACTGTGGAAGAGAATAAATTCTTTCCTGTGTGAAAGATGTTGGAGAAGTATCCATCATTTCTGTAGGGATACCATAGTATTTGCCAGCAGAGTTTCCAGGAAGACCTGTGTTCAAAGCTTTAATCTGCTTGTCAAATTTCATAAGGTTAGAGCAGCCTGTAATCTTGTCGCTGATATCCTTAATCAAACCTGCTTCAAGACAATCCTGGAACTGTGTAGCTTCAAGAAGTACGATGTCTCCAAGATTTCCAGAGCTTGAACGAAGCTGGTAGATAGAATCACCTGCAACCTGTGGAGCAATAATGTTAAGTTCGATATTAAATTTATCCTTAACAACCTTTGCGAACCAACCAGTCTGCATACCCTGATAGTTTGCTGCAACGTCGAAAATTTCAATAGTCATTGGTGCATTGTCATCAGCGACTTTTGAAGCCTTTTTGCTATTTCCACAGCTGCACAATAAAGCGGCAGAAACAGCGATCATTGTGATAATAGAAATAATCTTTCCTTTTTTCACTTTGATTTCCTCCTTTTTTTGTTCGTTTTTTATATATCAACCTTTTACTGCGCCGATCATAATTCCCTTTGTAAAGTAACGCTGGAAAATAGGATAAACGCAGATAATAGGAAGAACTACAATTACCGAAACTGTCATTCGAATAGAAGTAGCAGTCTGAGCATGAGCAAGACTTGCCGCCATGGCAGCAGCCGATGTACTGTTATTTACAAGAGCCTTAAGGGAACTTGCCTGATTTATATACTGATACAAAGTAAACTGCAGGGTATAAAGTTTTGGATCTGTTACGAGCAGAAGCGTATCCTGGAAAGAGTTCCACTGGGCAACAGACGCAAAAATTGCAACAGTTGCAATAATCGGTTTTATAACAGGAATAATAACCTTAAAGAAAATCTGGAGTGTTCCCGCTCCGTCAATTACAGCTGCTTCCTCAAGTTCCTTTGGAATGCTTTCGACAAACGTCTTACACAAAACTATGTAGAACGGCTGAACTGCAACAGGGAAAATATAAGCCCAGAAATTATTTGTAAGATGAAGGTTTCGCATGGTAATGAACCATGGAATAAGGCCTGCATTAAAATACATTGTTGCTACTACAAAGCGGTACCAGAACTTTCTCTTCCACAAGGTTTCTTTTGTAAACATGTATCCGAGGAAGCCCGAAACAATTACAGTAAAAATAGTTCCGATTACAGTTCTAAGAATTGAAATTTTGAATGACGAAACAAGTCCGCTTATCTTCATAACCTGTGCATAGTTGCTCAGATGAAATTTAAGAG
>Ga0310690_10013175_pt1 | contig 10082 bp, 4 predicted proteins | sample AusTroGonzalo_MG_2_FD_207661 | JGI IMG/M metagenome (GOLD analysis project Ga0310690, IMG submission 207661) | Bovine rumen microbial communities from tropical cattle in Woodstock, Queensland, Australia - Gonzalo_04 (v2) (version 2) | ecosystem: Host-associated > Mammals > Digestive system >...
TTATCGGCCCAGATGCATCAAAAATTTTCTTGCTTGGTGGTTGTGAAGACGCTGAACATATTGTTGTAAATGATAGTACTGATTCTATTGTTGTTGCAAGTGAGACGACTGAAGTCGAACAATTGCATAACAGCATATTGATTGGTGAGCGTAGTTCAGTAGGTCGTCTTGATTTACTTGGTGCGTTGCAGACGGATGAAGTATTAAAAAATACTAGGACGTATGAGACGATTTTTGGTAATGTGATGAATGGTAGCGTGACGTCAGTTTCCGCTATTGGTAGCAATAATACAATTGGCCGATGTGTACAGTACACGCTTGGACTTGGCGAATCGTCTAATATTGCAAACAATACAAATAATGTATTGTTGATTGGTAGCCATGTTAATGATCAGCCGACTAAGTCTAATCCATCAAAAATATTTACTGTTGATGAATTTAATGCAACGTATTCCAATACACATGTTGGTGCTGATGACAAATATTTTGTAGGTAATACTGATAATCTTGCTATTGTTGTTGGCGATGGTGAAATTCACGGATTAAATGGCGATAATAGTCAGTTTACCTATAATTCAAAAGGCATTACACTGTATATTTGTTATAGCACCCTTGATAACGAATGGCACGTACCGTCAATGGATCAATCGACTATTGATGCATTCCAGAAACCCGGCCATGACATTAAAAACTTGTTCATGCTAGGCGATGATAACTCGGTTGGTTATGATAGCTGTAATAGTATTATTCTTGGCGATAGTACCGCAGCTAAAAATATTGCGTATAAAAACTCGTTTATAACAAATGCTGGTAGCGACATACCAACGTCGATTGTAGGCGAAGATTATAATATTCCTCGAACCGTATTTAATAATGTATGGTGGATTGGCCACACGTACGCAGAATCTTCACCGGTAGATGGATTTAATGATAAATGTGCTGAAGAACAACATTATTTAAATAGTGGACATTTCTTTACTACTCGAACACAAGGAAACCATATATCAGAAGTGAAAGACTTGTTTGCGTTTGTTGGTAGAAATAATCGACAATTTGCATATAATGAGTGGTATGGTATAACGGGTACGGATAAGATATCGAGCTTCCCAGTAGCATCGAAATATTCTGTTGATGATCTATATCAACCGTGCAAAGCTCCTATGATCTATAGTGGCGGTATCGCTATGGGTGGATATGGCACCGCTGAATCTGATTTTATGCTATTAAAAATTGGTATACGTGGTTGTTGGGATACTGATGGAGGCAGAGGCTCAATATCTGGAACCCGTCATCCTAACATGTGGACGCCGGATTTAACCAAGGTTAAAGACATTGTATATTTAAAGAACGATCTGCCTTGGGATGAACATGATACTGAAGTAATTGATCCGAATGGTGCATTTACATTGTATGATAACTATTGCTCTGATGGTATTCATCACTTGCAAGTTGATTCTCCATATGCGGGCATGGCGTTGACTGTGCAAGATCGTCAAGAACTTGATGGCACGCTACATATGGGATTGTCATCAGTGCCACATAATGATGGCAATAGTCGTATGGTTCAAATCGCAACGTCTTATATATCTAGGACATATCAAATTGACTTTACTGGCGCAGCAAATGGTCGCATGTCGTTTAGTTGCCAATATGATCCAGCTACTCAAGACTTAAATACAGATATTCCGTTGACTACGCAAACAGTGGATGGGTTTACGTTGGAAGGTTCTATGAGCTTTACACAAGACGGAAACGCTGGCACTAAGCCAGATGCCTCATCGACTAATCCGATTGTGTGTACGTTCAAAAACATGCATTTGAGCATTGATTTTGATAAGCGCTATTTGGTTGTTCTGACTCGTGTAGGCGTAACTGCGTATAGTAATATTACATTTGATACTAGTACGAACTGGCTATATGGCTATGGTGGAAGTTCCGAATGTGCTACATACTTATTCATGAAGCAGAATACAAATGAAATGTTCGGAAAATTTAAACAGAATTACATAACGTTGTTTACTAATTTGCTAGCCTACGAGTATTTAGGAACAAATCATCATGATGAAATCTCCTTAGATAATAATAGCCTATACAAATTTACTCCTATGGTATGGCGTGATCAGAATGGTGCTCCAGCGGTGTATACTGACGAGCATGGACTCGAATGCTATCCATTTAAGGCTGAAAATGTTGTAATTGGCTCGACATCTGGGGTATATTTAGGCAATTCGTAATCGTAAATGAAGTAATTTAACACAAGAAACGAAAAGGAAACATAACGATGAAAATTTCACGTCGTAAGGTTATTAATCTCGGCTTGATTCTTATGCAAGCCGAACAGGTGTTCAAAGCTCCGATCACTGGCAAGTTCTATTATGCCGTGGCGAAAAACCGTGAAATGGCTCGTGAAGAGTACAAGCTCTACATCGAAGCCAATCCGTATCCGCCGCAGTGGGACGAGTTCGATAACACTCGCACGGCAATCTACAACGAAGTCGGCGAATCCGTCAAGGAAGGCTTCAGCAAGCTCCCGCCGCAAGCTCGTGACGCTATCTTGAACTCTAACGACCCGAAGGTGATGCCGGAAGACAAGCGTGAATTGCTTATCACTCGCCTCAACGAACTTGTTGAAAAGAACAAGGATCTCTTGGAAGAAGTAAAGGCGATTGATGCTCGCCGTGACGAATTCCTCGATGAAGAGGATGACTTTGCAATCAAGACTGTCAAGCTTTCTGACGTCCCGGAAATCGTCGCTGGCAACGGCTACGATATCATGATGAAGCTTGATCCGATGATCGTCGAGGGCTAATGGCTACTCTGAGCGGTTGTCTAGTCGTCCGCAACGGAAAGAAAAGCGTCGTGAGGTGTCTCGACGCTTTACTTCCACTTGTGAACGAGTACGTTATTATCGATACTGGCTCCAAGGACGGAACTCTGGAACTCATCAAGGGTTGGGCTGCCGGGCATCCGAATTCTAGGATAGTGCTTGTCAATGTCGGTCGCAAGTTCCATGACGAGGACAATATCTTCGATTTTGGTGCAGCCAAGAATTATGCAATTTCCAGGGCCACTTGTGATTATGTGATGTGGATCGACGTCAATGACGAGGTCTTGAACCCTCGTGAAGTGCGTATTGCGTTCGACAAGATAACTCGCAAGATGCCACACGCATGCATTACGATGCTTACAGAAGTGGATCCTACCTTTGCTTTTCCTCGTGTCCGTATTGCTCCGAGGTCGACTGCCAAGTTCATTGGCTCTATACATGAGTATATGGTCAACGAAGACCCTCAGAACATGATCGTGACCACACGGTTCCGTATCCGGAACGTCAAGACTTGTAGGGACATTGCTCGCAATGTCAAGGGCTTGATGAAGGAATGGCGTAAGGAGCATACGCAGCGCATTGCGTTTTACATGGGTAATTCTGCGCGTGACATGAACGACTTCTTCACGGCACTGGACTGGTATATCATTGCGGTAGATGAATTTCCAAATTTCACGAACGAAGAGAGGGCCAAGTCAATGGAAGCTATCTGCGACATTGCCTTGCGTGAGAACTTGCTGGATCTTCTTGATGAACGGTCTATGATGTTCATTAATGAGCTTCCAGACCGTCCGGAAGGCTATTACTACCGTGCTAAATACCAGTACGCTAGGCAGAACTATCCGAAGGTAGTTAAAGCGCTTGAACAAGTGATGAAGTTGAATACTCGTGTCCGTCCTACCCACATGTGGATCAACTCTGAAATCTATGACAGACACCAGCAGCTTGAAATGCTGAAGGAAGCCCAGCTGAAGGCTGAATACAGCAACATGACACCGATTGCCCCTTGCATCGAGGATGCATCGGTTGTGGCGCCGAATGGCCAGTACATGGGACGTATGAACAGTGCGTTCGGCGACTTCGGAATCCCAGCATATCAATACATGAACTAATCAAATCCGGTCGATGACCGGATTTTTCAATGCCCTAGAACTGATAAACTAGAAGCAAACTGTTTTGGACGCTTATGAATAACCTACACGAATTGACTAAGCAGCTTGACGTATTGACTTGGAACTCTCGCAGTGTGCTGAACGCTTTGATCCGTTCGGCTATGGCCGCTGGTTCCAGCAAGGGATTTACGGTCACACGTGCTGGAGAGCTGATCAGGCTTGATAAGGACGATATTTACCGTATCTCCAATTTTTATGAAAAGTGGGAAGCTGCTGGCTATCCAAACGATGACGAGACGTTTAACGAGATTCTTGCAGAAGAGAATGCGTGCTATGAAGGTGATGATGCAGTTACAGCGTCGCTGGTAAAGCACGCAAAAGCTATTTGGCAAGATGTCAATAATAAATATTCTAATAATGAATACTGGATTAAACGTATCTATACCGTAGAGAATCCAAAATGGTTTACTAATACGGCGCCAATTCCGCTGAATATCCGTACGCCGATCTACGATGAAAACTTGTCTACAAAGTCATACGACTCGTATGAAACATATCTGTTCCCTAATGGCTACTTTGCTATTGATACGCTTGGCTTCGAAGGCGATAATAGCGAGCATACAGCTGGCGGTAAAACATGGTCGTTCGGAGTAACCGACATATTTACTGCCGACGCAGATAAGTTCTTGTTTGGTACTCAAACCAATTCTGATGTCATGGATAGCTTGTATGACGAGTACAAAAAGAAATATGCGTTTGCTGGTGGTACAGACAGCTATGCCTTTGCACGCAACACATTCTCATATGGATGGAATAATTATGTCAATGGCGAAAACTCTGCAATTCTAGGTGGTCTAGGAAACACGGTGGCCGACGACAACTCCGTAATTATCGGCGGAACATATAATGTAGCTGCATCCAAGCGTGGTGCCATTGGCGCTGGCAACGGAAATATGATTGCATGTGAAGACGGATTCGCTGCGAACTGCTACAATTATGTCGGCGGCTACTGCTATTATTTCACTCGAAGCAGAACGATTAGTGATACGGAATCTGAGTGTCCCCCAGAACCAGTTGGCGACCAGAATGGCTGTCAGTACGAGCGTGTACAAGACAAAGGTTCTGCTAGCGACGGCACAACTCTTGGCTCAGACCAGTTCTTTATTGATGCCAAGACTGTGCGTGAATCATGCATTGGCCCGAAATGCCATATCAGTTATGGTACGAGCGAAGGAGCATTCTCTCCGTTTGATTTCAAGGTAGGAGACCAAGTTAGAATCTTTGACATTTTTATAATGGCAAAGGGCATGAAAAAAGCTTGTAAATCTGTAAACGTTGTCGTCACTAATATTCAAAAGTTGACAAGCGATGGTATTACTGCGGTGGACGACAAATTGCCGGATCTAGGCTATATCGTTACCGTCAATAAAAAATTGAATAAAGACACATTTACAGACTTGGGCAGTTCTTCGATTTATGCTGGCTATGTATGCCGCATTGCTGCCGAAAATTATCCGAGAGTCAATGCGTTCAATGAGTTGTTGGAATATAATACGCAGCCATCTCGATATTCTTCGGCGTTTGGCTACAGCAACATTGCGGCTGGCGATGCCCAAATGGTTGTTGGCTCGTCCAACATAGAACTTATCCGTCCACGATTTATTGTTGGTAGTGGAACGTCGTACATTGAGTCTGATACACTGAATAGGGCCAATGCGTTTGTATCTGCCCCAAATTATACTTACATGTCGACGTCGAATTATATCGTGTCTGGTGTATCTACAGTTACAACTGCATATATTCACGGCGATCCAGACTATGAAATTAATCGTGTATATGATGAAGACTATGTACATGGTATCGAGAAATATCGTGGATTCTATGCATATCAAAATGCATTGACAAACGAGGATGAAGGACGTGCCGTTCTCCGTGTATGTACGGACATGAGTACACTGTCTATTGGTTTGAACGGTCTTAGTTTGTATCAGCCGTTGCTTACATCTGGTGACAATCAGTCAAGAACCGTATGGAATGAACTGTATTGCCGAAATGGTTCTATGAGCATGCATAGCGGCTCGTTCTTGGAAACCGGTGAGCAGAACAAGGATAATAACTGGTTAGACTTCTATAACAACGATGTTAAAGTGTCTGACATTCCTGGCCAAGACCATACAATTACTATTTGGGCAAAGGATACCGTGGGTATTCACGGTCATGACATTATGCTTCATGCAAATGAAGTTACTGGTTACATTTATATGAAGTCGTTTGCGCTTCGTATTGATGCAGATACTCGTATTGCATTGACAGCTCAGCCGACTGAGCATAATATTGAACCGTATGCAATGATGAGTAGATCAGTCGATACCATTAAGGATACTGGGCATGTATTTACGTCTAAAGACATACAAGGAATATTTGGGCCGGAATCCGATTTGGATAGTGTAATTGCCAATACGAACTTTAATGCGTTCCACGTGATATCGTCTAGCCATCAGATTAGTTTTGACGATAGCACGGCAACTGGAACCTATGATGTCGCTCAGTTGATCTTGCCGGGTATGCTGGAACAGTCATGCAACCGCAGCCTACGTGGTAGGACTGATATGCCTCACCCGATTGTGGTTGCTAATACCATTAAGTCTGATGACGTTGGTAATAGTGAAGTTGTTTCTGGTAACGGTTATTTGTACGAAGAGTTGGCCTATCGTTCCGATATCCGTGCAATAAGTGCGAAAATATTGAACAATGTAGCTAATCCAGCATATACAACATATGCGTCTAATTGTCATATAGATTTAACTCCAGTGGTACCGAATATGTCCAATGCTTGTGTGATTGATTCGTTCCTGAAATCACTTACGGATGCAAATAATGGCGGTTATCATTACAGTCATACGGCAGTTGATGTTCCTAATGGCGGAGCTACTTATCCGAAGGTATTAATCAGAGCAAAGTCTATGACTGGTGCGGCTGGTACCATTAATACACTTGGTGATATTACTGATTATCCAGAATATTTCTTGGCTGGTGTAGCAATTAACCCAAGCTTCCGCATGCTTAATATGGATAACTCCCGTTATACAACTGGCGTGACGTACTTGGCATATGCGCCTAGAAAATTGCGCGAAGCATCCATTAGCGACATATATCTCTCCAATCTAGCTAGTAATACGGTTAACCGTACATTGTATACGTCAAAGTTCAGCCGAGGCACCACTGAGGATAATATATTAGACTTGTGTGATATCTGGGTCGTCGCAGCTAATAGCGATGGTACTGAAGTTGAATGGAAACCATTGCTTACAGATGTCATTATAGTATGCACTGGTGGTCATATTTCGGTTGAGTTTAACATTAACGGTAATACATTAACTAATAGCTGCTTCATGCCAGCAACATATGATGCTAACTTGATTAACACTACTGTTATAAATACTAGTGTTTTGCCAAATCTTCCGTTGAAGTCGAATTCATCTGGATCACAAGTGTTAACTATTCCACTTGATCCAGAAACCGCGAATAAATTTACACCGCTAACAAATCCGAATACAGCAGCTAGTTCGCAGTTGTATGGGCAAGCTTATTATACTGGTGCGCAAAATGTATTTGTTACCGCTCAGTTTACTCAAACTATTAAAGGTATGCCATACGATATGGCAAATCCAGCATCGACTAGCATAAGTGCATATACTTATAATGGCCCAAGTCTTGTCATTACCATGTCTGGTTTAGATGGTGTACAAAATCTAGGTTCTAATTTATATAAAGTTCATCTAGAAGGAGATGTGTATAATGCCAACTAATACAGTTAACTTGCTCGACGTTAACCCGCTTGAACGTATCACGGGTGACGTCGCAATTTCCCAGTTCAACTACGAGAGCATCATGAATGCTCTCGTACAATGGGACAACAGCCGTAATGACAGTATTACGGTAAGGTTGGCTACACGTACTGAGCCATACTTTGTTGACTATGTCATTCATACAAAATATTACTATGATAAGAACTATGGCGTGATTAATTCAGCTGTCCTTTTGCAGCCTAACGGATTTGCTTATAAGAACCGTTTACAGATGGTCGTATCTGAGGATGAATCGGTCACCTTGCGTATTAATACGGTCAACAACGGTAACACTACTTGGCGACTCTACGAGGATGTGATTGTTACTGACGAATTCGACACGATCGATGAAGCTCAGTCGTCCGATCATATATCGTATATTAAACAAGCGGAGAATCTAAAGCATTCATACGACAGGGCTGGACTATATTTCCGGTTTTATGACCAACCGAAAAAACTATTTGTTTTGTACAAGACATTACGACCACTCATTTTGAAAACGTCCGAAGATGGAAAAGTTTTTTACGACCAAAAAAAGATATTAAAAGTTCGCGTAGGTGGCGAAGAGGTTGAATTTGCTGAGCGAATTGGCATTGAAACGACTCGTAATCAGCCATATAGCTGGCCTATGTTGTTCTATTACTCGTTTACTACAGCAGATCCCAAAAAAGGTACCGTATATTTCAAACGGGCAATCTCTAACATTAATGCGAATAGTACATTTGATCAACTTAGTAGCGGATTTGAGCCGTTCTGTAAGCATTATGACAGCGATGCCATGTATTCCGCTGGAGATGTTGTCTATTGCAATGGCGAGTTCTATATAAGCTTGGTTGACAATCCGAAGAATCCGCCCATAATTATAGACACATATCAAGTGGATTCTGATATATGTGAAACAAACCAAGAATTATGGGCTCGTGCTCTGTTACTTCCTATGCCAAATGCAGTCATAACTGGTTCTGGCGTTATTCGTACTGTATCTGATACCGATGTGCAAGGATATGTTCTCCGTAACATAGGATCGACAGAATCTAGCGACATGACCAGTATTTCCATCATGGGTACGATCTCTGTTGCTGGAACAACTACTGAGCAAGCCAAGGGTGTGAATATTCTTCAGACAAGTAATTACGCAAACTGGCCGGAATACGGTGCAGATAAATGGTCTGAAGGTGCCTCCTATGTCACTAATGCAAGCTTGTCTGCATTCAATAAGCAAGACTATTCCGCCGTCATGGTGTTCAAGCATTTTGGCGATGACGAACATTTCTGCTACAAAAATATAATCAACTATGATGGCCCGGACGTAGACCAAGGTCTGTGCATATTGCTTCCAGTGACTATCATGGATGAGCATAACGTCACGCATGATCCGGCTGATGGAAGTATGCTTGAATTCTTGTTCAATATTTGGCCAAACCACAAGTACGACGGTCGTGCAGTCAACGACTTGATTATTAACAAGTCTCAGATTTACGTATACAGCGTACCGGACTATGGTGAATACAAGATGCAAGGATTTAATGTCGATACTGTTGAGCCTATTGCAAAATTCAGCATGGCAAGGCTTACCAACTTCTACATGTTTTCTGAGAACGTCGGTGTGCCAGACCGTCCGGTTTGCTATAAGGCTAGGTTCATCTATTCTAAGGCCGAGAAGCGCTGGAAGACTTATGACTATTACCAGTTCCCGGATCATATATTCCTTTCGCCGCACGGCTTTGTTGACCCAAGCGATCCGAAGGCGTACAGCGTCCAGACCGCTGGATTCCCGTTGTATCAGAATCCGTTTAGTGATTTTGATCTGACTGCTATTCATGTAGACAATACATACAGAAATCAGCTGCATAATCCGGATATTACTACTGAGGAATAATCAAAACGGCGCAACAGCGCCGTTTTTCGCATTTAAACTGATAAACTGCGTGTAGACTTTTGAACTATGCGACATGGAAAACAGAGAAGATCCGACCAACAAGATACATGACTATGTGACATGGCCTACGACTAAGCAGATTTTTGAGGATGGCCGTGGTGGTCTGGCGTTCCCTGAGCAGAATCATAGTAATTGCCATATAGAAAACGGCGAACCGGTGTCCGACAAGGATACTCCAGTCACTGTGTCTATTGGTGCTGGCGTCACGTATTTGGATAATCCAATCAGCGTGGATCAGATTCTTTTTAGCCCAAGCTATCCGATTAATGTTACGCCGGATGAATTGAATTTCAAAATTGAAAAGCTTATATATGATAAGGCGACTGGTCGAGGTGAAATTTGGCTGACTGACACAT
>Ga0310690_10013176_pt1 | contig 10081 bp, 7 predicted proteins | sample AusTroGonzalo_MG_2_FD_207661 | JGI IMG/M metagenome (GOLD analysis project Ga0310690, IMG submission 207661) | Bovine rumen microbial communities from tropical cattle in Woodstock, Queensland, Australia - Gonzalo_04 (v2) (version 2) | ecosystem: Host-associated > Mammals > Digestive system >...
CGGATCCGGATCACCGTCGAAAACAACGGCCGCAGCATCACCGAGAAGGAGCTTGCGGAAATCCGTGAATCCCTGCGTTCCGGCGAACGGGGACAGCATATCGGGCTGTACAATGTGTATAACCGGCTGATCCTCTGCAAAGGGCCGGACAGCACGCTGGAAGTTGAAGCGGTGCCGGATGGGGGGACGAGGGTTGTTTTGGAGTGGCTAGTGGCTAGTGACTAGTGGCTAGTGGACAGAGTGAAGAGTGGAGAGTGAAGAGTTTTTTAGTGACAAAGTGGGTGGTTCAAAAGCTCGGGATGTTACAGAAAAATGAAGATGTTACGGGTTAAAACGATTAAAGGCAAAATATTCATAGAAGAAGGCAAAAAATTCGTCCGGGAAACGGAAGGCTTCCAGCTATAATGAAAACGGAGATTTATATCGGATTAAGGATTTGGTTGTTGAATTTTACACCTCATCCGCCCGCAAGCGGGCACCTTCCCCTCAAGGGGAAGGCTAAAGGTGAAAAATTGGATAGAGAGGGGATACAACAATGAAAAAGACAACGGGGAAAATGATGGCAAGGATACTTGCGGCGGTTCTCGCGCTGATGGTCCTGGGCATGGGCCTGGCTTTCGCGGAGAGCACGGAGAACGCGCAGGTCGCGGAGAATGCGGAGGGTGCTGAGAACACGGGAAACGCGCAGGTCGCGGAGAATGCGGAAGGCGCTGAGAACACGGGAAACGCGCAGTGGGACTTTGAGGCGGACGTGGTCGTGGTCGGCGCGGGCGGCTCCGGGCTGCCGGCGGCGCTGAAGGCGCTGGAGGATGGAGCGTCCGTTATCTTGGTGGAAGCGAATTACGACTGCGGGGGCCATGCCGCCGTGTCGGAAGGGCAGCTCCACTCCGGCGGCTATACGTCGGACCAGAAGGAATGGAACGTGACGGATTCCTCCGACCTGTATTACTACGACCATACCCGCGGCTTCCTGGATTCCCGGTACAACAACCGCGGGGTGGCCCGGTCCGTGGCAAACAGCATGGCGGAAGCCTACGAGTTTGTGAAGAGCAAGGGTATCACGGTGCAGGGGATCGAGCCCATGATCCGCTCCTATTACCGCGACGGCGGATATGACTCGGACGGCGTGGCCCGCGTGACCTATGTGGACGCGACCGACTGGGAAAACGATATTACCGGGCGGAAAAACAACGGCATCGGCGTGACGCGCCCGCTGGAAAAGAGCCTGCGGGACGCCGGGGTGCCTTTCCTGATGAACTATCACATGGATACCATCATCCGGGAGAAGGACGACGGGAAGGTGCAGGGCATCACGGCCCACTATACCCCGACCATCCTGCCGGGAGAGACCGAACCCCTCAAGGGCTTTTTCAGCGAGGGCAACATTGACTGCACGAAGGAAAACGTTACCGTGAAGGCGAACAAGGCCGTGATCATCTGCACGGGCGGCTCCATCGGCAACGTGAATTTCCGGACGATGTTCGATCCGCGGCTGGGGCCGGAATTCGACGGCCTGGCCGGGATGCCGTTTTCGGACCAGGACGGCTCCGGCGAGCTGGCGGCGCTGAAGATCGGCGCGTCCATGGGCTCGATGGCCGGATACATGGTGGACGACGGCGGCGCCATCGTGACGCCCGCCCGCATGGGATGCCAGTACGGCTACGGGAACGGGTTTGACGAGAACAGCAAGGTCTGGAAACTGTTCAGGTCCCGCGGGATCGTGCCGGACTACAAGAGCATGATCATCGTCAACATGCTGGGCCAGCGGTGCGGAAACGAGGACCTGCTGATCAACTCCCGCTCCATGCCGAAGAGCTATGACTACTTCGAGACCGCGCTGTGCAGCGTATTCATCGACGCGGACGGCGACGGCAACGCCGAGTGCTACGGCGGGCCGCTGTGGGGGATTTTTGACCAGGAGGCCGCCGCGCGCAACGACTGGGACATGGAGAAAGCCGTGGACTATGAATACGGCTACGCGTTCAAGGCCGATACGATCGAGGAACTGGCGGAGAAGGTCGTCAACAAATACTACGAAAACATCAAAATGGATCCCGATATCCTGAAAAAGACCATCGAGCGCTTCAACGCGGCGGTGGACAGCGGGAACGACGAGGACTGGGGACGCACGACGCTGGAATACAAGATCGAGAAGGGCCCCTTCTACGCGGTATGGGCCACACCGAACCTGCATGACACGCTGGCCGGCCTGCGGGTGAACGGCAACATGCAGGTGCTGGATCTGGACGGGAACCCGATTCCCGGCCTGTTCGCCGCGGGGGAGAGCGCCGGAGGCCTGCACGTACACGGCCTGGGCCGCGTGATCACCACCGGCTACATCGCCGGGCGCGGGGCCGCCTCCGTGGATGAAAACGGCATCGCCACCGCCGACACGTCCCTGAAGGCCGAATACGCCGGGATGGAAACCAACGATCTGACGAAGACCGACAGCATCCACTACTTTGACCAGCGCGGCGGCTCCACCGCGATGATGATGAACAGCCAGAAACAGGAGGAGCTTCGTAAGCTTGCCGCCGGGGAGAGCATCGAAGCGGAAGAAATCACCACCAGCAAGAGCGATCCCAACGGCACGGCCGGGGCCGTCAACTACAAAGGCTCCTCCGACAACGGCATGGGCGGCGCGATCCGGGTGGAAGTGATCACTTTCGGCGGGCAGATCGTCAACATCAGGGTCGTTGAACACAACGAGACCGCCGGCATCGGCGACGTGGCGCTGGAAAAACTCGTCAAGCAGGCGATGGAACGGAAATCCGCGATGCTGGACGCGGTATCCGGCGCGACCATTACCTCCAACGCCTTTATCGAAGCGCTGCAGAACGCGCTGGACAAGATGGAGTAAACAGTACAGGCGGAAAACACGCGGCGGAGAGGCGCGGCCATTCAAAAATTACTTGCTGAATCCGCCCGTTGTGTGATAAAATAACCGAAGTCAATCATCCAGCAAAACAGAAAGGAGTCATGTAACATGGCACAGAATCAAAACATCGTAGTCTGTCTTTTCAAGGTGGAGAGCGAAGCGTATCAGGCGCTTACCGAACTGAAGCAGAATCCCGGCGGCGAGAATTCCTATGTGGCGGCGGCAGCGCTGATCAAAAAGGAAAACGGCGCAATGAAATTCCTGGACGGCTTTGACACCGGCTCCAACACCAGCGACGACACGGCCAAAGGCGGCCTGATCGGCGGCCTGATCGGCATCCTCGGCGGCCCCATCGGCATCCTGCTGGGCGGCAGCCTCGGCATGCTGATCGGTTCCACGCTGGACACGGACGACGCGCTGCTGAACGCCTCCATGCTGGAGCAGATCACCGGCAAGATGGAAGAAGGCGAGATCGCGATCATCGGCCTGGCGTTTGAAGAGAGTGAAGAAATGCTGGACCGCCGGTTCATCAAATTCGACACGGTGGTCGCCCGCTTTGACGCCGCCGCGGTCGCCGCGGAAGTAGAGGAAGCCCAGAAGATGGCCGACGAGATGGCCAGGCAGGCCCGCCAGGAGCTGCGCAACGAAAAGAAGGAAGAGCGCAAGGAAAAGAAAGAAGAGAAAAAGGCAAAGCTGAACGCCGAATGGGAAGGCGTCAAGAGCAAGTTCAAGAAGGACAAGAAAGAAGAAGAAGAAAAATAATTAAAGGAGAAGCAAACGATGGAAGTCAAGAGAATCAATGTTCATGAAGCAAAGCGCCGGATCAAGAAGGATCCGGAACTCAGCAAGATGCTCGTTCCCAGCGGCTGGAAGGAAATCGCGCTGGACCTGGACGGCGACGGCAAGGCGGACGTGGCCTTCTCCTGCGAGCAGCTGGGCCACAAGATCGACACCATCGCCGTGGACCTGAACGGCAGCGGCGAATTCAACTTCTACCTGCATGACATGGACCACAACGGCATTCCGGATACGATCATGGTGGTTCCGGAAGGGAAGGATGAGCCGGCGGCGGTCGCCATCGGCGGGGAAGTCGAGCTGGGCTTCATCAACCTGGGCGTCAAGGTGGCCGATCTGCTGGTCGCCGAGAACTTCATGAACAGGGAACTGGGCCTGTCCCTGGCGGACCTGGCCGCCTATCTGCAGGCGAACGCCGCCATCATGCTGATGGAGCTGGAGAAGAGAGCGGAAGCGAAGGGCATCGACAAGGTATTCTACTACCTGAACGACGCCGGGACGTACTTCCTCGCCACCGTCGACGGGACCAAGCCGCGGGTACGGCCCTTCGGCACGATCCTGCTGGACGACGGCAAGCTGTATATCCAGACCGGGAAGGGCAAGAACGTCGTGAAGCAGCTCAGCGAAAACCCCGCCGCGGAAATCTGCGCGAGCCTGAACAACGGCAGCTGGCTGCGGATTGAAACGGAGCTGGAGGCAGTCGACAATCATGACCTGAAGGTCAAGATGCTGGATAAAATGCCTGTGCTGAAGGCGATGTACAGCGCGGACGACGACAGCATGGTGATGTACCTGCTGAAGAACGCCACCGCGACCATCTGCTCCTTCGGGGCGGAAGAGCCTGAAGTGATCACCTTCTGATAAACCGTGGAATCCATTGGCTCCCTTCGGTGTTGGCCGGAGGGAGTTTTTTGTGTGTACCATTTCCGCGGAATATGATACAATAAACGGGTCTTTTCCCTGACTGATTCCGGCCTGGCGGTTTAAAAACCGGGTTCCGGGACGGTTTTCAGCCGGTTTCCGGGGTGGTTTCCGAATCACGAAAGGGAAGAATACACACGCAGAGATAAGGAAGCAATCATGACAACGTTGGAGATTCTCAAAATCATCGCGTCCATGCTGGGCGGGCTGGCGCTGTTCCTGGCCGGCATGAGCATGATGAGCGATTCCCTTGCTTCGATGACGGGAGGCTCGCTGGATCACCTGATCGACAGGGTGACGAAGAACAAGTTCCTCGCATTCCTGTTCGGGGCGGTGCTGACGGCGCTGGTGCAGTCCGCTTCGGCGACGACGGTGCTGACGGTTGGCCTGGTGAACTCCGGCATGATCGAATTCACAAAGGCGATCGGCCTGATCATCGGCGCGAACCTGGGAACCACGGCGACGGCCTGGGTCCTTTCACTGAACGCGATCGGGGGCGAGTCCCTGATCATGACCATCATCAAACCCAGCTTTTTCTCGCCGTTCCTGGGGATCATCGGCGTCGGGATGACGATGTTCAGCCGGTCAGCGAAAAAGAAAACGATCGGCTCCGCCCTGCTGGGGTTTGCCATCATGATGATCGGGATGAATCTCATGAGCCAGGCGGTCGCGCCGCTGAAGGAGATTCCCGCGATTACGGATATCCTGATGAAGCTGTCGAATCCCGTGCTGGGCTTCCTGTTTGCCTGCGCGTTTGCCATGCTGGTGCAGAGCTCCGACGCCGTGATCGGCATCGTGCAGGCCTTTGCCCTTTCCATCGGGATTACCTACGGGATGGCGATTCCGCTGATCTGCGGCGCGCAGGTGGGCACCTGCATTACCTCGCTGATCTCTTCGCTGGGCGCCTCCAACAACGGCAAGCGGACGGCTTTGCTGAACCTGTACTATAACCTGCTGAAGACGATTCCCTTCATGGTGATCTTCTACGCGTTGAATGCCGTCATGAAATTTTCATTTATGGACCAATCCGTCGGGGGAATCGGGATCCCGGTGGTTCACACGTGCGTCAACCTGTTCGGCAGCGCGGTGTGGCTGCCGCTGTCCGGCGTGATCGTGCGGCTGGCGCAGAAGACCATCCCGCTGAGCGAAAGGGAGAAACAGGAGCAGGCGAATACGCTGACGATGCTGGACGAAAACCTGCTGGCCATGCCGGGCCTTGCCCTCATGCAGGCGGACAGGGCCGTTACGCTGCTGTCCGACACCGTGGGCCAGACGCTCCAGACGGTCATGTTCCTGGGGCGGGAGCCGGAAAAGCAGGAGGAGGCGCAGATCCTGTGCGAACGGTCGCTGCGGTATGAAGAGCAGATCGACGAATATCTGGTTCAGATCAGCGCCCGCGAGCTCGGGAAAGTGGACAGCGCGGCTGTGGCGCTGCTAACCGCCGGGAACACCGCCTTCGGCAGGATGGGCCGGGTGGCTGATCGGCTGCTGGGCATGATCAGTGAGCTCAGGGAATCCGCGGAGCAGATGACGGAGCAGGACCGCAGGGAGATCCTGATTGTGGGCGAGGCGATCCAGGAAGTGATACAGCTGACCTTCAAAGGATACAAGGCCCGGACGCCGAACATTTCACGGACGATCAGATGCTATACGGAAGAGGTTATGGCGCTGGGAGATATCGTGAAAAAGCGGTTTATGAAGCGGGTGCATGAAGACGGGAGACAGCGGAGCGGCAGCACGCTGTTTACGGATATCTGCTACGCGGAGGAACAGCTGGTCGACTATTGCGATATGATCGCGGAGGCGCTGATCCGCTATGACCGGGAAAACGGGGAGAGCCGGCAGGGCAACAGCGTATCGGACCAGCAGCTGCGCAGGCAGGTTCACGAGATGTTCAGGGACAAGTTTGAGGAACTGGAAAGGGCCTGACCGCCTTCGAAGGGCCGCGCTGGGCGAACCCGAAGCTGTTCGGGGAAAGAGTAATTCAGGGAGAGGATTTGACAGACCATGCCGATCAAGATTTCCAACGAGCTGCCGGCGTACCGGACGCTGACGGAGGAGAACATCTTCGTCATGACGGAGACCCGGGCGACAACCCAGGATATCCGTCCGCTCCGGATCGCCATCGTGAACCTGATGCCGACCAAGATTGATACGGAAACGCAGCTGCTGCGCCTGCTGGGGAATACGTCGCTGCAGGTGGAGACGGAGCTGGTGAAGATGCAGAGCCATGTATCGAAAAATACGTCGGCCGAGCACCTGACGGCTTTTTACAAGACGTTTCCGGAAATCAAGAACCAGAACTTCGACGGGATGATCATCACCGGGGCGCCGGTGGAACACCTGGCTTTCGAAGAGGTGGAATACTGGGACGAGCTTTGCGAAATCATGGAATGGAGCAAGAGCCACGTGCACTCGACGTTCCATATCTGCTGGGGCGCGCAGGCGGCGCTGTACTACCACTTCGGCATTCCGAAGCAGCCGCTGGAGAAGAAGCTGTTCGGCGTATTCCCGCACCGGGCGGAACGGAAGAACTATATCCTGCTCCGGGGTTTTGACGACGTGTTCATGGCGCCGCACAGCCGGCATACCACCGTGCTGCGGAAGGATATCGAGCAGTGCCCGGCGCTGAAGATCCTGGCCTCCTCCGACGAGGCCGGCGTGTACGCGGCGATCACGGAGAACGGGCGGCAGGTGTTCATCATGGGCCACAGCGAGTACGACCCGCGGACGCTGGAGAAGGAGTACCTGCGGGACAAAAGCGCCGGGCTGCCCATCGAGGTGCCGAAGAACTACTATCCGGACGACGACGATACCAGAGAACCGATGGTGACCTGGCGAAGCCACGCGAACCTGCTGTACGCGAACTGGCTGAACTACATGGTCTACCAGACGACACCGTACGACCTGAACGAGATCAGGGAACAGGAGGGATAAAAGCAATGCTGCAGGATCTGCTGAAGGAACAGAAAAACCTGTTTGCGCCGGGAGTGCATACGGAACTGCGGGGCCAGAACAACCGGAACCGCAGAGTGATTCTGCTCTCCGGCGACGTGGTGGCCAACGTGCGCTCCGACGTGAGCGGCGTTTCCGCCCGGGTATACCGGAACGGCGTGTGGGGTTTCTCCTCCATGGCCGAATACACAAAGGAAGCGGCGGCGACCGTGCTGAAGGCGGCGACGGAAAACGCCGAATTCATGGACCGGCACGCCGGGAACGGGAAGCCGGCCTTTCCGCCGCTGGCCGGCGGGGAACCGTTTGAGATGGAAGCGTTTAACGATCCGGCCCAAAAGGTCTATGTGGACTTTACCCGGGAGATCGACGCGTATGTCGCAGCGCACTGCCCGGGGCTGACCAGCCGGAAGGTTATTGCCACCGAGGATTCGATGGAAAAGCTGCTGAAGGTCTCGGACGGCCGGGACGCGCATATCCTTTCCCCGCGGAGCTATATTTACGTTTTCCTCTCCGCGGAAACGCCGGCGGGCGCGCCGGTGGAGCTGTTCAAATCCTTCGGCGGGAGCGGAACCTTCGACGTGAACTTTACCGATCCTTCCGCGCTGCAGGGAGGGATCGACAGGCTCTACGAGCAGCTGATGCAGAAGCGGGAAGGCGTCTATGCCGACGCGGGCGAGAAGACCGTGATCCTCGGCGGGATGATGACCGGGATGCTGAGCCACGAGGCGGTGGGGCATACGGTGGAGGCAGACCTTGTGCTGGGCGGAAGCGTGGCCGCGCATAACCTGAACAAACGGGTGGCCAGCGAAAAGGTGACGCTGACGGACTTCGCCCATGACGCCTTCGGCAAGGCGTGCCCGCTGCCGGTGTTTGTGGACGACGAAGGAACCGAAGCCAAGGATGTGACGCTGATCAAAGACGGCATCCTGACCGGCTATATGAACAGCCGGGAGAGCGCGCAGCATTTCGGCATGGAGCCGGGCGGAAACGCGCGGGCCTGGATGTTCTCGGACGAGCCGCTGATCCGGATGCGGAACACGGCGGTGCATCCCGGCAGCGACAAACTGGCGGATATGATCGCCTCGATTGACGATGGGTATTATCTGATCGAATCCGGAAACGGTCAGGCGGATACGACGGGTGAATTCATGTTCGGCGTGACGATGGGATATGAAATCAGGGGCGGAAAACTCGGGAAGGCCCTGCTGGACACGACGATCTCCGGCGTGGCGTTCGAGATGCTGAAAACGGTGGACATGGTCGGCGATGAGGTCGTCTGGTGCAGTTCGGGTTTCTGCGGAAAGAAACAGCCGATGCCGGTCGGCATGGGCGGGCCGGCCCTGCGCTGCAAAGTGAAGATTGGAGGCCGCTGAGATGGACAGAATGAACGCGATTGCGAAAACAATCCTGGCGGAAGCGAAGAAACTGGGCGCGGACTATGCCCAGTGCACGGTCAGCGAAAGCGAAAAAAAAGAGTTCAACGTGGACGGGGGACAGTTCTCCCTGATGCGGACGCTGTTCAACCGGAACATCGTGATTACGGTGCTGAAGGAACAGCGCAAGGGCACGGTGCAGATCAACCGCTTTGAGGATGACGCGGTGAAGGCGGCCGTGGCGGACGCCGTCGCCGCCAGCGACAGCGGAATGGCCGACCCGGCCTGGGAGTTCGCCATGGGCCCGATCGACAAAAGTTTTGAGGAAGGCGCGCCGGAATGCGACACGGACCGCCTGTTCATGCGGACGAAGGAACTGCTGGAAACGATCCGGGAGAAGCATCCGAAGATCCTGATGGAGCAGATGATCACCGAGCATAACGCGGCGAGGACGGTCTACATGAGCACGAACGGCGTACGCTACCGGACCCGCTCCGGATGCTATTCCTTCGGGCTGATGTATTCCGCCCATGAGGGAGAGAAGAGCTCTTCCTTCTACGGGAGCGACGTCACGCTGAAGACGCTGGACAAACCGGTGATCGAATGCGCGCTGATCGAGCGGGAACTGACGGCGGTGGAGCAGCAGCTGGATCCGATGCAGGCGGAAGGCAAGTTTGTCGGGCCGGCCATCCTGGCGCCGATGGCCCTGGCGGAGATCGTGATTGAAACGGTGATGGACAGCTTTGCCGGCGATCTGAGCCTGATCGACGGGACCAGCATCTGGAAGGACAAGCTGGGGCAGGAAGTGGCGGATCCCGCTTTCTCGCTGAGCTTTGAACCCTTCAGCGAGGACGTGGTGATCGGGGAACGTTATACGGGCGAAGGATATCCGGCGGAGAACTATGACCTGATCCGGAACGGGAAGCTGACGAGCTTCGCGCTGAGCCAGTACGGCGCCAACAAAACCGGCGGCAAACGGGCCGGGAACCAGAGCGGGAACATGATGATCGCGCCAGGAAAGGAAACGCTGGAACAGATGATCGCGGGGATCGACAGGGGGATCCTTGTCATGCGCTTCTCCGGCGGGCAGCCCGCGCCCAGCGGCGAGTTTTCCGGCGTTGCGAAGAACAGCTTCCTGATCGATAACGGAAAGATCGCA
>Ga0310690_10013181_pt1 | contig 10080 bp, 9 predicted proteins | sample AusTroGonzalo_MG_2_FD_207661 | JGI IMG/M metagenome (GOLD analysis project Ga0310690, IMG submission 207661) | Bovine rumen microbial communities from tropical cattle in Woodstock, Queensland, Australia - Gonzalo_04 (v2) (version 2) | ecosystem: Host-associated > Mammals > Digestive system >...
TAACCCGCCTCCAGATGCAGTGCCGGGTTGTCACCGGGGACTTGCAGCGCGTATATCGCGGCGAGGACCTCCATTACAACGGCTGGCAGATAGCCTCCTTTACCACCCCTGAGGCTCTGTACGGCCGACCGGACTTCCCCTTCGGCCCCAAAATCGACCCTCTTGCCACAGAAGGTACCCCCGCCGACTCTCTGGAAAGGCTCCTTGCCCACATGGCCTCCGTCTCCGGCTGCTCTGACAGGAAAACCCTCCTTAAACTCATCGGCGAAACCAAAAAATGATTATCTTTGTGAAAATGTATTAAAACTTAACAACATGGCATCCCTCGTTTACGTTATTGGTGTTGTCCTGTCAGTTTTGGCAGTGATTGACATCTTCAAGAAGCCCATTGGCCTCATTGGAAAAATCATTTGCGCAGTTCTGGTCCTTGCTACCAGCTGGATTGGTCTGGCAGTTTATTACCTTTATGCCAAGGATCACCTTGTGCAGTGGTTTAAGTAAAAAATTTTTACTACCTTTGCAAACCCAAACAGGGAGTTAGCTCCCATGGAGGATTGGCCGAGTGGTCGATGGCGGCAGTCTTGAAAACTGTTGTACGGCAACGTACCGGGGGTTCGAATCCCTCATCCTCCGCAGAAAGGTAGCGAAAAACTGCGCCAAGCTTGCTTGAGCGCAGTTTTTTGATAGCTTTCTGCATAGCCCCGCGCAGCGGGGCAGGGATGTCGGAGGGCGTCAGCCCGACGAAATCCCGTCGGAGGATGAGGGAAATGCCTTTGGGCCGTAGAATCGGCCTGTACGGCGCAAGCCGGCCAAACCCCGAGGATTGGCCCAAAATCCGGACGGGAAGTCAATTATGACAAAAATGATTGGTAGGCAGCGTAGACGTCGCGGACCACATCGTCCCAGGAGAGGTAGAGGTCGCGGCGGGCGGCGGTGCTGACTAGAGAGTAGCCGGCAGGATCGGCAAGGATGTCCATGATCATGCGGGCGTAATTGTCCTCCCCGGGGGCCGATACGTAGCCGTTCACGCCAGGGGTGACGGTTGCCGCGGTGCGTGCGCCTTCCAGGAAAAGGGTGGGCGTACCCTGGCATGCGGCTTCTATCTGGACCAGGGAGTTGGCATCGTACAGGGACGGGAACAGGAAGAGCTTTGCCCTTGAATAGAGCCTCTCCAGCATATCCTTGTCCGTGAGGCCGCACATGATTACCTCCTCCGAAAGGCCCAGTTCCCCAACCAGCGCGGCAAGTTTATCCTCGTCCTGTCCCTTGCCCGCAAAGAGCATCCGGAAGTTTCCAAGGCCCATTTCCTTAGCCCTTGCCAGCGCGCGGACGGTGAAATCGATGTTCTTGATAAAGTTGATTCTCCCCACAAAGAGGAAGACGGTGGCATCGGCCGGGACGCCATAGGTCTCATTGACGATGCGGGCTGCCGCCGCAGGATCTTCCACGGGACGATGGTCCGTTGCATTGAGCCGTACCTTGCAGGGAGCCGTGAGGCCGTATTCGTTCACGTAAAGGTCCTTGATGCCGCCGTTCACGGCCCAGCACTCGTCGCAGGCGTTGAACACCCTCATTATGCTGGCCATGGCAATGTCCAGCGCCGGCTTGAATTTGAGCGGCTTCTCAAAATCCTGCTTATACTGCGAATGGAGCGTTGCCACGACGGGCAGTTTGTGAAGCTTGGCGTACAGCACTCCGGCCAGTCCAACGGCAAAAGGCGAATGGATATGCACCATGTCTATCCCGCTCAAGACAAGCTGGGCCTCAAAGAGAGGGTCCAGGGCCGGGGCGGGGATGTCGTAATCGTAATGAAGCAGCGGCAGGGAGTTGCAGCGTACCACTTTGTAGGGCAGTTTATCATCGTCCTCCTTGCTGAAACCGCGGGTGGCCGGGCAAAAAACAACAACGTCACAATAGTTTATCAGGCGGCGGGCGTAATTGTCCACCACCTTTATGACACCGTCCACCATGGGATACCAGGTGTCTATGAAAAGACCTACTTTCATATTGTGCACGAAGACTTGGCTGGGCGGTCCCTAAACTATCAGAAGCTGTATCTGATACCCATGCCGGCAGGCATTGAAGGGCTGCAGAAATAAGGAAGGGATCCGGCGTCCTCCGGGTCAAAGTCTGACAGTATTGCCATGTCAACTAACAGTTGAAGCTTCTCTGCCAGGCGGAAGGCAAACTCGCAGCCAAAACCAACCAGAAGGTTATGGTTCTTGCCAGCATGGAAATCTCCTCCTACAGACAGGAAGGGAATCACCGCAAGGTCCGGAGATTTTTTGGTCAGGTTCAGCATAAGGTCCCCTCTTACCACCTGGGACGATATACCCTTGCCAAAATGACCGTGCCATCCAAGCCTTGTAGCAAATCCGGGGGTGAACCATTTGCCAAAATAGATATCAGTTCCTACTCCGATATCGGTTCCGCTCCCAAAATACTGATTCACTCCGACTATACCGTCGACAAAGGTGTTATCCATAAAGCCCTGGGCTTTGGAGGTTACCATGCAGGACATAAGGACAATCAGAGTCAATAATACTTTTTTCATAAGGCCTTTCTTTTATGCTGGCAAATATAGTCATATTTTGTGGACAAAATGTCACTGCCGTGTGACAAAATGTCCATTATTGGCCTGTGGTCCGCGGTTTGCCTTTACATGAGACAGCTTCGCAATAGAAGCCCCGGGAATACGGCACCGGCAGTGCCCCAAACCGGAACCTTTAAAGTTTTTGAGTTATGTTACCTGTAAGAAGAACAACTGATAGCTGGTTGCCGGACATCTTCAACGATTTCTTCGACAACAGCTGGATGGAAAGGCCCACTTATACTGCCCCTGCCATCAACGTAATCGAAAGCGAGCACGAGTACGACGTTGAACTTGCCGCCCCGGGCCTAACAAAAGATGATTTCAACGTCCACGTAGACGCAGACAACAACCTCCAGATAAGGATGGAGAAAAAGACGGAAACCAAGGAAGGCAAGAAGCATGGCCGCTACCTCCGCCGCGAGTTCTCCTACGAGAAGTTCCAGCAGACACTCCTGCTCCCCGATGATGTGGATGCAGAGAAGATTGAAGCAAAAGTGGAAAACGGCGTCCTTACCGTTCAACTGCCAAAGGTGGTAAAGGTTGAAAAGCCTAACCCCGTCAAGCAGATTGCCGTCAAATAGCTACTTTTCCCGCTCGAAATCCTTAAGGGCCCTGATGGCCTGAGGACAGAGAAGCAGCAGCGCGATTACATTAATCCAGGCTGTAATACCTACGCCAATGTCACCCATTTGCCAGATGACATTGGCTTCTTTTAATGCCCCGAAGACAGTCATCGCCAGAATTCCGGCGCGGAAGCACCAGATGGCAATTGTTTCACCGCGCGGCCTGCCCTGGAACATGTACATGATGCTGGACTCCCCATAGAAGTAGTATGCCATAAGGGTGGTGAACACAAAGAACACCAGCGCGGTACTGACAAAGGCGCCTCCAAAGCCGCTGAGGACAGAGTCAACCGCCGCCTGTGTGAAGCCAACGTAATTTGCTCCCAGTTCCGGCGCGGAGGCAACCAGCATCTCTCCGGTCCTGGCGTCAAAGATATTGTATGTGCCGGAGCACATGATCATAAGGGCTGTTCCGGTGCAGATAAGGAGTGTATCCACATACACGGAAAACGCCTGTGCAAGTCCCTGTTTGGCAGGATGTGATACAGAGGCCGATGCCGACACGATAGCCCCGCCGCCCTGCCCGGCTTCGTTTGAGAATATACCCCTCTTGACACCCATCATTATGGTGGAGCCAAGTATTCCGCCGGCTACCGGCTTGATGCCCAATGCTCCGGTAAAGATAGCGTTGAATACGGAAGGGACCATATCCCAGTGGCTTATGACCACCACAATGGTAAGGAGAATGTATCCCAGAGCCATGAACGGAGTCACAATCGACGCCACCCTGGCTATGCTCTTTATTCCGCCGATAATCACCAGTGCCAGAACAAAAGCCAGTCCCAGTCCACAAGCCAGCGGCGGCACGTTGAAGGAATTCCCAAGGGCATTTGTTACGCCGTTGGACTGCACCGTGGTCAACAGGAGCCCATATCCAAGTATGGTAAGGACTGCAAACACTATTGCCAGCCACTTGCACTTGAGGCCCTTTTCTATGTAGCATGCGGGGCCGCCCCTGAGACCGGTATTATGGGGAAAGTTGTATATCTGCGCCAGTGTTGACTCCACAAAAGCCGTGGATGCTCCGAAGAAAGCGATTATCCACATCCAGAACACAGCCCCGGGGCCACCCATGGCTATGGCCGTGGCCACCCCCACGATGTTTCCCGTTCCCACCCTTCCGGACAGGGCCACGGTGAAAGCTTCAAAGGACGATATCCCCTTCTTCTTTCCGCTTTTGTCCGTCTGGGCAGGCGCGAACAGCGAGCGGACCATGAGTCCCAGCCTTCTCACCTGGACGAATCTGGTCCTGACGGAAAAATAAAGCCCGGCCCCCACCAGCAGTACAACCAGTACGGGACTCCAGACTATGTCGTTGATTAAAGATACGGCCTTCTCCATACAAGAACTATTCTTTGGAGAAGAACTTCCAATGGAACAGAATCAGATAAATGGCGCCAACGGTTACGCAACTGTCGGCAAAATTGAATACGGGTTCAAAGAAAATGTGGCCGCCAAGGCCGGGAACCCAGTCCGGCCATGTCCATAGCGGGAAGTAGAACATGTCTACAACCTTGCCCTGCATGAATGGTGCGTAGTGACCAAGGGTTGCAACGGTATTTACCGTGGACTCACTGAAGATGAGCCCGTAGCAGAGGCAGTCCACAATATTGCCAAAAGCTCCTGCCGTGATAAGGGTAAGGCCCACCAGAACGCCCATGGGGACGTTTTTCTTCCCCGCCAGTTTGGCAATCCACCAGCAAAGGAAGCAGAAAAGCACTATGCGGAATGCCGTTAGCAGATACTTCCCTATCACTCCGCCGAAGGACATCCCGAAGGCCATGCCCTTGTTTTCCACGAACAGCAGCTGGAACCAGTTGCCCAGTACGGGGATGCTTTCCCCAAGCTGCATGTTGGTCTTGACCAGGACTTTGATGACCTGGTCAATGACCACGAGGATTACTCCAAGGAAGATGAGGAAACGGCCTTTAGAAGACGTTTTCATAGATTCTTCGCTTCGCTCAGAATGACAGTGAAACTACTTACGGCCAGTCTTTTCCAGGATGGCTTTGCCTTCCACGGTGGTGGTGGCGTGAGGGACAAGACGGAGGCGCTCCTTGGGAATGAGCTTGCCGGTGACGCGGCAGATGCCGTAGGTCTTGTTTTCAATGCGTACAAGCGCAGCCTCAAGGTTCTGGATAAACTTGTACTGTCTCTGGGCAAGGGCGCCGGCTTCTTCCTTTGAAAGCTGGAATGCGCCATCGTCCTCTACTGTCTTGAACGTAGGGGCGGTGTCAAGGATATCGTTCCCGCCAGCGTGTGTTACCACCTCACGCAAAGTTGCGTACTCCGCGCGTGCCTTTTCAAGCATGTCGTTGATGATGGTGCGGAACTCTTCCAGCTCCTCATCGGAATAACGGGTTTTGGTATTCTCTTCCATAGTCTGTCTACCTTTTAACTTTAATCTTAATTGTTCCGTCTGTCCATTCTACTTCCGGAGCGTCGGCAGGGGCTTCCGCCAGAGGACGCACGGCAAGGGTGCGGGACAGGGTCTGGGAGCCGATATAGTCTCCCCATTTATCGATGACCTCTTCAAGAGGTGCATAAATTACTGTGTCGATGCGGTCTGTAACCTCGAACCCGCTGCTCTTGCGGAGGTTCTGGATACGGTTGACCAGTTCGCGGGCAAGGCCTTCGAGACGAAGATCGGCGCTGACCTCAATGTCAAGGGCCACGGTGAGGGAACCTTCAGAAGCCACCTGCCAGCCTTCGACGTCCTCCGAAGAGATTGCGTAATCTCCGGGATTGAGGACGACGTCTCCGCCCGGAAGTGCCAGCGTATAGGTCTCAGCGGCCGTTTCCGCCTTCTGGATTGCGGCGATGGTTTCCTGCCCCAGACCGGCAAACGCGGCGGCAATCTCCTTCATCCTGGCGCCGTAAGTCTTGCCCAGGACCTTGAAGTTGGGCTTTATCTTCAGCGTCATGATGCCGGTGGTGTCCTCGATGAACTCCATCTCCTTAACATTCACCTCTCCAAGGATGATTGCCGATACGGCCTGCAGCTGCTGCCTCACCTTCTCCGAAATGACGGGGATCATGAGCTTGCTCAGCGGCTGGCGCACGGGAATGTTCACCTTCTTGCGTATGCCCAGCACCAGCGACGTTGCCTGCTGCGCCAGCGCCATTCTCTCTTCCAGCTCTGTGTCGATGAGAGTTTCATCGGCCTCCGGCATTAGGACAAAGTGGACCGATTCTTCGCTTCGCTCAGAATGACAATTAGTGAGGTCACAGTACAACTGGTCCATGAAGAAGGGGGCGATGGGGGCGGCAAGGACGGAAACGTCCACCAGCACCTTGTAAAGGGTATGGTAGGCGGCCATCTTGTCCGGAGTCATTTCCCCGGCCCAGTAGCGCGGACGGCCCAGGCGGACGTACCAGTTGGAAACATCGTCACACACGAAGGCTTCCAGAATACGGCCGGCGGTCTTGACGTCGTAATCCTCGTACGCTGCGCGCACGTCACGGATGACGCTGTTCAGTTTTGAGAGGATCCAGCGGTCGGTCTCTGAGAATTCGGGTAATACCGTTTCCTCCGCGCTGCTTCGCAGCCCTGTACGGGTAAATGCTCCGGAAAAGGCATCACCCGAATTCTTGGGCTCAAACCCGTCTATATTTGCATAACGGGCAAAGAAGGCATACGTATTATACAGTGTTCCAAAGAACTTGCGGCGGACGTCAGAGACGCCGCTTTCGTCGAACTTGAGGTTGTCCCAGGGTTCGGCGTTGGTGAGCATGTACCAGCGGAGGGAGTCCGGGCCATAATCGTCCAGAGCCTTGAACGGATCAACCGCGTTGCCAAGGCGCTTGGACATCTTGTTGCCGCTGCGGTCCAGCACCAGGCCGTTGGAAATCACGCGTTTGAAGGCGGGAGTGCCGCTTACCATGGTGTGGATAGCGTGGAGGGTGTAGAACCATCCGCGGGTCTGGTCAACGCCTTCTGCGATGAAGTCTGCGGTGGCGCCGAACTTGGGACTGCCAAGGCTCCTGAGGCCTTCCTGAGCGTACGGCATGGCGCCGGAGTCGAACCAGACGTCGATGAGGTCCGTCTCTCGGGTCATCTTGCGGCCGGTGTCCGACACCAGGAAAATTTCGTCCACGAAGGGGCGGTGAAGGTCTATCCTGTTATAGTTCTCAAGGCTCATATCGGCCGGGTCAAAGCCCTTGTCCCTGAAGGGATTGGAGGCCATGATGCCGGCGGCGACTGCCTTATCCATCTCTGCGAAGAGCTCCGCCACTGTGCCGATGCACTTCTCCTCCTTGCCGTCTTCCGTACGCCAGATGGGCAGCGGAGTGCCCCAGTAGCGGCTGCGGCTGAGGTTCCAGTCCTGGATGTTTTCCAGCCACTGGCCAAACCTGCCCGTACCGGTGCTGGCGGGCTTCCAGGTAATGTGCCTGTTAAGCTCCACCATCTGGTCCTTCACTGCCGATGCCTTGATGAACCAGCTGTCCAGCGGGTAGTAAAGCACGGGAAGGTCCGTGCGCCAGCTGTGCGGGTAATTGTGCACATGTTTCTGGATCCTGAACGCGCGGCCATCGGCCTTCATCATTACGCAAAGGTCAATGTCAAGGGTGCCTTCCTCGTCCTCTTTCTCGAAGTATTTCTTGTAGCCGGCTTTGACGTATCGGCCGGAGTATTCCTTATATGAAGGGTCCACGGTGGCGGCGTATTCCGCGTCCATGTCTTCCAGGCGCATGAAGCGGCCCTGGCGGTCCACCTGGGCCTGGCGGTTGCCGTCCTTGTCCACGGGCATTATCTCACCGATGCCGGCGGCTGCGGCTACGCGTTTATCATCGGCACCAAAGGTGGGGGCGATGTGGACGATGCCGGTACCGTCGGAGGTGGTGACGTAGTCCCCGGTGATTACGCGGAAGGCGTCTCCGGCAGGCTTGAACCAGGGGATGAGCTGGTGGTAGCGGATGCCCGCAAGATCTTTCCCCTTGAAGGTTCCCTCAAGCACGCGGAAAGGCACCTTGGGGCCGAACCACGCGTCAAGAAGGTCCTTGGCAAGCACGTACACGGCATCCTGGCCGGTGTAAGGGTTCTGGGAAAGGACGCGGACGTATTCGATTTCCGGGCCTACGCAGAGGGCGGTGTTTGAAGGCAGGGTCCAGGGCGTTGTGGTCCAGGCGAGGAAATACACCGGGACGGGCTCTGTGCCGAAAAGGGGCTGGGAGGCGCCGTCCTTGATGACCTCGAACTGCACGGTGGCAGTGGTGTCGCTCACGTCCTTGTAGCAGCCGGGCTGGTTGAGTTCGTGGGAGCTGAGGCCTGTGCCGTCCGTGGGAGAATAGGGCTGGATGGTGTAACCCTTGTAGAGGAGACCCTTGTCGTAAATCTTTTTGAGGAGGTACCAGAGGGTTTCAACGTAGCGGTTGTCGTACGTGATGTACGGGTCCTTCATGTCCACCCAGTAGCCGATACGCTCTGTGAGGTTTTCCCACTCTGCAGTGTATTTCATAACCTCCTTGCGGCAGGTTTCGTTGTACTCCCTGACGCTGACTTTTGTGCCGATATCGGCCTTGGTGATGCCCAGCTTCTTCTCTACGCCCAGCTCTACGGGAAGGCCGTGGGTGTCCCAACCTGCGCGGCGGTTCACCTTGTAGCCGGTCTGGGTTTTATAGCGGCATATGGCATCCTTGATGGAACGGGCCATGACGTGATGGATGCCGGGCATGCCGTTGGCGGAAGGCGGTCCTTCGAAGAAAATGAACTCCGGTGCACCCTCACGGATGGCCAGGGATTTCTCAAAGGCTCCAGTCTTTTTCCACCTTTCCAGCACGCTGCGTCCGGTTTCGGTAAGGTCAAGTCCGTTATATTCTTTGAATGTCATATTTTTTGCCTAATTTTGTACTCTAAAATAAGTTTGCAAATATAATCATTTAAACTGGTATCGCCAAAAATGAATACACTGGACATAGTACTGCTTCTGCTGTTTATTCCCGGGATTATCCGCGGCCTTTCAAAGGGCTTCATGGAACAGGCGGTCTCCCTTGTGGGAATCATCCTCAGCGCATGGATTGCATGGAAGTACTATACAGCTGTAGGACAGTGGATTGCGCCTGTTCTGAAGGCCTCTGAAACCGTCCTTGACATAGTGTCCTTCGTGCTGCTTCTGATTGTGGTGCTGCTGGTTTTGATCCTGCTTGCAAAGCTTCTTACCAAAGTAGTGGAAATGGCCACCCTGGGCTGGCTCAACAGAGTTTTGGGGCTTGTCCTGTCGCTCTTTGTCACGGCCCTTGTCCTTGGCCTTCTGGCAACGGTGTTTGACGCCCTCAACCAGCGCTTCCAGCTTGTCACAGAAAGCAAAGTCCTTTCAGAGTCTGTCCTCTACCCCATACTCCGTGACTTTGCAGACCTTGTCTTCCCCTTCCTGAAACAAATCTTGGCCCCGGTCTCAGAAGCCGCAGAAGAATTAATCGCCACAATATAACCTCCTTGTCATTCTGAGCTAAGCGAAGAATCTGTCATCATGGCCAAAATACTGCTAATAGAAACCTCCGGCCCCACCCTGTCCGTCGCCATTGCCGATGGCGGCCGCGTCCTGGCGGAACGTGTGTGCACAGAACCCCGTATGCAGGCGTCCCTTACCGCTCCGCTGGTAAAGGAAGTGCTTGACGCCCTTTCACTCAAGGTGTCTGACTGCAACGCCGTATGCGTGAGCAAGGGTCCCGGCTCCTACACCGGCCTCCGCGTGGGCGTTTCCACCGCCAAGGGCCTTGCCTTCGGCGCCGGTCTGCCCCTCATTGCCATCGGCACCCTGGACATCCTGGTCCAGTCATCATTCGCCGGCCACCCTTCGTCATTCGCCGGCTTGACCGGCGAATCTATCGTCCCCATGATCGACGCCCGTCGCATGGAGGTTT
>Ga0310690_10013183_pt1 | contig 10078 bp, 9 predicted proteins | sample AusTroGonzalo_MG_2_FD_207661 | JGI IMG/M metagenome (GOLD analysis project Ga0310690, IMG submission 207661) | Bovine rumen microbial communities from tropical cattle in Woodstock, Queensland, Australia - Gonzalo_04 (v2) (version 2) | ecosystem: Host-associated > Mammals > Digestive system >...
GTCATCCGCGACACCGGCCGTCCCGACTACAAGGAGTTCATGGCCGCCAAGCTGCAGGACATGCACGACAGCGAGATGTGGAAGGCCGGCTCGGCCGTCCGCTCGCTCCGTCCGCACGAGGGCAAGAAGGCCGGTGCCGACACGGCGGCGGGCATCCGCGGCCGCAAGATCGTCAAGTGACCGGGATCGGGGCATGACCATGAAGCGCGTACTTCTAGTTGCCGCGGTTGTCTTCGCGCTGGCGGGATGCCGCCGCACGGACGTGCGCGACTTCGCGATCGACATGCCTGAGGCGACCCAGGGCGACATGCAGGCTGTTGCTGCCGCCCTGGCGCCGTACGGCGGTGTTGACAAGGGAAGCCTCCAGTTCGACGCGGCGAACCATCGTCTCACGCTGAGGTACGACTCGATGCAGATCGCCAAGAAGAACATCGAGATGGCGATCGCGCAGGCCGGCTTCACGGCCAACGGCGTGACGCCGGAATCCATCGGGGCGAAGCGCAAGCAGAAATAGGTGTTTCGATGGCAGTCCTGTCCGAGGCGATCGGATCGTTTGCGGCGAGCTTGGCGCTGGAGCGCGGGCTCGCCGCAAAGACTTGCGAGGCGTACGGCCGCGACGTGAAGGCGTTCGCGAAGTTTCTTTCTGCGCGCGGCAAGACGACCACGGCTCAGCTGTCGCAGGACGACGTTCGCGCGTGGCTCCAGTCGCTGCAGGAGAATCGCCGCCGCGCCTCCACGCGCGCCCGCGCGTTCGTCGCGGTGAAGGAGTTCCTGCACCACCTGAAGGAGATGAGGTGGACGGCGCGCGACCTCAGCGAGGGACTGGACGCGCCGAAGCGCGACCGCATCCTGCCGCGCACGCTAGCCGAGGACGACACCGTTCGCCTCGTGCTGTCCGTCAATGGCGATACGCCGCGCGACCTGCGCGACCGTGCGATGCTGGAGATGCTCTACGGGTGCGGTCTGCGCGTAAGCGAGCTATGCGGACTGGAGCTGTCGGACCTGCCGGATGGCGCGGAGCTGGTCCGCTGTCGCGGCAAGGGGTCCAAGGAGCGGCTCGTGCCGTTTGCGCCGTCTGTGGCGGTGGCGGTTCGGCGCTACCTTGACGGTGCGCGCGGCGCGCTCGTGCGCGGCAATCTCGCGGAGCGCCACCTCTTTGTCACGCGACTGGGCAAGGGCTTCACGCGAATGGGCGTGTTCAAGTTGCTGAAGGAACGCGCGGCCGCCGTGGGCATCGACCCTGCGGATATCTCACCTCACGTGCTTCGCCACAGCTTCGCCACGAGCCTTCTCGCGCACGGCGCGGACATACGCTCGATCCAGGAGATGCTTGGCCACGCATCGGTAGCCACTACGCAGATCTACACGCACGTGGACCAGTCGCGCCTCGGACAGGTCCACCGCACCTATCATCCCAGGGCCGAGGAGGATCCCGAGGGCTGATTCGCGTTGGAGCCTTTCGCTATAGACGGCACGCGGCAGTTTGCGGTATAATACGTTCGCTTTCCAATCAAAGGCAGACAAAATGAAATACGAACAGGCAATGGAAATCCTTCGGCAGAACGGTCAGGAGCACCTTCTGCGATTCTGGAAAACGCTTGGCAAGGCCGAGCAGAAGTCCCTGCTGGAGCAGATCGAGTCCATAGACTTCCGAGAGGTGGCGCGGTGCCGCGCTATGCTGCCGGGCGCAGGCAAGCCAGCGGCGGCAAAGAAGGGCGTCCCCACGGCTCCGAAAGTGACCGTGCTGAAGGACGCGCTACTCAAGAAGGCGGTGGCGGCCGGCGAGCGCGAGCTCGCGGCCGGCCGCGTTGGCGTGCTGCTCGTGGCTGGCGGACAGGGGTCGCGCCTCGGCTTCGACGGGCCGAAGGGCGCGTACCCGATAGGGCCGATATCCAACGAGCCTCTTTTCTATTTCCACGCGCGCAAGGTGCTTGCGCTCTCTCGCCGCTACGGCGCGAGCATTCCGTTCTACATCATGACGAGCATGGCGAACTACGTCGACACGGTGGCGCACTTCGAGGAGCACGGCTTCTACGGGCTCGACAAGAAGGACGTCATCTTCTTCAGGCAGGGAATGTGGCCTGGCATGACCGAGGACGGCAAGATCATCCTCGACAAGCCGGGTCACGTGTTCATGAGCCCAGACGGCCACGGCGGCATGCTGTCTGCGCTCAAGGTGAACGGCTGTTTCGAGGACATGGCCAAGCGCGGAGTAAAGACGCTCTTCTACTTCCAGGTGGACAATCCTCTCGTGAACGTCGCAGAGCCGGCGTTCGTCGGCCTGCACGTGCTGGAGAAGTCCGAGTACTCCCTCAAGCTCTGCGCCAAGCGCAATCCGCGCGAGGGCCTCGGCATGGTGGTGCGGCGCGGCCGCGGATTCGACATGATCGAGTACACCGAGATGACCCGGGAAATGAACTACCGCAAGACGGCGGACGGCGACCTCTACTTCAAGTACGGCTCGCCGGCCATTCACGTGTTCGACCGCGAGTTCCTCGAGCGCGAGGCGAAGAAGGACATGCCGCTACACCTGGCGCACAAGAAGATCGCCACAGTGGACGACGCGGGCAAGACGGTAGTCCACGACACGGCGAACGGCTACAAGTTCGAGAAGTTCATCTTCGACATCCTCCCCGACGCCAAGCGCGTCACCCTGCTGGCGTTTGACCGCCGCGACGAGTTCGCGCCGGTGAAGAACGCGGAGGGCAGCGACTCGCCCCAGACGTGCCGCGACGCGCTCCGCGCCAAGTGGCGGCGCCAGCTTGCTGGCGACCTGCACATCATAGTGCCGAGCGCTATGCCTTTGGAGATCGATCCCCTCTACATGTATGACGGGAGCGACATCTTGAAGCACGGCTTTCTTCTGCGGAAGGACTGATTGAAGCAAACGATTGATAGGAGAACGACATGAGCCAGAAACGCGACGAGGTGATTAGTACCGTATTGGAGACCAGGATCATCGCCATCATCCGCGGCTTTCCGCCGGAGACGTGCGTGCGATTGGCGGAAGCCTACCTGAAGGGTGGCATCCGCATGGTGGAGGTCACGTTCCCGCAGGCCGATCCCGCCAGCTGGACGAAGACGGCCGACGCGATCCGCACGATCAGCACGGAGTTCGCCGGCAAGATGTTTGCGGGCGCGGGCACGGTGCTCACGCGCGAGCAGCTGCAGATGGCAGCCGACGCGGGCGGGCGCTACATGATTGCGCCAAGCGTGAATACGGAGCTGATCCGCGAGGCGGTGAAGATGGACATGGTGGCGATTCCTGGCGCGTTCACGCCCACGGAGGTGGTGTCCGCGTACGAGGCCGGCGCGTCGTTCATCAAGCTCTTCCCCGTCACGGCGCTTGGACCCAGCTACGTGAAGGCGCTTCGCGCTCCGCTGCCGCACATCCCGCTTCTGGCGGTGGGCGGCATCACGCCGGACAACATTGCAGACTACATGAAGGTCGGCTGCGTGGGCGCTGGCGTGAGCGGCGTTCTCACGAACAAGGACCTCATCGCGGCCGGCGCGTGGGACAAGATCACTGACGTGGCACGCTCGCTCGTTGCCAATGCGAGCATCTAGTTTTTAGTGCTTGGTGCTTAGTGCTTTGTGCTTGGCGCGGGCATTGCTGGCCGGTCATAAGCGCGAAAGCACCGCACCATGCACAAAGCACAAAACACCCAGCACAACGCACCAAGCACAACGCACAACGCACCAAGCACTAAGCACCAAGCACTAAGCACCAAGTCAAAGACAGGAGAATGGTATGGAAAAAAGAATTGTCTGTTTCGGCGAGATAATGATGCGCCTCAATCCCGAGAGCTACCTGCGGTTCACGCAGGCGAGCCGATTCGAGGCGTCGTACGCCGGAGGCGAGGCGAACGTGGCAGTGTCGCTCGCGAACTACGGGATGGACGCGTCGTACGTGACGAAGCTGCCCGACAACGACCTCGGTCGTTCGGCGCGCAACGCGTTGCGGCAGTTCGGCGTCGATACGCGCGACATCGTGTGGGGCGGGCCGCGCCTTGGCATCTACTTTGTGGAGAAGGGCGCGTCGCAGCGCGCGTCGAAGGTGATCTACGACCGCGCGGGCTCCTCCATCGCTCTCGCGAAGCGCGCAGACTTCGACTGGGAAAAGATCCTGGACGGCGCCGGATGGTTCCACTTCACCGGCATCACTCCGGCCCTCGGCGGCGAGAATCCCGCGATATGCCTTGACGCGCTGGAGGTCTGCAAGGCGAAGGGCATAACCGTCAGCTGCGACCTGAACTACCGCGGCAAGCTCTGGACGCGCGAGCAGGCCGGCGAGACGATGTCCAAGCTCGTTCCGTTCGTTGACGTTTGCATCGCGAACGAGGCGGATGCGGCAGACGTGTTCGGCATCCGTGCGGCGGGCACAGACGTCGATTCCGGGAAGCTGAACAAGGACGGGTACGTCTCCGTGGCGCGCCAGCTGCAGGAACGCTTCGGCTGCGGGCGCGTGGCGATCACGCTCCGCACGAGCCTCTCCGCGACGCGCAACCTGTGGGCCGGCATGCTGTGGGACGGCAAGGAGGCCTGCTTCTCGCCGGAGTACGACATCACGATCGTCGATCGCGTTGGCGGCGGCGACTCGTTCGGCGGCGGACTCATCTACGCCATCGCGAACGGGTACGGCACGCAGGATGCGATCAACTACGCGGTGGCGGCGTCGTGCCTGAAGCATTCAATCGAGCATGACTTCAACATGATGAGCGTGGCCGAGGTCAAGGCGCTCGCTGCAGGCAATGCTTCCGGTCGCGTGCAGAGGTAGCTTTGACATGCCATCGGTCAATTTGGTATAATACCGACACTTTTCACCAATAACAGAGGTAACAGAAACATGTTCATCAAGAAAGTAGCTGGGGCGGTCTTGGCCGCAACGTGCGTTTATGCCGTCACGGCCGATACGATCGTGTTCAAGAGCGGTTCGCGCCTCGAAGGCTCGATCGTGCGGATTGTGGGTGGCGAGATCACGTTCAAGAGCGATGACGTGGGCGAGGTCAAGGTGGCGGCCGACAAGGTCGCGAGCCTTACGACCACGCAGAACAGCACCGTCCAGTACAACGACAAGACGACCGAAGACGGCGTCGTCAACATGAAGGACGGCGCTTATACCGTGTCTGGCAAGAAGCTCGACATGGCCAACGTCAAGGCGGTCAACCCCGAGCAGGAGGCATGGCACGGCAGTGTGAACTTCAGTGGCACTGCCACGCGTGGAAATACTGTCGCCGAATCGGCGACGGTTCTTGCCGACGTGAATCGCCGTTGGGAAAAGGATCGCTTCAAGGCGAACTTCGGATACTACTTCCAGCAGACGGGAACGTCGAAGGAGAGCAAGGAGAAGACTGAAGACCGCATTCTCCTCGAAGCGCAGGAAGACCACTTCTGGGCTACGAAGGTGTACTCGTACGTCAACGGTCGCTACGAGCGTGACGGCATCAACAACCTGCAGTACCGCTATCGCCTTGGCGCCGGTCTTGGCTACCAGTGGCTGGACAACACCGCGTTCGAGTCCACCGGCAAGTGGAGCTTCGACCAGGAAGTCGGCATGACTTACGTGAAGGAAAAGTACGAGCACGAGAAGGACGACGACTATCCCGCGTTCCGCTATGCGCACCACTTCAAGTGGGCGCCGCGCTGGGTTGACAACTTCGAGCTGTTCCACAACTTCGAGTACCTGCCCGACACGAGCAACTGGTCTGAGCAGTACCTGATCGCCACCGACATCGGCTTCACCATGCAGCTTGTCAAGAGCTGGCAGCTGCTCGGCAAGATCGAGTGGGACTACAACTCCAATCCGCCGTCGGCAACGAAGCGTAGCGACATCCGCTACATCCTTGGCCTTGGCTACAAGTGGTAATCGCTTTCGCCTATCCACCGCTGCCGTCTGAGAAGGGAGTCCCGCTCCTTTCTCAGAATCGGCAGTTCCAGTGGTTCTCGCGCCCCACCTACATCTTCCCAGTGGTGCCCGCAACAGCGGCTACCATGATGAAGAAGGCGGGGCACGATGTCGTATGGCTGGACGGCATCGCCGAGGAGTGGACGCCCGAGGAGTTCGAGAGGCGTCTCGCTGAAGCAAAGCCCGACCTCGTGGTCCTCGAAACCAAGACGCCCGTCGTCAAGCGCCACTGGAAGTGGATCGTCGAACACGCCGCAAGCACCAAGCACCAAGCACCAAGCACCAATCCAGGTTCTTCCGCACCAAGCACCAAGCACCAAGCACCAAGCACCAAATACGTCCTCGTGGGCGACCACGTGACGGCGCTGCCGGATGAGACGATGGCAGCGTGCCCGGTGGACTACGTGCTGACTGGCGGCGACTGGGACTTCCTCGTCAAGAACCTTGTGGAGTCAAATTTCGACCCCTCGAAGTTCGAGCCTGGCATCTGGTACCGCGATGGTGGCGAAGTGAGGAACACGGGCCGGTTCCAGCTGAACCACGACCTCAACGCCGCACCATGGATAGACCGCGACCTCTGCCACTGGCAGCTCTACGCCGTGAAGAACGGTAACTTCCGCCGCACGCCCGGCACGTACCTCATGTCAGGCCGCGACTGCTGGCACGCTAAGTGCACGTTCTGCAGCTGGACTACGCTCTACCCGCACTACCGCACGCGCGATCCGATCGACGTGGTGAACGAGATCGGCGACCTGATCGAGCGCTACGGCGTGAAGGAGATCATGGACGACTCCGGTTCCTTCCCGGTCGGGCAGTGGCTCAAGACGTTCTGCGACGAGATGATCGCGCGCGGGTACAACAAGAAACTGCGCATCGACTGCAACATGCGTTTCGGACGGCTGACGTACGACGACTACGCGCTCATGCGCAAGGCGGGGTTCCGGCTGGTGCTCTTCGGCGTGGAGTCCGCCAACCAGTACACTCTTGATCGATTTGTCAAGGCCCTCAGGGTCGAGGACGTGGAGAAGGGCGCCGAGTGGGCGCACAAGGCCGGGCTGGACGTGCACCTCACTTTCATGTTCGGCCATGCGTGGGAAGGACCTGCAGAGATCGCGAACACAGTGAAGCTCGCACGCAAGATGCTCGCGAAAGGGTGGGCGTCCACGCTCCAGTGCACGATGACCATCCCGTATCCCGGTACGCCGCTCTTCAAGGAGCTTAAGGAGAACGACGGCCTGACGACGCTCGACTGGGACGAGTACGACATGCGTCGGCAGATCACGAAGACGCCTCTCGCCTCCGAGGACGAGATAAAGAAGGCCGTGCGAAATGTTTATAGCGGATTTTTCCAGCCGCAGGCCATCCTTCGTCGCCTCTTCTCCACGCGCACCCTGTTCGATTTTGGCTTCTACTACCGCGGACTGCGCTCTCTCCTCGGCCATCTCCTAGACTTCCGCAAGACAGATAGGTGCAAGACATGTTGAAGTTCGCAGTTGTCGTGCTTGTGACCGTGCTTCTGGTGGTTCTAGTGTTCCTTGGAGGCATGTGGGTGGGAACTCGCGCGAACGCTGAGACTGTCTCCAACGCGGAGCTGCACGAGAAGGTGAATCAGGAAGCCGCCAACCTAAACAAGCGTTTCGACGCCGTCGACGCGAAGCTCGACATCCTGCTCAATATTGCAACGAATGCCGTGGGACGCGACTTCGGGCCACGATAATCAAGGAGACAGACGATGCGATTGACAATTGTCGCGCTCGCCGTTGCGGCGTGCGGAGTGTGTTGCGCGGATGCGCCAAAGACACTGAAGGCTTGCGTGTTCCAGCCGCCGTATGCGCTGGACATGGCAGATGTCGACAAGTCCATGCAGTGGGAGTTCGACACGCTGAAGAAGTGCGACCCCAGCCTCGACCTCATCGTTCTGCCTGAGGCGAGCGACCGGCAGGGACGTCCGCGCTCGCGCGAGGAGTCTATCGAGGCCGCCAAGAAGTACAACGCGCCGCTCCTTGCCGCCTGCGCCGAGACGGCGAAGCGCTGCGGCGCGACGGTGTTCGTGAACGCGCTCGACTTCTCGCATCCTAGCCCGCGCAACACCACCTTCGCGTTCGACAAGACGGGCGCGTGCGTGGGCAAGTACGACAAGGAGCACCTCACTGCGGGCGAGTGGAAGAAGTACAAGTTCGACGAGTCGTACATGTGGAAGTGGTCGGAGCCGAAGATACTCGAGATTGACGGCGTGCGCTACGCCTTCCTCACCTGCTACGACTTCTACTTCTACGAGAACTTCGCAAACATCGCCCGCCTCAAGCCGGATGTGATCATCGGCTGCTCGCACCAGCGCAGCGACCCGCACTCCGTCCTCGAGATGATCGGCAAGTTCCTGACGTACAACACGGGCGCATACCTAGTGCGTTCGTCGGTGAGCATGGGACTCGATTCGCCTGTCGGCGGCGGCTCGATGGTTGTGGCGCCTTCGGGCGAGATGCTCGGCAACATGTTCAGCCGCGTCGGCACGCTCACGGTGGAGTTCGATCCGCACGCGAAGTACCTCAAGCCTATGGGCTACGGCAATCCGCCCGGACTCCACTCCACCTACATCGAGGTCGGTCGCCGCCCGTGGAAGTACCGTCCCGCCGGCAGCGCGATCATTCCCGGATTCAAGGATGCGGAAACCGCGCTGCCCAAGCGTCTCTGTGCGCATCGCGGCTTCAGCACGGTCGCACCAGAGAACAGCCTGCCGGCGTTCGGCTCCGCAGTGGCGCTGGGGGCGACGGAAATTGAGTTCGACCTGTGGTGGACGAAGGACGGCGAGATCGTGTCCATCCACGACGCGACGCTCGACCGTGTCTCTGACGGGAAGGGGAAGGTGTACGAGCACACGTACGAGGAACTGGCGAAACTCGACTTCGGATCGAAGTTCGGCGAGAAGAAGGGGCTCAAGAACTTCGCTGGGCTTCGCATCCTGCGCTTCGAGGAGATACTTGCCAAGCTCTCCTGCCACACGATCATGAACATCCACATGAAGGACATCGGCAAGGCTTGGGACGAAGAGCACGTGAAGAAGGTGCTGCGCCTCATAGACGCCTACGACGCTCGCGGGCACGTGTACTTCATGTCGAGCTGCGGTCCGCTCCAGGACCAGCTGGCGCGCCTCGCGCCGGACATCCCTCGCTGCATGGGCAACGGCCGCTACGACATGGGGCGCCCGGACATCGTAGACATGGCCATCAAGCACAAGTGCCAGATGGTGCAGCTCTTCAAGCCGTACTTCGACCAGTCGACCATCGACCGCGCGCACACCGCGGGGATGCGCGTGAACGTGTTCTGGTCGGACGATCCGGCCGAGGCGAAGAAATTCCTGGAGATGGGGATCGACACGATCCTCACGAACGACTACCTGCTGATCGCTAACGCGACCGGCCTGAAGTAGTACACTACGATCACTGGGCCAGTTCGGCGTCGACCTTGGCGATGAAGGCGTCGAGCGCCATCGCGCCGAGGTCGCCGTCAGTGCGGGAACGCACGGAGACGACGCCTGCCGCCTCGTCGCGGCCGCCGGCCACGAGCATGTACGGCACCTTCCAGAGCTGCGCTGCGCGGATCTTCGCGCCGAGCTTCTCGTTGGAGGGGTCGATCTCCGCGCGGAGTCCCTTGGCGCGGAGCGCGGCCTGGATCTTCCTCGCGTAGTCGAGCTGCTTGTCGGTGATCGGCAGGATGCGCACCTGCTCGGGCGCGAGCCAGAGCGGGAACGCGCCGGCGTAATGCTCGATGAGGATGCCGAAGAAGCGCTCGATGGAGCCGAGGAGGGCGCGGTGCACCATGTAGGGCTGGTGCTCCTTGCCGTCGGCGCCGACGTAGGTGAGGTTGAAGCGCTCCGGGAGGTTGAAGTCGAACTGCACGGTGCCGAGCTGCCACGGGCGGCCGAGGGCATCCTTGATCTTCATGTCGATCTTCGGGCCGTAGAACGCGCCGCCGCCCTCGTCGACCTCGTAGGTCATGCCTTCCTGGTCAAGCGCGTCGCGCAGGGACTGCGTGGCCTGCTCCCAGCGGGCGGGATCGCCCACAGCCTTGGCGGGCTTGGTGGAGAGGTATGCCTGGATGTCGTGGAAACCGAACTTCCCGAGCATCTTCTTGGCGAACTCGACGGTGTCCTTGATCTCCTGCACGATCTGCTCG
>Ga0310690_10013184_pt1 | contig 10077 bp, 4 predicted proteins | sample AusTroGonzalo_MG_2_FD_207661 | JGI IMG/M metagenome (GOLD analysis project Ga0310690, IMG submission 207661) | Bovine rumen microbial communities from tropical cattle in Woodstock, Queensland, Australia - Gonzalo_04 (v2) (version 2) | ecosystem: Host-associated > Mammals > Digestive system >...
AAAGCGCTGATAGACAGACAGATAATACTTACTACCTTTATAATAAGGTGTAATCTCACCATAGATGCAATTCACCGTATCGAGCACCGCTTCCTCCAGACTGGTGGCTACGCTGTCCATATAAACGGCTTTCGCCATTTCGTCCATTCCTGGCGTCACACCAGCCAACATCTTGTCTGTCACATCGACCGTACTGAGATGGAACGCTACATACAACTCGGGATTAGGAAGTTCGTCCTTCAGCCGCTTCGCAAAGAAACCGTTCTTCAGGTAGTCATGCTTGACTGTAGAGTGATCCTGAATGGCATCGAAGCCACAATGGTGGTTGGTGAATACCAATCCTTCGTTGCTGACAACCACACCAGAGCAAAAACCACCAAACATCACGATAGCATTGTTCAGCGACGCCCCGTTGGGGTTGTAAATCTGTTCAGGCGTGAGTTCCAGACCCATCTCTTTCAACACCTTCTGTGTCTTCTCCGATAGGTTTCCTATCATCCACATACCCTCGTCAGCCTTGGCTGTCAAGGCTACGAGACATAGCAGTATAAACGTAATTCTTTTCATCTTTTTCTTTTTATTCTGATTGTTTTCAATTTACTCAAGGGCAAATCATGATGGATAACATGCGCTACGAACAGCAGGACGAGTACTGTGTTGATAACCATCCTCAAGATGCTGGAGTCGATAGCTGAGGATACATACTGCATTGCTGCAAAGAGTACCACAGTGATCAGGATATAGGTGAAGATGCTCTTCAAGTCGTAGTCGATACGATTCTTCTTCTGTCCCACGAAGTAGGAGAACAGCATCACAGTGCCGTACCCTGCAAAACCGGCCCACGCACAAGCTGTGTAGCCTATCTCAGGAATGAGGAAGTAGTTCACCAACAGCAACACAGCACAACCTGTCAGTGAGAAGATTGCACCCCAGATGGTCTTGTCGATGAGTTTATACCAGAACGACAGGTTGAAATGGATGCCCATCATAATTTCGGCTGCCATCACAATCGGCACAATACCCAATCCCTCACGATATTTCTCTTCGACGATGAACTGGAACACATCGATGTAAGCCATCACACAGAGGAATGCCAGCAGGGTGAACATAATGAAGTATTTCATTGCTTGAGCATATAGTTCCTTGCTGTTCTTGTCTTTTGCTGAACCAAACACAATCGGCTCGTAGGCGAAGCGGAAAGCTTGGGTGATGAGTGCCATAATCATTGCAATCTTGATACAAGCACCATAGATGCCCAATTGGTGACGACCCTCTTCTGGGTCGAGAATACGTGGCAGCATAATCTGTCCTGCCACTTGGTTCAGGATGCCAGCGATTCCCAATACCAGCAGCGGCCAAGAGTAGCGCAACATTTCCTTACATTTCTGCCCATCGAACTGCCACTTGAAGCCCACGAGTTCGCCAATGAGGCAGAACGAGATGATGGTGGTACAGATAAGATTGATAGCAAAGGCATAGCCGATATGGATTTCCCACGAAGGGTCAATCTTTGGCATCAGCCAATAAGCCACTACGTTCAGACTTACGCTGAGGAAGATGAACAGCAACTTCAGGCCTGCGAACTTATAAGGACGATGCTTGTAGCGCAGATAGGCGAAGGGGATTGCCTGAAAGGCATCTTGGGCGACTACAAGGAACATCATACCCACATACCACTTATGGTTGGGGTAGTCGAGCAAGGAGGCGATTGGGTTGATGAACGCCAACACCAGCACCACGAAGGTGAGAGATACACAGCCCACCATCATCAGCGCAGTACTGTACACACGTATCTTGTCGCCCTCTTCCTTATTCATAAAGCGGAAGAAGGTGGTTTCCATGCCGAAAGTCAGAATCACCAGCAACAATGCAGTCTGGGCATAGATGTCGTTATAGATGCCATAGTCGGAACAACTCTTCAGTGTATAGGTGTAGAGGGGTACCATCAGGTAGTTCAAGAACCTGCCGATGATGCTACTCATCCCATACACAGCTGTGTCTTTCACCAGTCCCTTTATATTTGCCATTCTTCTTAATCAAACAAATTATTCATTCCTCCACCATTCGACTCATAGATGTTGCGTCCTAAGTGCTTATAGGCCAACTCTGTGACTTCACGTCCTCGAGGTGTACGCTTCAGGAATCCTTCCTTGATGAGGAATGGTTCGTAGACTTCTTCCACAGTTCCTGCTTCTTCGCCTACCGCTGTAGCGATGGTATTGATACCCACGGGTCCACCCTTGAACTTATCGATGATGGTGGTGAGAATCTTGTTGTCAATCTCATCGAGTCCGTACTTGTCGATATTGAGCGCCTCGAGTGCCACCTTTGCAATCGCTGTGTCGATATTACCGTTTCCCTTCACTTGGGCAAAGTCGCGCACACGACGAAGCAGCGCATTAGCGATACGTGGGGTGCCACGACTGCGACTTGCTATCTCGTAGGCCGACTCTTCGTTGATAGGGATGTTGAGCAAGCGTGCAGAGCGGATGATGATTTTGGCCAATACATCAGCATCGTAGTACTCTAAGTGGAGGTTGATGCCGAAACGAGCACGAAGTGGTGCAGTGAGCAATCCACTGCGGGTGGTAGCTCCCACCAGTGTGAATGGATTCAAGTCTATCTGGATGCTACGAGCAGAGGGGCCTTTGTCTATCATAATGTCGATGCGATAGTCTTCCATTGCAGAATACAGGTATTCCTCCACGATGGGGCTGAGACGATGAATCTCATCGATGAACAGCACATCGTTCTCTTCGAGCGAAGTAAGGATACCTGCTAAGTCGCCTGGCTTGTCGAGCACAGGTCCGGAAGTAATCTTGAAGCCGACACCCAATTCGTTGGCAATGATTTGAGACAGCGTTGTCTTACCCAGTCCTGGAGGGCCATGCAGCAGGGTATGGTCGAGCGGCTCACCACGATACTTCGCTGCCTCGACAAAGATTTTCAGGTTCTCCACAATCTTCGTCTGACCGCTGAAGTCCTGAAAGTGGAGAGGGCGCAGTGCGTTCTCGAAGTCCTTCTCTTTGCTTCCTGCTACGTATTGCTCTTCGTGTATGTCAAAATCTGTATTCATTACACCTTATTTATTATTATCATCTGCAAAGTTACAAAATAATTCATAATTCATAATGCATAATGCATAATTATTTTGAAAAAACAGCTTGAAATAAGACAAAAAGTGCCTGAACCTGCGTTCAAGCACCTTTTGTCTTTCTCCCCATAGAGGGGGAGTTAGAGGGGGTCTGTTACTTCACGAAGTACTTCTTACCATTGATGATGTTGAAGCCCTTCATTGGAGCAGCCAGCTTCTGACCTGCGAGGTTGTAGATACCGTTAACAGCAGTCTCGCCGTCGAGTTCTACGCCCTTAATACCGATAGCAGGATCTGTACCTTCTGTACCAATGTAGTAGAGACGGAAGTTATCGCAGATGAACCAGTCACTACCAACATTACCATCCTTCTTCACACCAATGCGGAGCTTACCGTCTTCGCCTACCTGTACTGGAAGGATGTGGTTGTAGTAAGCAGAACCGAAGTCGCTATCCTCGTACATCTTCGTGTACTTGTCAAGTGGAGTAGCTATTGTATCTTCCTGCTGACACCATACATTGAATGCCTCCATTGTGTTAGGCATTACATAGCCGCTACCTACTGCTGAAGTTGCACCAGATACCCAGTCTGTTCCACTTGGAACGGCACCTGAACTAGTGTAAGCGATTGGCATTTCTGCAGTCTCAATACTTGAAGTTGCATAGAAGTAAGCTTCCTTATCACTCTCCTTCTCACCTGTGAATTTAGCATAGTCATCAGTAGAAGAACCGTGACGATAGAATGCCTGAACGTAAGCTACATAGTAACCTGCTGGCAGACCTGCAATGTCCTGATAAGTATCGAAGCCCATCTCGTAACGCTCTGCGTTGGTTGATGTTGTACCACCTGCGCCGAAGCCTGAACCAGACCAACCAGTGAAGTCGCCAACAGTATCGAATGTAGAGTTCACAATCATCTCTGTGAGGTTGATTGGGTTGTCAACAGATGCACCTTCAGTGTCAGGAACCTTGAATGCAGCACCATAGTACTTAGCTCTGTCGATGTAGTATTCAACTTCTTCGTTGGTCTTATCCTGAGCGGTCAAAGTTCTCTCGATTGTGTCATACAACTCGTTAGCCTTAGCCAGAGTAGATGCTGCAGCGATGTCACTATATTCTTCGATATCAGTACCAAGTTGGTTGTATGCCTCTTCAAGAGCTGCATAGTCAGTGATAGAAGTCTTTGCATATTCAAGAGCCTCATAACCTTGGTCGAGAGCGGCAGCACACTTGTCACCATCGTTGCTTGCTACAGCAGCGTTGAGAGCGTCCTTAGCTGTGTTAATCTTTTCAACAGCGTCCTTACCATAAATAGTTACGTTGTCGCCAGTAAATACAGCATTTAATTCTGCCATCAACTTGTCGATAGCCTCTTGGTATGCACTTGCATCATTACCATTGTAGAAGAGACGGAAGTTATCGAAGATAACCCAGCTGTTTGTTGCTTTGGTCTTCAAACCTACGATAATGCTGTCGCCTGCTTCCTTCAGATTGAAGTTAACCTCTACGAGGTAAGCATTTGGATCAGCCGAGAAGTGGAAGTTAGCACCGTCCATAGAGTTTGGAATCCAACCACCATTGGTTACAGGCACTTTCTCTTCATCCTTAGTAACATAGGTTCTGTCAACATCAGACCACCATTCATGCTGTTCTGTTTCATCATCATTCAATTTAACTTCACCTGTTTCTGAATCGTAAACCTTGTGATCGAACAATGGCTCCTTAGTAGCGTATGCCATGATGCTTGGCACCTTCTTCTCGTAAGTATTAGCATAGAGAACTGCATTGATACCAACCTCAGAGTTCTTTACAGGATTCTGCTCCCACTGGTCAACATAACCACCATCATTACGCTCGAATGCCTGAACAGTAAGTTTGAATGAACCCTTAGGCATGTTGAATACCTTCTGGAACATATCGAATGCAGCGTGATAAACTTCTGCATTACCACTTTCGTAGATTCTCTTTACGTCACCAAGTTCATTGTCACCAAGGAGGTTACCACCCCATGCAGGACGTGCACCTGTGTTGCTCCAGCTATCGAAGTTCTTATCGAAATCTGGATTGAGAATCAATGGAGTCAACTCAACGCCTGGGCGCATGTTAGCAGTAATTTCGTCAACGATAAGGTTGCCGATGTGAGTCTGAACAGAGTCGATCTGAGCAGCATCAGCAGTACGCTCTTCGTATGCTTCTGTCAAATCCATGTGGTAGTCAGCAAGCAGACCATACAACTCTGGGAAGTCATTGTTGCCTTCGAATGCTTCTGCGCGTGCCATCAGGTCGCTCAACATAGCCTCAAGACGCTTGTAGTCTTCAACAGACTTAGCAAGTGCTTCAACCTTTGTTGCGAGCAGTGAATCCATTTCGATGAAGCCTTCTGTACAATCCTTTGCCTCAGCTAATGTTTCAGTGTAGTCGTCCTTAACTGTCTGGTTAGCTGCTACATCATCAATGTCAGGATACTGACGCTCATAGTCAGCAATCTTACCATCGAGGATTACCTTGTATGGATCATCGTGGATTTCGCCATAGAACCACAGTATGAAGTTATCGGCTGCCATCCAGTTTGCAGTTGAGTTCTGAGTCATCAAACCGAGTGTGATGTCACCACCACCACTGACAAAGTCGAGTTTGAAGTGCTCTGGCTTTTCGTTATCGGTAGAGATAGACTTCTTAGCGCTTACGCCACCACCTTCAGCGAAGAGGTAAACGCCTACGCTCTCCTGCTTACCGGCTGTTTGACGACATGCAATTGCATCGCACTCGAAACTGTACTTACCTGCTGGCAGACCCTTGATAGTCTGGCTGATGGTTCCATTTCCAAGGTTGTTGCTTGCATGCCATGACTCGATAAATCCACTAAGCCAAGAATCTCCGTTGATATATCCTAATACGCTTTGACCATTTACTTCGAAAGTGGTTAAGTTACCTGCGCTATACTGGTAACCAAGGTTCTGGCCAATACCTGCGGTGATTTGCCATCCGCTGATATTCTCTTTCTCAAAGCTTGCATTCTCCATCAATGGAGTACCATCTGCAGGTTCTTCCTCAGAAGCACCAGCAAGGTAGCGGTCTACCTCATACTTACGAGCTGCGTCGAAGACATCAGAACGAGCCTGCTCAACATCTGCTTTAGAGAAATTGCCTGACTTCAACAATGCGTATGCAGCTGACAAATCAACTTGGTCATACTCAGATTCAACTTCCCAAAGATACTGAACACAGTCAATAGCTGCCTGAAGAGCTGCTTTTACTGAGTCGAGTTCAGCCTTAGTAGAATTGGTGTTGTTGTAAACAGCCTTGATACCGTCAAGGTTGATTTCAAAATACTCTTCACCTTCTTCGAGCACTGTCTCAAGCGACTTAGCTGCATCGTAGGCAAGGAACTTAGGTTCAACATCATTCTTGTAATCTGCCTCTGGGATTAACCACCAGTCTACGCAGAAAACAACACCTTCTTCAACGTCTTCTTCCATATCCAAGTGTCCTGACAAGGCTGTAGACTCGTTGTAATCAGCGAGTTCATAACCCATGAAACTAGTTGGATAGTTAGTTTCGTTGTAAGTTGGGTTGGCTGCTCCACCACGTAAACGATAAGTGTTATCGCCCATGTCAACAACATCCCAGAAGTAGTTAGCCTGAGTGCCGCGGTCTACATACATTGCTGACTCGTTGTCGAAGAACAGCAACATCCATGCACCACCCTTCTGACGTGGTACGTCGTGAATCAGATATGATCCATTAGATTCCTGAGTGAAGTAAACAGGAATACCGGGAATACCGATACTTGCCTGAGTTCCCCACGCATTGCCATCTGTGAAGAAGGCTGCAGCGTCTCTGTTGTAGAGATAGAAGATAGTGGTGTCTTGACCTTCCACTGAAACCTTGAACTCTGCACGAGACGTAGGCACAGGTTTTTCCCAACTCTGTGCGAAAGCAGCAACGCTAAGTAGCAAGGTGCTGCACAACAAAAGTAATTTTTTGTTCATACGGTTTGGTTTAAATGATTTAATGAATTAGTTAATACTAAAATTTGTTATCTCTTTATTTCTTTGTTGATTGCCTTCCGGCAGTTTAAGCATGCAAAGAAACACATTTTATTTCATTCCACCAAATTTTTTAGGAAAAACTTTCACTTTTGAGGCCAAATTATTGTTTATAATAGAAATAAGGTGTAAATTTGCACCCAAAATTTGAAAGACAATGACGGTATTATACGATTCTCCGATATTCGGACCCATCCACAGCCGCAGGCTGGGAGTCTCACTTGGCATCAACCTCTTGCCCCACGACGGCAAGTGCTGTTCATTCGACTGCATCTATTGCGAATGCGGGTTCAACCACGACTTCGTAGCTCACGACCGCATGCCTTCACGCCAGCAGGTCTATGATGCCTTGCGCCAGCAACTGCTGAAGATGCAGCTGGAAGGTCCAAAGCCCGATGTGCTCACCTTTGCAGGCAATGGGGAACCTACGATGCATCCCCACTTCCCTGAAATCGTGGACGACGTGATTAAACTGCGCAATGAGTACTTCCCAAACGCCAAGGTGAGTGTGCTGAGCAATGCCACACAAATTCTCCACCAACCTGTGTTCGAAGCATTAAAGAATGTTGACAACAATATATTGAAACTTGATACAGTATCGAACGAATATATCCACCTCCTTGACCGTCCTGTCAGCAGCAACTATGATGTCACTCTGCTCATTGCCAAGATGAAGGAATTTCAAGGGCACTGCATCGTGCAGACCATGTTTCTGAATGGGGAATTCGAGGGAAAGGACATCTCGAACGTAGCTGACGAGTACATCAATCCTTGGCTCGAAGCCCTGCAGACTATAGGCCCAGAGGAAGTGATGGTTTATACCATCGATCGTGAAACTCCTGCCCACCAATTGCAGAAAGCAACCCACGAACAACTCGATTCCATTGCTCGCCGAGTAGAAGCTTTAGGCATCAAGTGCCAAGTATCGTACTAAATCATCTTCTCCTTAGGAGAAAATCTTTTTTCCCTTAAGTCTTTTTTCTTTTACCACGAGAGGCTGGCTATGTTGCACGCCCTGCAACTTGTATTGCACGCCCTACAACTTACGTTGCACGGCCTGCAACATAGATTTTCCCGTAGGGTAGCAACATTTCCCCCTTTCTCATAAATTTTGAATTCATTTGATACTGTTGCTTTTTGTGAACAGAAAGAAAAGAGAATTGTATCAATTTTCAAAAAAAATGCAAAAAAAACCTAATTTTATTTGCTCATTATAAAATAAGGTGTTACCTTTGCAGCCTAAATGATGAATGTGTAGCCGATTGAATCCTTTGTGCTGCTGAAGCTGGGAATGAAATGGGAAAAAATTAAGACTTAAACAACTGAATTCAAAATCAATAACTCATAAAATAATTTACACATGAAAAAAATCTATGTTTTATGGAGTTTAGCAATTGCTGCTCTCATGGCCAATGTGTTCTCTGCATGTAGCAACGACGAGACACTTGATGATATCTACACGCCGAAGGGGTTTACTATGCGACTCGCAAAAACACCTGATTTCGTTCTCTACTCTAACGGAAATGTACTTGCCAGCACATTCTTGACTACAAGGGCTGAAACTCGTGGTGAAACTAAGAATGCTGTGGAAGGTGAAGACGTCTTTAAGGTAGAGTTTTATGATTATAGGGGTGGTGTTCATAGTACTGGTACTAAAGATGTACCAGAAGCATTTACTCCATATGCTCAGAATGCACCTTGGAAAACAGATCGTGTAGAGCAGGTTTCTAAAGATGAGTATGACTTTGTGATGGCTTATATTCAAGAACATAAAGACGAAGGAAAGAAAGAATGTTCGATTAAGAAGGATTATTTCCTCCAGAATGTAGGTTCAAGTGACGAGCAGTATGCACTTGAAATTCCTAATTGGAATCATACTGGATATCGCACAGAAACCTATAAGGGCGGAAATGTTATGAATTATTTGTATTTTAACGATATATGTGTATTTGAGTATACTTCGCACTTTGGACCTCGTCTATTATGTCTATGGGATAAGATTCCATTGACGAACCCAAGTTATAAAGCAATGTACGGAGATCTAGAAAATATGAATTATAATGCATATACGTTCTATTATATTAAGTATGAGGGCAAGATGTGTTGTTATCTCTGCTTCGACTATCGTATGTCAAAGACAGATGATGCTGGAGAACCGTTCGTATATGATGGTGATGGTGTTTATGATGACTGGGTAATTAAGATTACTGCTGCTGATGGTTCTGATATCGTTGTTCCTGGTGACGACAATGAAAATGAAGAAGGTGGAAACGAAGGAGGAAATGAAGGTGGAAATGAAGGTGGAGATAATACTACTCCAGTTGTTACCGACGAAGTAGAAGTGAACTTCTCAGTAAATGACGAAATGGAGAAATATGACTATATCGCAACGAAGCTGTCTATCCATGTACGTGCCAATACAGATGTAGAGGTATTCATCCCAGTTACTCCGCAGTATTATTGCAATGTGGACGATATGGCAATTGTATATAGCCACAAAAAGGATCCTAACTACCAGTACTCTAACCCAGATGAGGCTGCTATCGAAAATGGTTATACTTATACTTACACGATAGCAGAACAGACTCTCAACGTCACTGTTACATACGAAGCAGAAGGTATCTGGGTAAAGACTCAAGGTGTGAACCAGACAATACTCGACTATCTGCAGGAAGAATATGATGATGGTATTACCTTCGAAGTATGGAACTACTTCAATAGCGAGGTTCCTGATCCAGACAACGACAAAGAGACTCTGCCTGTCACTCGTGCAGAACTCAAAACGGATTTTGATAGATCTACAGTAACATTTACATCACAGGAACATCCCGCTTATTACGTTAATGCATTCGCTATGCTGTATGACTACAAGAAGGAAAACCTTCACGTTTATATGAAGGACGATAAGAAGCCTTACATGTTGGAAGTAACTTAT
>Ga0310690_10013185_pt1 | contig 10076 bp, 9 predicted proteins | sample AusTroGonzalo_MG_2_FD_207661 | JGI IMG/M metagenome (GOLD analysis project Ga0310690, IMG submission 207661) | Bovine rumen microbial communities from tropical cattle in Woodstock, Queensland, Australia - Gonzalo_04 (v2) (version 2) | ecosystem: Host-associated > Mammals > Digestive system >...
TAAATAATCCATTATTTTATCAATAATGTGCGTTATAACAAACTATTTTTTGTACCTTTGCACCCGTAAATAGAGAATTGAGCATTAAAAATACAAAATGAAGAAAGGTTTATTATTGATTGGCGTGATACTCCTGGCAGTGACGGCTTCTGCACAGAAGCGTTGGACGCTGCAGGACTGTATTGACTATGCTATGGCTAATAACATCTCGCTGAAGAAATCACAACTACAGAAACAGAGTGCTACAGAGGATCTGAAGGGTGCAAAGGCGGCACTGCTGCCCACACTCAGTGCATCGACAAACCAGAGCCTCGGCTATCAGCCCTGGAAAGATACGGGTATCTCGACGGTGACCAACGGTGTGGTAAACACGAAGGTGAACAAGACCTCGTATAATGGCAACTATTCATTGAGCGGACAGTGGACCGTGTGGAACGGTGGGCGTAACACCAATACCGTGAAACTCGACGAGATAGCGGAGCAGCAGGCAGACCTGCAGGCTCGCGAGACGGCGAACAGCATCCAGGAGCGCATCGCTCAGATATTCACCCAGATTCTTTATATCGACGAGAGTGTGAAGGTGAGTGAGCAGACGCTGGAAACTGCGAAGAAGAACGAAGAGCGCGGACAGGAGATGGTGAATGTGGGTAAGATGTCGAAGGCAGACCTTGCCCAGTTGACTTCGCAGCGCGCCAACGACGAGTACAATATCGTGGAGGCCAAGAGTCAGTTGATGACCTACAAACTGCAGTTGAAGCAGTTGCTGGAGATTACCGACGAGTCGGACTTCGACGTGGCTATCCCCGAGATCAGTGATGAGCGTATCCTTGCGCCCATCCCTTCATTGCAGAGCGTCTATGAGCAGGCCCTGTTGAGTCGTCCTGAGATTGAGCGTTCGCAACTGGCCATCAAGAGCAGTGGAGTGAGTCTGGATATCGCCAAGGCTGGTTGGATGCCTAATGTGAGTGTGAACGGTGGTGTGACCACCTCGACGAACTCGTTGAGTAACTTAGGGTGGGGTTCACAAGTGAAGACCAACGTGAACACATCGCTGGGTCTTGGCGTGAGCGTGCCCATCGTGGATGGACGTTCTACGAAGACTGCCGTCAGCAAGGCAAAGATACAGCAGTTGCAGGCGCAACTCGACTTGCAGGACCAGCAAAAGACCCTCTACAGTGATATCCAGCAGTTCTGGGTGAACGCCACTACCAACCAGCAGAAGTATAAGGCTGCCTCGCTCAGCGTGGAGAGTGCCCAGCAGAGTTATGAGTTGCTCTCGGAGCAGTTCCGCTTGGGTCTGAAGAATATCGTGGAACTGATGCAGGGTAAGGACAATCTGCTCTCTGCCCAGCAGAACCAGTTGCAGTCGAAGTACCAGACCATCTACAACAAGCAGATGCTGAACCTCTATGCCACAGGGGAGATAAACAATTGACAATAGATAATGGATAATTGATAATTGAAAATTGAGCAAGATATGAAGAATAAGAAATTATGGATTGCCATCGCCGTGATCGTCGTGATCATCATAGCAGTTTGGAAATGCTCGGGTGGCAAGAAAGAAGAAAAGGTGTCGTTTGATACGGCTAAAGTAGAAATGGGTAATATCCAGACCTCTATCACTGCTACGGGTACCATTGAGCCTGTGACGAGTGTGACTGTAGGTACACAGGTGTCGGGTATTGTGAGTCATCTCTATGTGGATTACAACTCTGTGGTGAAGAAAGGTCAGGTTATCGCCGAATTGGACCGTACCAACCTGATCAGTGAGTTGAATGCCCAGAAGGCCAGTCTTGCCTCGGCACAGAGTTCACTGAACTATCAGCAGAGTAACTATGAGCGTTACAAGACCCTTTTCGATAAGGGACTGGTGAGTGCGGATGAGTTTGAGAGTGCCCGTCTGCAATATGAGCAGGCCAAGCAGCAGGTGGCTCAGTCGCGTGAGAGTGTGCAGCGTGCCCAGACCAACCTCGGTTACGCTACCATCACCTCGCCCATCGACGGTGTGGTGCTGTCGAAGTCAGTGGAGGAAGGTCAGACGGTGGCTGCTTCATTCAACACCCCTGAACTCTTCACGATTGCTCAGGACTTGACGAACATGCGTGTGATTGCAGATATCGACGAGGCTGATATCGGTGGTGTGAAGGAAGGTCAGCGCGTGAGTTTCACTGTGGACGCTTTCCCCGACGATAAGTTTGAGGGTTCTGTGACGCAGGTGCGCCAGCAGGCTACAACGGAGAGCAATGTCGTGACCTACGAAGTGGTGATCTCTGCTCCCAACGTGGATCTGAAGTTGAAACCCGGACTGACAGCCAACGTCACTATCTATACATTGGAGAAGAACAACGTGCTTACCGTGCCTGCCAAGGCTCTGCGCTTCCAACCTAACGAGGCACTGCTGCAGAAAGGCGAGACCATCGAGGACTGCGAGGGTATGCCTAAGGTATGGACAAAAGAAGGTACTGTGTTTAAGGCTCATAAGGTGGAGACAGGTACTACCAACGGTGTGCTGACAGAGATTACAGGTGGTATTGCAGAAGGTACGGAAGTGCTGACAGACTTCGAGATTTCCGGTGGTGAGATGGCTATGCCACAGGGTGCTCAGGGAGGTAACCCCTTCATGCCACGACCAGGTAACAGAAACAACAACAGAGGCGGAGCCCAGGGCGGTCAGGCCGGACAAGCCGGACAGGCTGGACAGGGATCACAGGGTGCTAATGGCGGTCAAATGCCAAGAAGACAATAAGAAAGTATGGCTGAAGACAATAGAAAAGTCGTTATCGAACTGCAGAATGTGAAGCGCTACTTCCAGGTGGGCAGTGAGACGGTGAAGGCCTTGCGCGGTGTCTCGTTCAAGATCTATGAGGGCGAGTTTGTTACCATCCAGGGAACGTCGGGCTCTGGCAAATCCACGCTGCTGAACCAGTTGGGCTGCCTCGATACCCCCACCAGTGGAGAGTACTTCCTCGACGGCATCAGCGTGCGCACGATGTCGAAGACCCAGCGCGCCAAACTGCGTAACCGAAAGATCGGTTTCGTATTCCAGACCTACAACCTGCTGCCTAAGACCACTGCTCTTGAGAATGTGGAACTGCCGCTGATGTATAACTCGGATATCTCCGCCAAGGAACGGCGTGAACGGGCCATCAAGGCACTGGAGGCTGTTGGACTGGCTGATCGCATGTACCACAAGTCGAACCAGATGTCGGGTGGACAGATGCAGCGTGTCGCCATTGCCCGTGCCCTGGTGAACGATCCCGCCGTGTTGCTTGCTGACGAGGCAACGGGTAACCTTGACACGCGAACCTCGTTCGAGATGCTCGTGCTCTTCCAGGAACTCTACAAGCAGGGTAACACGATCATCTTTGTGACCCACAATCCTGAGATTGCGGAATATGCCAGCAGGAACATCAATCTGCGCGACGGAAAGATTCGCGAGGATACCATCAACACGAACATTAAGTCGGCTGCAGAGGCTCTCGCTAAACTGCCGGCACCACAGGATGATTGATTATTGAAGATTGAAAATTGAAGATTAATGAATATACTGAATCTGATCAAAGTAAGCCTGAAGGCGGTGGCGAACAATAAGATGCGCTCCTTCCTCTCGATGCTGGGTATCATCATCGGTGTAGCGGCAGTGATTATCATGATGGCCATCGGACAAGGCTCGAAAGAGAGCATCCGTTCGGAACTTTCCACGATGGGTACCAACCTGTTGACTATTCGTCCGGGTGCCGATATGCGTGGTGGTGTGCGTCAGGATCCCTCTGCCATGCAGACACTGAAGATGGCTGACTATGAGCGTATCGTGAAAGAGAAGAAGTTTGTCACGAAGGTGTCGCCCGAGGTCACTGCCAGCGGACAGGCTATCTATGGCAACAACAATACCAACGCCTCAATGTATGGTGAGTCGGTTGACTATCTGGAGATTCGTCAGTGGGTCATCGACGAGGGTGAGTGTTTCACCGAGGAGGATATCAAAAAGGCAGCAAAGGTGTGTGTGGTGGGAGCCACCATCGTCAAAGAACTCTTTAACGGTACTGACCCCATTGGCAAGACCATCCGCTTCAAGAGTATTCCTATGCGTATCGTGGGTGTGCTGAAGTCGAAGGGCTATAACTCGTGGGGTATGGACCAGGATAATGTCATCATCTCACCTTATACCACGGTGATGAAGCGTATCGCTGCCCAGACCTACTTCTCGAGCATTGTCTGCTCTGCCGTCACGGAGGAACTTTCTGATGCTGCCATTGAGGAGTTGACGCAGATTCTGCGCGACAACCACAAACTGAAGGATGAGGCTGAAGATGATTTCACCATCCGTTCGCAGGCGGAGATGATGGAGACGATGTCGAGTACAATGGATACAGTAACCATCATCCTTGTCGTGGCTGCTGCCTTCTCGCTGTTAGTGGCAGGTATCGGTATTATGAACATTATGCTCGTTTCAGTAACAGAGCGTACCAAGGAGATCGGTCTGCGTATGGCGGTAGGAGCCACGGGGCCTGTCATCTCGTTGCAGTTCCTCATCGAGTCGGTATTGATATCAGTGACGGGAGGACTGATAGGTGTCCTTGTGGGCATCGGGGCGAGTACTTTTGTCTCGAGTTTCGGTATGCCTTCGAGTGTGCCGGCATGGAGTATCTACGTCTCGTTCCTCGTCTGTGTGTTCATTGGCGTGCTCTTTGGCTATATCCCTGCCCAGAAGGCTGCCAATATGGATCCTATCGAAGCCATCAGACATGAATAATATATAGTGAAGTATGAATAAGAAAGTGTACATATTCCTGCATGTGGGTATCTGGGCATTTATGTTCTTCTCACCCCTGACCTACCTGCGAGGGAATGGTATGTCGTTACTTCACTATCTGATGACGTGCGTGTCGCCGTTCCTGATGATGGTGGTGTTTTACGTCAACTATCTGTGGCTGACGCCTAAGTGCTTCGTCATAGGTAAGCGACGCTACTATCTGCTCTACAACACCATCATGATTATTGCCTTTGGTATCATTCTCCACCCGTGGGTGAACTTCACCAACGACCTGTTCAGCACTTATATGCCCCGCTATAAGGAGACGTCTATCGACAAGTTCTTCTTTACGATGCGTGATATCCTTAGTCTGGCCATGTCGGCAGCAGTGGCAACGGCTATCGTGCTGGCCTCCCGTTGGCAGCGTAACGAAGACGCGCGCTTAGAGGCTGAGGCTGCCAGAGCAGAGTCAGAGTTGAGGAACCTGCGTTCGCAGATCAATCCCCACTTCCTCCTGAATACGCTCAACAACATCTACGCCCTCATCGCCTTCGACCAGAAACGGGCACAGGATGCCGTCCAGCAATTGTCGAAGATGTTGCGCCACATGCTCTACGACAATCAGCAGGGTTTGGTGCCACTGCAGGAGGAGATACAGTTTATTGAAAACTATGTGAACCTGATGAAGATCCGTCTGCCACAGAATGTTGAGGTGAATTTCTCGACGGAGGTGCAGAACCCAGACCTGAAGACTGTGCCCCTGATGTTTATCTCCTTGGTGGAGAACGCTTTCAAGCACGGTATCAGTCCGACGGAACCGAGTTTCGTGAAGATCAGCATACGAACAGATGTAGAACGCGTGGGTGACAATGATGTCAGGAATGTCATCATCTGTCAAATTAAGAATTCTAATCATCCGAAGACGCATCAGGACAGGAGCGGACACGGTATCGGTCTGAACCAGATGCAGCGACGGCTCGACCTCGCCTATCCCAACCGCTACGAGTGGAAGAGGGGTGTCAGCGAGGACGGAAAAATATATGTTTCAACCATTAAAATCAAGTTATGATTATTCAATGTGCAATTATCGACGATGAGCCTCTGGCAGCAGGTCTGTTGGAGAGTTACGTCAAGAAAACCCCTTATCTGAGTCTTATCGGCACTTATACCAGTGCCCTCACCGCAATGAAAGACCTGCGCGAGAAACCTGCGCAGTTGCTCTTTCTTGATATCCAGATGCCCGAACTTAGTGGCATCGAGTTTGCCAAGATCCTGCCAAAGGATACAAAAATTATCTTTACGACGGCTTTTCCGCAGTATGCCATCGAAGGCTATAAGGTGAATGCCATCGACTATCTGTTGAAACCAGTCTCCTACGAGGACTTCCTGCGCTCTACCGACAAGGTCGTGGATTGGATAGCCTCTACGCAGAAGCAGGATGCCTATCGTGCAGACCGCTTCATGTTCGTGAAGAGCGAATATAAGTTGCAACGCGTCTGTCTCGACGACATCCTCTACATCGAGGGTCTGAAGGACTATGTGCGTATCCATCTCAAGAGTGGCGAGAAGGTGATGTCGCTGATGAGTATGAAGAAGATTGAGGACTATCTGCCTCATCCCGAATTCTTGCGTACTCACCGCTCCTTCATTGTCAGGATGCCAGAGGTGCGCACCATCGACCGTTTCAGGATTGTCTTCGACGAGGTGTTTGTGCCTATCTCTGACAACTATAAGGAGGATGTTTTGCAATATCTCGACAGTCATACGTTGGCGTAGGCTCCTGCTCCTGACGCTTCTCTGCGTCATGGCAGTCTCGGCCTGTGCCAAGGACGATGGCTCGCAACTGTATCAGCAGATCGACGAGGCCATCGCCCGCTCTTCGGAGTATGTGGCTCGTTATGAGATCAAGATTGGTGAAGCACGCAGGGTATTGGCTGGAGAGACGACACCCGAGGGTAAGTTCCAACGCAGTTTCCGTCTCTATGAACTCTACAAGCCCTTTGTCAGCGACTCTGCCATGTATTTCCTCCGCCAGTGCATCCAGTTGGCCGATGGCATGGGAAATCGCTCTGCCTCCGTTCGCAGTCGTTCATTGCTCGCCATCCGCTGTGCTAATATAGGCATGTATGATGAGGCACTCAACATTCTCGACTCTATCCAACCTGTGGGTATCGATACGCTGGCACTCGGTACCTATTATGAGGCATACAACAATGTCTATAGCGAACTGAGTTATTACACCCGTCTCGATGAGATGCATCGGATGTACGACGAGAAATCGCGCCATTATGAACAGTTGATGTACCAATACCTCCCGTCCACGAGCGAGGCTTGTTTCCTGCGTCGTGAACTGAAGGCACAGGCAGACGGAGACCTTAAGGCATCGATGCGTATCAACGACGAGTGGTTGAAGACCGTCGAAGAGGGTTCTCACCCCTATGCGATGGTGGCTCTCTACCGCTATATCGAGTATAAGATGCAGCGCGACACCGTACAAATGATGCATTGGTTGGCGGAGTCGGTATTGGCCGATATTCGTAATGCAGCAATGGATCAGGGTTCGATGTGGGAACTCGCGAACGAACTGATGCTGATGGGTGATATCGATCGTGCCTCGCACTATATCAGTTTCACCAGTGATTGTGCCAACCGCTACGGTTCTCGTCAGCGTAACTGGCAGATTTCGCCCCTGCTGTCGCATATTGCCAAGGAATATAAGTCGCAGAGTGAGCGCACCACCTCACAACTACGGATTGCCGTCACCCTCATCAGTATTCTCGCATTACTCTTGCTGGGATTGCTGTTCTTCCTCCATCGTCGCAACCAGCAGTTGGCCACCGCCCGTAATGCGCTTCATGAGACAAACGGTCAGTTGGCTACCCTCAACAAGGAACTCAAGAGCACCAATTCTCAATTGGCGGAAAAGAATTCTCAGTTCTCCGTTCTCAATTCTCAACTCTCTGAGAGCAACCGTGTGAAGGAAGAGTATATCGGACGGTTCATGAGCCTCTGCTCGCAATATATCGATAAACTTGACAACTATCGTAAGATGGTGAACAAGAAGATGAAGAACAAGGAACTCGACGAACTCTTCCGTATTTCGAAATCGACGGAGTTGAAGGAGAAGGAACTCGAGGAACTCTACGAAAACTTCGATACAGTGTTCCTGCATCTCTTCCCCAACTTCATCGACGATTTCAATGCCCTATTGACCCCAGAGACGCAGGTGCGTCCTAAAGAGGAGAATCGCCTGACGACGGAAATCCGCATCTTTGCCCTCATTCGTTTGGGCATCGAGGATTCGTCGAAGATTGCTGAGTTCCTGCATTATTCTGTCAATACCATCTACAACTACCGTGCCCGCATCAAGAACGGAGCCATTGGCAACCGTGAGCACTTCGAACGCACTGTCAAGGAGTTGGGACTGCCGAAATAATTGCCAACTGCGATTAGCAAAAAATAGTTAGCGGTAGAGTCTAATTGCAAATAAAATAAAAAAAGTGCTGTCAGCAAATAAAACTCTCCACTCTCTACTCTCCACTCTCAATAAAAATGTGTACCTTTGCATCCGAAAATTACAGAACGTAAATATATATATTTAAATTTCAAATTATTATGGTAAACTACAAGGATTTAGGACTCGTGAATACCCGCGAGATGTTCAAGAGAGCAGTTGCCGGTGGCTATGCCATCCCCGCTTTCAACTTCAACACCATGGAGCAGATGCAGGCCATCGTTATGGCTGCTGTAGAGACCAAGTCACCCGTTATCATGCAGGTGTCTAAGGGTGCCCGTAACTATGCCAACGCTTCTATTCTGCGCTACATGGCTGAGGGTGCTGTTGCTTATGCTAAGGAACTGGGCTGTGCTCATCCTGAGATCGTGCTGCACCTCGACCACGGTGACAGTTTCGAACTCTGTAAGGACTGTATCGACATGGGCTTCTCTTCAGTGATGATCGACGGTTCTCATCTTCCTTACGAGGAGAATATTGCCCTCGCAAAGAAGGTCGTTGACTATGCTCATCAATTCGATGTGACTGTTGAGGCTGAACTCGGTGTACTCGCTGGTGTTGAGGATGAGGTTTCTGCTGCAGAGTCTCACTATACCAAGCCCGAGGAGGTTATCGATTTCGCTACCCGCACAGGCTGTGACTCACTGGCTATCTCTATCGGTACTTCTCACGGTGCCCACAAGTTCACTCCTGAGCAGTGCACACTCGTGAACGGCGTGCTCGTTCCGCCCCCATTGGCATTCGACATCCTCGCTGAGATCGAGAAGAAACTCCCCGGATTCCCCATCGTGCTTCATGGTTCTTCTTCAGTTCCTATGGACGAGGTGAACACCATCAACCAGTTCGGTGGTAAACTCGAGGCTGCTATTGGTATCCCCGAGGAGCAGTTGCGTAAGGCTGCTAAGAGTGCTGTCTGCAAGATCAATATCGACTCCGACTCTCGTCTGGCCATGACTGCTGCTATCCGCAAGCACCTGGCTGAGCATCCTGGAGACTTCGATCCTCGTCAGTATCTGAAGCCCGCTCGTGAGAACATGAAGAAGATGTACATCCACAAGATTGTGAATGTGCTCGGTTCGGATGGCAAACTCGCACAGTGCTAATCATTTTAGTACAATCATACTTTCGAATGGGGCTCTAAAGAGTCCCATTTTTTATTGTTTTATACGGTTTTTCTCTCTACTTTCTTTCGTTTTCTATCAAAATAGGCGGCTTTTGGGAAGTTTTTGCCTAAAAAGTTGGCTATTTCGAAAACTATTTGTATTTTTGCACAATCACCAGTTAAACACTGGTGGTGATGCATTGCGTGATAGTAATCAGAAATAGCTAATAACAAAATCTATAATTTTATGATAAAGGAACTCCGCATCAAAAATCAAATCAGTGAACTGGAGAAAGTTGCCCAGTTCATTGAGGAAATCGGCGAAGAACTTGGACTAAGCATGGAGCTGCAGATGAACCTGAACCTGGTGATGGAGGAGATGGTGACCAATGTGATTTTCTATGCTTATCCGAAAGACGAAACCGCCGACATTGAACTGTTGGCTAAGAGCGACGGGAAGGAGTTGACTTTTGTCTTGAGCGATCATGGCAAGGAGTTCGATCCCACGGCGAAGGAAGACACTGATCTTGGTGTCAACCCAGCCGACCGTGAATTAGGCGGTATGGGTATCTTTATTGTAAAAAACATCATGAATGAGGTGACTTACCAACGTCTGGAAGGCAAGAACCTGTTGACGATGACTAAAGGAATTGAAGATAAAAGTAATTAATATATAATTTAAGAAAGATTATGACACAGATTTTGAA
>Ga0310690_10013187_pt1 | contig 10074 bp, 19 predicted proteins | sample AusTroGonzalo_MG_2_FD_207661 | JGI IMG/M metagenome (GOLD analysis project Ga0310690, IMG submission 207661) | Bovine rumen microbial communities from tropical cattle in Woodstock, Queensland, Australia - Gonzalo_04 (v2) (version 2) | ecosystem: Host-associated > Mammals > Digestive system >...
CATCTATGAGAAAGTCTGAATCGTTCTTCAGGGCTTCCGATCCGCACAAGTTGGCTATCATCCGGGCCTGATCAACGTATGAAATCATCTCCATTCTTGTCTGGAATACCAGGTCAAAGTAGTGGAAAGTCTTGTCATCCAGGTACAACTCGTTGTTGCCTTTGATGAACTCCGGGCTGTCTCTCCAGATCTGCAGGGTTGATGCGTCCTGCTTCTTGGCCACGTCGTATGTAATGACGTACTGTGATCTACTGTTGCTCACTTAAAAAATCTCCCAAAATTGTTTGTATCTGCAGGGGCATCTTTGGTCACTGCTTCTATCGGTTTGGCAGCTGTGCCAAACATCTTGTTGATAGTCTCGTAGGTAAATACGCTGTCTTCTGTTTCAACGAACTCACAGCAGTACTCCTGCAGGTACAGAAGTCTTCCCATATCTGTCAGGTTTTCATTCTGCTCGTCGTAGTTGTTATGCCTCGGGCTGTAGTCTGCAAAGACCTTACGCTGCAGCTGTTCATCTATGAAGGCCTCCTTCGGTTTGTATGCTGCAAGCGATAAGCCGGCTCCGGTCATTACAGGCTCCCAGGGCGAACGGACAAGGATCCTCAACCATACATCATCATCTCTGGTGAAGATACTATGGAAGAATCCGGTCTGGCCGTTGGGTGTGGAAAGTATGACAAGTCTTCCGGTTGGGTTGTCCGTAAACATAGGCCTGACACCTGATGTGTAGATCAGGTCTTCAATACGGGAAGCCTCGTCAAGAATCACCAGATTAGGACATGAGTATCCACGTGCACTTTTGTCTGTTCCGGGAACAATTACAATTCTGCTGCCGTTAGAAAGCTCAAGGCCTTTGTCACTGTTTCTGACTATCTCCGGATAAGTCGGATCCATTGCCATAAACGACAATACTTTTCCCTTGTCTTCACGTGCCTGAAATTCCGTGGCTGCAATGATAAGGCTGAGGCTTCCCGGAACATACTTTGCCGTATGGCAAGGCATAGCGGAAACGATTGTTGATTTTCCGCTCTGTCTTGAGCAATTGAGGATTATTCTTGTCTTACCACTTCCCAGAACCTGACTCTGCCAGTCAAACGGACGGAAGGAAAGGGATTTAACATAAGCAACCGGATCCCGTCTGTAGACGTTCTCCAGCTCTTCCTGCCTCTGTCTCTGCCTTTCTATCAGACCCTGTTCAAGCTGATTGCTCAGGCTGGTAATGTAGTCTTCAAAGCTCCAGATTTTCTTCTGGGTCTTTGAGATCCTTGATTGCATCCACCACCTTCTTCAACAATTCAGGGTCATCAATAGTCTCAAACAAGACCTGTGCAACGGAGTCCATGACTCTGTTGGGTTCGTTTTTGACTACTACCGTCTCTTTCACAAGGCCCTGCAGCTTGGCCAGAAAATCAAGCTGCTTGGTCAAAGTATCAGCTGTAGCCAGGAACAACTTGCGTGGATCCTGGACGTTCCACTGCAGTCCGATAACCGTGTAGCCTCTGTCTTCTATCTGGTCTATCAGATCTGACAGCAGCCTTTTTTCCCGGTAAGTTTTCTTTTTACCGTTGTCATCCTCCAGCACGGACTCTATTGCCACCATTACCTCTGAAGCTCTGGGCCCGACAAAGTACCGGTCTGCGTGTTCAGGATCCTGCAGCCATTCATCGTATGAGTCATACATTTTCTGTACTTTGGCAATGATAGGTTCAACCCGGTCAAGCAGGTGCTGGGCGTCTGTTTTATCCTCGGCAATAACCTCTGCACACAGCTTCATAAGCTTTCCGGATTTGTATCTTTTCACACAGCTTTCCGGAAGTCCGTAATTCGTCGCAATGGCGTTTACCGGAACACCTCTCAGGATGTCACGGACTATGGCCTTCTTCTTGGGATGTTTGTCTATTGTGTAGGCGTTGCCACCCATCAATAAGCCCTCCATTTTCTCACATGATCAACGTCTGAAGAGCTGGGTCTTTCCTCTGTAATCTTGATTGACTGACAAGTTTTGTAGACAAAGTACGGAGTCACCCCGGACTCTACAACTATCATGGCCTTTACCTTTCCACATGCTCTGGTGTTTACATCAAACTCTTCGTCTGATATTGCAGCCCTTCTTCTGCTGTTGGCTGATGCTTCGCTGATTGAATCGTAAATCATAAGTCCTCCTACGAAAAAAGACTGGGCCGGATCTCAGGATTCTTCCTGAGCTTTCCGGTTTCCCCAGTCTTTCAATTTCTCGATACAAATGTCACAACTCCCACACTGTGAAAACACGGTGCAGGTAGCAGCAAGAAACATTGCTGCTTCTTCGTAATTTCCTTCTTTCAGAAGGTTGGTTAAAGTCTCCCAGTTGGTCATAAGACACTCCTTTATCTTTTTGCCCTCAATGGCACAGGCCATTTCCCTGGGAGGACTATTGGTTTCTGTTTATCTGTCTTGTGTTATAGAAACGTATCTGTGTGTTGCTATAATCTTGTGTATTCTCAGGATGAAATACTCCTTGCCTTTAACGGCTCCCCATTCTTCCTTTCCTTGTCCGATTCTCAAAGATACTTTGCACATTATCTCTGGAGATTCCCGGGAATAACCATTGCGGAAGATTATCGGCTTTGGCAGCATTATTTCTTCCCTGGTAATACGGAGGCTATTCACCACCTTTATTTTATCCTTCGTCTGGTTGAGCACATGGTTCAGCCCCATATAATCCAGGGCTCCAATAAGACGTGATATGTAGTACGGAGAGATCTTACGGTATTCATCCTTCTTCACCCCGGCCATGATCATGTCAAACCATTGCTTCTTAATAGGAAATATCAGCATACTGTCTCTCTTTTTCTAGTACTCCTTCTTTTTGAATATTCCTGTTGCTTTTCTAACTTGTTCAGGGCTGCAATCACACAGCTCTCTACAGATAAAATCCAATACGTTTAATTGCATAGGGGAAGTTGTGTCAAACTCTAAAATACCATGAACAGTAGCTGTGCAGATTTCCGACGGTCCTACTCTGTATGTCACAAAATCATCTTTTGTTGGAAGTTCACAATCTGGGTAGGGCACCTTGAGAAGTGTTTTGTTCTTATTACCCGTAATTATTATGTATCGCTCAATGAAGTTGTTGCTCATTCTATTTCCTCAAATCTATCACATGACACCATTGTGTCTATTTCAAGAATGTTATATTCCGAAAGAATATAACCCCGTTTTTCGATTACCTCTTCTTTCACTTTTTCAATTGGCATGCCCCATCTTTCAGACAAAATTTTCAAATCAAGACTTGATATGCAATTCTCTTTTTTGTGAATACAAAGAGGACAAAGCTTTCTTGGCGGACTGCCGCCAGGGTAGAACATATGTCTCTCAATTTTTTCAGAGAACTCACAGTTGTGCCTGTGTTTTTCCTTTCTTTTGCCAGAGCAAACATGTTCGTAATTACATCTTTCACACAAATCCTCTTCTTTCACTCGTTTACTCCCTTTTGTAGTCCTGCCGGGAACTCTCTCTTCATCTCGGATTCTCCCATAATTGGCAGTAGACTTTCCTTCATAAATACCGGAATGTCTGACCATTCACATGAATTAACGATTCCACGGATCCAGTTCTTTTCCGGAACAACCTTGCCTCTGCGGTTCCCTGTTTCAGCTCCCAGGATTACCCAGTCGGCAGGCATGTGTGTACTGAACGACGGTGAAATATCTTCAAGCAACGGCTCCATAGATATAAACAGGTTAAGGCATGGACAATCATCTGCATGATGAAAATGCCAGAGCTGATCTTGTTTTGTTGCTGAATATCCATACCAGTGTTGTCTTGGTAATAGATCCTTTTTTGCCAGCTCAATGTATCTGTTCGGATTCTTGGTCAGAAACATGTATGTGTGCCAGGGGGCCTTGTCACATGCAGCAAAAACTTCCTGGATCCATTCGTCCGGTACCCATTCTCCAAACAGATCTGTCATGCTGCCTACAAAGATACGCTTGCTGGCCTTGGCTCTTTCTGGTTCGTCCAGCTTATACTTGTGAAATGTAGGCTGGAAGCCATACGGATAAGGCTCAATCTTGCCTATATACTCGTATGGCTTTTCCAGAACATGAAGGGTTTTGGAGTTGATAGTCTCCATGATTGTTTCCGGATCCTTTGAAGCAAACCTGCCGGCTATTCTCCTGGCATAGCAGTACCGGCAGCCATGCCTACACCCCGTCACCGGATTCCAAGTCATATCGCACCATTCAATCTTTGTAGCCTTCATCTTTTTCTCTCTGTTAGTAATAGATTTGAAGCCCTCCAGGAATAAGAGGCCTTATATACTCAGCAACATTCTTTGCCGCATCCACCTTCCATTTTCCGCCGTCTGTCTCGTGGAGACTGACAATAACTCCAGATTCTTTATCGCCCTTAATTCTGAGAAAGAAGATGCTTGACGGCTGAGAACACTCCGGGAAGATCCTGATAGGTGTAAGTACATAGTCTGTTTTTACATCTTTTTTTGTGATAGATGCTGCGCTCACCCCGTTCTTGACCGTTACCTTCTGCGACATTCCGTCGTCTTCAAGTTCAACACCTTCTGAAATCTGCACCTTTCTAACAAGGTTAAACACAACCTCCCAATCCTCTCCCATGACAAACTTAGTCTTAAGGGCAACAATGAAAGACTCCAGGTCGTACGAGTATGAAAAACGAAATGGTTCAAATTCATAAGCTTTAGCTCTTAGAAGAATTGTTCTCTCTTTATCTACTTCGCTCGGAGCAGAAAGAAGGTCTACGGTGAAGTCTGAATTGATTACAACGATTGCTCCCTCAAGGTTGAGCTTCTGAGGGTTATTGACAATAAAATCGGAGAAAGAGGCAAGGGTGCTTACCTTGACTGTAGGCTCATGCACTGGGACAAGAGGCACCATCTCTCCCTTTCTTACCCATTCAATACCCCTTGCATCTTTCTTAAGATGACTGTTAATTGTCAGAGATTCAATTTCTTTGATTGCTGTTTCGTTCATCATAATTACTCCTTATTTGGCTACTTTTTCAGGTTCCTCAAAAAGGATCCCCTGGTTTTCTGGCTTTCCGGTCTTTGCAACAACACGTCCGGAATCATCTGCATCGAGAACAAAGCTGCCGCTATCAGTCATAATTGGTGCAAGCTTTGTTTTTACATCAACCTCAGTCTGGGCCATAGATCTATCCTCAGATGGGATAACCTTTATCGTGATTACAATACTTCTGGCCTTCTTTGCTTCAGTACTTGGGTCAAGCATGTTATCAATCAGCTGATTAAATGCTTTGTCGAATTGCTCATTAACTGCTCCATAGTTCAGATCAGCAATACTTTTTACCTGTATCATTGCCATAATCCATTCCTCCTTTGATTATGTTTCTGCTTTATCGTCTTTCAGCCATGCAAGGATGGCTGCTTCGCACGATTCATTCTTGGCGCAATGGGAAACTGCAATGCAGCTGTCACAGTGCATCAGGTTCCATTTAAGAAAGTCAGCAAGCTCTTCCGGGCTTGCAGTTCTGATAAATTCAAGGTTTGACATTCTTTCCTCCCTTATCTGTGTCATATTCCCTGATCTCGTACACAAACATAGCGTTGGCATCCTTTTCCTTGAGACACTTCTCCAGGAAGGGTTTGCTGCTCATATATAACGGCTCGTTGTTAACCTTCATCGGGGCCTGAGTCCTTTTATTGAATGCGTAGTACAGTTTCATCCATTCCCTCCAATTTCTTCTTTGGCCCATTTCTGGACACCTATAGCGAAAAGCAAATCCTCATAGTCCACGGCTCCGGATTCATCCTTGGGAAGGTTCTGGATAAGTTTGGCCATCTCTTTCTCTTCAAGATCTGTCATCCTCTTTTTCCTCCCCGGTTATCAGCTGCAGGTCTTTCATCAGCTGGTACCTTCTTCCGGCCCACCATTTGGCCATGTTGTCCATTGCTTCCTGTTCCTGGGCTTTCAGCCTTGCCAGTTCGTCCTCCAGAATCCTTGCTGCATTTTCAGCCATCAGTCTCTCCTAGGAACCTATGCTTGGCATTGTCATCCGGCCAGAATACATATCCACCGTCTTCAGCCAGCGGAGCATTTGTAGGCAGGTTGTGTGCGGACACCCCGTGTCTTTTGACAAGCTCTTTCATCCGGATCTGACTGGGCCAGATGGGAATCTCGTTCAGCATCGTCCGCATCTTTCCCTTAATGTTGGTCTTGTTCATTCAGTCTGGGCCTCCATTCTCCGTCCGGATCTTCTTCAGTTACCGGCTTATCTGTGAACCAGTCAAAGTGAACCTCTTCAATCCGGTACACCCTGCTGTTCCCGTCGTTGATCATGTCCGCATAAGACCATGTTTCGTTGTTCTCAATGCGTCTGGTAATTGCCTTAGCGTTGGGAAGTGGATGGTGAATGTCCCGGAAGTAGTTTACACAGTCGGTTATGGAGTCAAATACCATAGCCTTCTTGTATTTGAAGATTGCTATAACCTTCTTCTTGCTTTCTTCAGGATTCATAAAGCCCTCCCTGCTTCTGTTTCTTTCTTCTGTCTTCCCCTTTGAGAATGATGATTCTTCCCTTCTGAAGACGAGACCAGACAGCCGAACCTACAGCCGGTTTGATGTCTATCGGGGTTTTGTTGGTCAGCAATGCCGTCTGTTTAAGTTGGTTGTGTCGTTCAATCAGAAGGTCAAATGAGAATGAGCTGTTAGCCTGGATCCATCTCTCCGGGTTCCAGTCATCAATTATCAAAAGGTCGTAGCCTTCAAATTGTTTACGCATCAGATCTGCAGAATCATCCTTCTTCTTCCAGTTCTTTGAAGCCATTGAAAGAAGAGTACTGTCGGCAATGTACTTGATGGTTAAGCGACGGCCATTGCGTTTTACCTCGTTAACAAGTGCACATCCCAGGAATGATTTACCACACCCCGTGACACCACAAAGCATAACGCTGCGGAGCATTAAGACTCTTGCCATTGGGCTTACCGGTCTTGCAAGCTCTTTCATTGCATCCAGAGCTGCTTCATCCTGCAGCGGAACATTTGGATCCGGATCATCTGTCCTGATTTCAAACGTATCAAAAGTCGCATGTACGTTGTCAGCCGGTAATCCATAATTCTGGATCATCTCGTTCTGGTACTGACTCTTTGCGTCCTCTTCCAGCCGCCTGTTCATTTTCTCTGCATCACACAAAGGGCAAAGAGTGGTTGATAGATCTGCTCCCTGCGGAAGGAATCTCGTAAACCGGTGAGGCGGATTGTGCTTGTCGCATTCAAGCAACCAGTAGGATCCGTTGATGATAGCCTTATCACTTTCACTGAGCTCCCTGGTACTTTCCTGTGCTTTAAGTTTTGCTCTGTACTCTTCCCAAAATTTGGAGATGTAATTCTCGTCAGCTTTGTCGATAAATTTTATACCCATCCGACTTCACCTCCGGCTACCTGTTCAAAGTCATTGTTGTCTACAGTCTTCTTCGGCGGTGCAGCTGCTCTATGAACAACCCTTGTTCCCTCGTTCTGATGACGCTCAAGCCAGCCGTAAATGAAACGGTTGATTCCTTTCTCGGTTTTAAGTCTTGTCGGATTTGATTTGCACCATGCAAGCATGGATCTGAACTGTTGTGCAGCATCTGTTGCCGGAAACAGCTTCTGCCATTCTTCTACGTCAGAGTTATGCACAACAAAAGTCTTTCCACCGTTCAACGGCAACGTCAAAAACACGTCGGGGCCCGAAGCGGACTTGTCCGACTCCGGGCTTATATTATTATCTGGTAGGTTATCCCTACGTATATATATCTCGGAAGACTTAATAGTATTATTAGGCATGTCACCTTTTACTGACATTGCAATGTCGGCTTTTACTGACATGGGTTCTTGGTCAATGTCAGCTTTTACTGACATTGAAACATCATCAGTCAAGGTTAAGTACATTCCCTCGTTGATATTAAAGCAGGACATCCTTCCTCTGCCTTCAAAAGTCTCATACTTTTCAAGGATTCCAGACTCTACAAGCTTGTTAAATTTCTCCGAAATCCACCTTTCACTTTTGGTAAGTACTGGAAGATCTTCACAAACCTTTTTCATGTTTACCCAGTAGAAAGTCTGGCCGTCTGCGTTGAGAACCCTTTTCATTTTCCGGGTGTCCTTATAATCGACGAACCATCTGAGTAAAATAGCGTCTGAGGCATCCAGCCTCAGAGCGCAAAGAGATCTTTGATTAAAACCCATTATCTCAAGCTTCATGCACCCTCCTTGATAGCCTTCACAATAGGCTGCATGTCCTTGACGATTTGCTGAGCCTCTGCATAGTTGGCCCGGATCTTCTTGCCAGCTTTGCTTGCAATCAGGGTCATTCTTGCTTCAAGGTCTGCATACTCGGGCATTGTTATGGTCTCGTTGGATATATACAGGTTGCCCTTAAGTAAGCCTTTGTATGACGGAACAGTGAGCTCGCTGTAGGAGGTGTATTCAAGACCTGTGGCTTTGATCTCTGCAAATACCCTGGCAAGTCCTACCGTCTTTGTGTTATCCAGGGATTCAATAAACCCGGTAATATCTTCTCTTGTCGGACTCTTATCCTCGTTTGTTGCCGGGAAGAAGAAGTGGCGCACATAGTCTGTGTTGTTGAATAGGAAAGCTTTGCTGATGATGTATAGATCATCTTTGACCGGAAACCTTTCACCCCGGTGATTCTTGGCCATGTATGCAGCTGCAACCTCTTGAAGGTATTTGCCATACAATCCGTTTGTTTCCTTCTCAAGCTCTTTCAGGCGTTTGTCTGCCTCTTTCACTTTCTCGTAGTAAGGACTCTCTTTTGCCGGAGTCTTCTTCTGGATGCTCGTCCAGCGCACTTCACCATTGAGCATCACTACTGCATGTGTATTATCTTTATCTTTCTTGTATTCCAGCTGATAGTAGTTGCTCTGAGGAACAGTGCATTTAATACCGTGCTTGGCAAGAAGTTTTATCATTGAATCGGAAATACTGTATCCTGCACTGAAGTCAGTTGTGTTATACTTCTCGGCCAGACTCTGAAGCTTCTTAACAAAGCATTTTACATTACCGCATCCACCGTTACACCCCGGGAATAATGACAACTCTTTTACTTCATTATTCTCGCAGTTGAGACAAGATGGTTCTGCCTCAAGAAACTCTTTGGTCATGTTATCAAGACTCAATGCCAGGATGCTTTTATACCTTCTGATTACATCTTCTGCGCTTCCGTTCTCGAGATAGTAAGTGTACTCCATAACCTTGTCTTGATCTGCAGAAGGAATGACGGCCAGCTGCTCTGCTGCAGGAAGACTTATAGATCCTTCCCGGAGCAATCCCTTGGCCTTGTCTGTAAGATTGTTCAGCCTTGCTCTCTTGATGATTCTGTCTGTGCTGACTCCCAGCATGGAAGAGATCTCTTCATTGGTATACCCCTTGAACCGGAGCTTGTTGATCTCTTCTGCTTCATCAAGCGGATGCAGCTGTTTTCTGTCTATGTTCTCCAGGGCCCTTACTGTGTCAGCCATCTCTTCCGGGAAGACAAAGACTGGAATCTGGTCAATATTGAATTTCTTTGCAGACAATAATCTTCTGTGTCCGGCTATCAATATATACTTGCCTTTGGTTTCCGAGTTCGGATAGACAGCAAGGGGCACCAAAATGCCCTCTTTCCTTATACTTTCGATGACTGAGTTATCACTGTTCGCTCTGTTATTCAACTCGTCTTTTACCTCAATGTCGTTGACCGAAACGTACATCTGTTCATTCATTACATAACCCTCCTGACTTCTTCCACGTCTTCAAAATCCGCTGCAGTCAGCGGCCCTTCCTTGTGTATGTTTGTTCTATTGACTGTCACGGTCTCGTCACCCCGTAACCAGTTCTTTCCCATGAGTTCCATCCAGTCCTGCAGGCTGTATCTCCAGACATAATCAAGCTCACAATCCCTCTTCAGGGTTTCTGCAAACTCATTGTCTTTGTGGGCCTTCTCGTGGCATTTGGGACAAAGCTCAATGACAAAGCCATTCTTTTCGCTGATTGTTCTGAAACGTCCACCAAAGATGTGGTGAATGTGTGTGCTGCCGTATGATCCGCAGACACTGCATCT
>Ga0310690_10013191_pt1 | contig 10074 bp, 7 predicted proteins | sample AusTroGonzalo_MG_2_FD_207661 | JGI IMG/M metagenome (GOLD analysis project Ga0310690, IMG submission 207661) | Bovine rumen microbial communities from tropical cattle in Woodstock, Queensland, Australia - Gonzalo_04 (v2) (version 2) | ecosystem: Host-associated > Mammals > Digestive system >...
GCATGATACGGCGAACTTCAGCTATCGCTTTATCCATGAGCAGATGCCAGTACGGCTAAAAAGCGGTCATACCGTGAACCTTAGTCGCTCGAAATTCAATAACGTGCGGCCGGGTGATAATCTGTAGATTGTTTATCTGGAAACCGGCAGTCCATACGACGACAACAATATCCTTGCCGTATATCAAGAGAAGCTTGGAAAACTTGATTTTGGTTTCGAGGTGACTTGGGCGAGCTAAAGTGCTTGCATAAGAGGGAACTTTTTGGTATAATTAGCTATGTCTATGGGCGGTTAGCTCAGTTGGCTAGAGCGTATCTTTGACGTAGATAAGGTCATAGGTTCGAATCCTATACCGCCCACCATTTCTAGGAGCCAAAATTGCCTATCTTGGCATTTTTTCTTGACATCGCTCGTCCATTAAGGCGCGCGAGCCAAGAAGAAAATACCAATCTAGACAATTTTATCTTCCTAGAAACCAAGGGTAAAAGGGTAAGAATATGAACGATAAGAGCAAAATTAGGAATGTAGCAATCATTGCGCACGTCGACCACGGGAAGACGACGCTTGTTGATGCGCTTCTCAAGCAGAGCAATACTTTCCGCGAAAACCAGGCAGAGATGGGTCAGACGCTCATCATGGACTCTGGTGATCAGGAGCATGAGCGCGGTATTACGATTACTGCAAAGCAGACCGCAGTCTATCATAACGGCTACAAGATTAATATTATCGACACCCCGGGTCACGCCGATTTCTCTGGCGAGGTCGAGCGTACGCTCAATATGGCTGACGGTGTACTCCTTATCGTTGACGCCCAGGAAGGCCCGATGCCTCAGACGAAGTTCGTGCTTCAGAAGGCGCTCGAGCTCAATCTTACCCCTATTGTCGTGATTAATAAGATTGATAAGCCGGCTGCTCGCCTTGGTGAGGTTGAAGATGAAATCGCCGATCTTTTCCTCGAGCTCGCGACGAACGAAGAGCAGCTTAAGTACCCGATTTACTATGCGATTGCGCGTGACGGCAAGGCTGGCAAGACACCGGAGCTCGACAATGATCTCCATGTGATTTTTGACGCAATTATCAATGAGATCCCAGAGCCGCAGGTTGATACAGATGGTTCTAAGGGCGCGCAGCTTCTCGTTGCGGCACTCGCAGCTGATAGCTACCTCGGTAAGTATGCCATTGGTAAGATTTTCCGTGGCAAATTGAAGAAGAATGATTCCGTCAGCATCATGAAGGTGAATGGCGAGGTGGTTCGTGGCAAGATTGACAGTCTCTATACTTATCGTGGCTTGGGCCGCGAAGAGGCAACCGAGGCGATTGCTGGCGATATTGTCGCGCTCGCTGGTCTCGGCGCAGCAAGTATCGGTGATACGATTGCTACCGGCGATAATCCGGAAGCCCTTCCTACGATTGAGCTCGAGGCGCCAACTCTTTCTATTTATATTGGTCCGAATACTTCGCCGCTCAAAGGTCGCGAAGGCGAATTCACGACTTCTCGCCAGATTGGCGATCGCCTCCAACGCGAGCTCGAGACGAACATTGCGCTTCGTCTAGAACCACAGGGCCTTGGCTATAAGGTTTCTGGCCGTGGCGAGCTTCATCTTTCGGTTCTTATCGAAACGATGCGCCGTGAAGGTTACGAGATGGAAGTTGGCCGCCCAGAGGTGGTCTATAAAATCGAGAATGGCGTCGAAATGGAACCAGTCGAGGAGCTTACGATTGAGGTTTCGCCAGAGTATGTTGGTGCCGTTTCGCAGGAACTTGGCACGCGCAAAGCAGAGCTCGTTTCTCAGGAAATGACGACTTCCGGCAGCACCCGCTTTATTTACACGATTACGACGGCTGCTCTTATCGGCCTTCGCAATAATCTCTTGACCGGTACGAAGGGCACTGCGATTATGAATACGCTTCCAAAGGGCTATCAGCCAGTTACTTCGCATTATCACCAGGAGCGCAATGGCGCGCTCGTCGCATCTGAAGCAGGTCAGAGTACCGCTTATGCGCTCGACGCCGCTCAGGCTCGTGGCGTGCTTTATATTCCGCCTCAGGTCGATGTCTACATGGGTATGATCGTCGGGCTTTCTAAGAAAGATGAGCTCGATATTAATGTTTGCCGTGAGAAACAGCTTACGAACATGCGTACGCATGCCTCTGATGGTGCGATTCAGCTCACGCCATATACGCAGCTTAGCCTCGAACAGTGCTTGGATTTCTTGATGGAGGATGAGCTTCTCGAGGTCACGCCAAAGTCTCTTCGCCTTCGCAAGAAGGAACTTAATCCAACTCTTCGCAAGCGCGCTCGAAATCACGCTTTGTAAGATAAAGACCCCCTAGAGGGGGTCTTTTTGATGCTTATGCTTGCATACTGAGCAGTGATTCATATATACTGCTATTAGCCTTTGTACTAGTCATCGGCTGGGAATTTTTCTATAAGGCCACTTCCAATACTAGTTAAGGAAGTTAGTTCATTTAAAATCTCGAACATAGAATCCCTCTAAGTGTAGAGCAGAGGTCGTGGCACTACGTATACAAGGCTTGTTGGCCTGGTGCTGAATGCGTGTCGTAACGGGGAGCAACCAATCATCCGAGCAAGGGTGGAAACGACTCTAGCAGCGCAATTCTGCTAGGACGCTGCTTAAAGAGCATCGTATGCCCTATGCTATCCGTCTGATTCGTTGACGACGGTTTGAATTACAGACGGCTTAGTACGAAAAGGAACAGCGTTCAAGGATGCGGCGAAAACGACAACACTTATGGATTCTGTATCGTTTGGGATGGCGGGCCCTTTTGTGAGGGCCCGTTTTTAATGCAAAGAACAGGGGTGATATTGAATAAAAATTTTATACATAACTCCTGTTAGAGCACATTTTTTACGATTATATGTTAGAATTGGCTTAACAAGTGGGCAGGGCACCTTTAAAGGTCAGTTTGCGCGAAGGAGGTGAGCAAGATGCTGATAAAAGTCCTGGAAGCGATTGGTGTTTTTGTTGTTGTCACGCTAGTATCTGGTTTTATAGCCAGAATCGTCTATTATATCTTAGGTAGACTCTTGGCTCGTCATTTTTTTGACCTTTCACTGAGATACATAAAGGCGAATGGCTGCGGTAATGACGAAAACGTAAATGCAAAGGCCATAGCTGATAATCTCTCTAGGAGGCTATCGTCTTTATCTGTGGCAGCTCTGGTAATGGCTTCCGTCTTTTCTGCTTTAATTGGTATATTTTATAGGATGTGCGGAGATCTACCTTTGGCAATAGGAGCTTTAGTCGGTTTAGCGATTGGGATCCATAAGTTCTATATGGATATGGCAAGAGAAGAAAAGAATGTAGTAAGCGCGGTCGGGAATTTGGAATCGTTAATCCCAGAGGAAAAGGCGGCAATATTTAGAGATCCGGTAGGTGTGCGCTACAAGTATAGTTTCGATGATGAAAATTCGAAACTGTATGATGATTTAGTGCCGAATCGGGGCTATTACATTGCGGATTTTATCTGGTACACTATGATAGCGAATAGCAATGACGCCGAATGGGAGAACGATGAAGCTGGAAGCTGACTGATTGAATGCGGGTTTTACAGATGTGGCCCGCATTTTTTAATATCATTTTTCCAAATTTGCAAGGGCAGGGCAAGTGCGATTTTGAAATAAGATTGAACAAATGTCAAGCGTGTTTTGTTCGGTTTTTGAACAATAAAATTATCAAAAAAGCAAGTGTGGAAAAATAAGCTTAAAAATTTTTTTATGTTCGGTTTATCTCTGTTATTTTGTCCATTTTTCCACCGATCGGTGCAAAAGTAGCTTAAAATGGGTCTTGAAATTTTTCGGTTTTTTGCTTAAACTAGGGACAAGTGGAAACAATAAAAACAAACACCACGAAACAAAACAAAAATAAGCAATAACGATTGGAACAAATACAAATATGTCTCAATGCACTATTAGCCAATCGCAAGACTATCAGATTATTACTTTGACGAAGCGTAAATAGCTTGTTTTTGCAGCACATTTACAAAAGTTCGAACCCGATCATCTAGGAGTTTTGGGCGCGTTTAGGATACGCGAAACAGAAACTGTATGCTCTTTCAACACAAATACACACCTCCCAAACAAATAAAAAACTCCACCTCACACAAATTAAGTCTCTCAACTCCGTAACAATATGTTAGCTATACGCTACCAGGCAGTTATGGAATCTTAATGTGTTAAGGAACAAAATAAACAACCAAAAAACACAAACACCTGAAATTTCTAGATGAACGGGCTCGAACAAAGTATAATGAAGGAATGAACGAAGTACATATTCCAGTTTTATTATCAGATGTGTTACAGTTGCTGCGTCCTAGAGCAGGCGAAAGCTATTTGGATTTAACAGCAGGTTATGGTGGGCACGCAGATAGAATTTTGGAAGTAACGCGGAATTATAAAGATGCGGTCTTAAATGATCGTGATCAGAATGCGATTGATTTCTTAGAGGCGAAGTACCAAGAGGTGAAGCCGAAGTTAATCCATGATGATTTTTATAGTACGGCGCTACGACTTGTGGAGAGTGAAAAAAAGTTTGATATGATACTGGCGGACTTTGGCGTTTCTTCACCGCAACTAGATATTGCGGAAAGAGGTTTTTCCTTTGCAAAAGAAGCTCGCTTAGATATGCGAATGAATGGCGAGCAGGAACTTGATGCTTGGACTGTCGTGAATAAATGGAGCGAAGGGAAACTAGCGGATATTTTTGAGCGTTACGCTGAGGAGCGACCGGGTCGTGCGAAATTATTGGCCCGTGAAATTTGCATGCATCGCCCAATTGATACGACGACCGAGCTTGCCGATTTGATTCGGTCTAAGTCGCCTTATTCGCATACGCACCCAGCGACGAAGATTTTTCAGGCTTTACGCATTGTCGTAAATGACGAGCTTGGAATAATTGAGCAGACTTTGCCGCTTTTGCCAAAACTACTGAATCCTGGTGGTAGGGTAGCGATTATCTCTTTCCATAGCCTAGAAGATCGACTCGTCAAAGAATTCTTTAAAGACGAAAGTAGCAAAGGTATCGAGTCGACACTTGAGATTTTGACGAAGAAGCCTGTAGTTGCGGACGAAAGTGAAATAGTTAATAATCCACGCGCACGCAGTGCGAAGTTAAGGGTGGCAAAAAGACGTTAGTTTTTGTGCTGCCGATGGCTCGCAGGGCAGCGCAATCGTAAAAACAAAAAACAAAAAGGAGCCAAGATGGCAAAGATCATTGTGACCAATAGGTCTCGTGCACAGCAAATCAAAGTGAACTTCCGCTAAGGCTTTGGGCCTATCAGCCTAAAGCCTTACGGGGGACATTAAGACTAGAGAAACTACCTATATATGCCCCTATGACCGGGGGTACCGAAATAGGTGAAGTTTTCGGAGTGTGTAAAAATTTTTGACCTTCTTTGGTAAGGGAGTCAGGCGTTTATCTCTTGTCGCCTGGCTCACCGCCAAAGCTCTAACACATAAAACAAAAATAAAGAATAGAAAGAAATTATTAAATGTCAGCATACTATGCGAGCAGAAGGACGATGACGACTGGGATGAATACGGTATCCTGGTCACGTAACCATAATGCGGTGCGTCACAATGCGAATATTCAGATCGGTTCTCTCATGCACGTATTTATTTTATTCTTGATTGCTGTGCTAATCGGGCTCTTTGCTTTGACGCAGGGCACGAAAGTGGCGCAGTATGATGCTGATATTGCGGGTGTTAATAGCGAAATTGCCGAGCTTGAGGCGAGACGAGATGCATTGACCGTAGAGAATGCGAAGATTACGGCAGCGGCAGCGACGAGCGACTCGAACGAGGTTGCTTCGACGATGGTAAATACGAACAGTTATCCTGAATACGCACGCGAATAGCGGCGGAGCTTATAAAAGGTGAGAGAACGGTGACACGACACCGTTCTTTTTTATGGAAGAAAAAGCACAAGTGCGATAAAATATAAGCATATGACAAGTCGTGAATGGCGGTATTTTTGGCTGAGATTTGGCTTGGTTTCTGTAGCGCTAGTTTTTCTGGCGCGTCTCTTTTTTGTCCAGATTGTCGAGCATGGTAAATATGTTCGTGAGGCGAATGCGATGCGCATAAAGCAGTATGAGCTGCTTGCGAAGCGCGGAGAGGTATATTTTATGGACGGCGATGATAAGGTCTCTCCTGCAATCCTCAATGAGCGTACATGGACGATTTTCGTTGACCCTAGCTTCATTATTAAGAATGCTGGCGTTAATGGCGTGAAGAAAAAAGAGGTCGTTCAGGAAAAGTTAACAGAAGTGCTTGGTGACAACCTTATTATTAAGTGGGATAAGGTTTGGGAAAATGAAGATAATATGTACGTCGAAATCGCGAAGCAAATCGACTACGATACAGTTGTAAAGATCAAGGAACTTGGTCTAAAGGGCGTAGGACGCAAGGAAACGTCGCGTAGGGTCTATCCGAATGGCACGATGGCGGCACAGTTACTCGGCTTCATGAACGCTGAAGGAACGGCTTCTGGCGTGGAAGGCGCACTAGACAAACGTTTGACCGGTACGAACGGTATGCTTAAGACTGTGACGGATGTGAATGAAATCCCAATTTCAATTGGCAACGATAACATTGAGGTTCCGGCGCAGAATGGTGAAAATATTGTTTTGACGATTGATGAGAATATCCAGCGTAAAGTTGACGGGGTCTTAAAAAATGTCGTCGATCGTTATAGTGGTGGTATTGCGGCGGCAAGCGCGATTGTGATGCAGCCAACGACTGGTAAAGTTTGGGCGATGTCTAATTATCCAACCTACAATCCGGAACAATACTGGAAAGAAAAAGATGCAAATGTGTATGTAAACCGCGTGACTGAAACGCCATATGAGCCAGCTTCAGTCTGTAAACCATTTACTTATGCGGCAGCAATTGATACCGGTAAGCTCAATCCGGATTCGACTTACATAAATACCGGCTCGACAGTCGTTGATGACCGAACGATTAAAAACGCTTATAGCACTGCAGATGTTCTGGGCACTTTAACGTTCCGCAAAGCGCTTGATTACTCGTTAAATACGGGTAGTGTTGAGGTTTTGCGTAGGATGGGCGATGGCAAAATTACGAAGGCCGCGCGCAAGACGCTTTACAATTATTATCACGACATATTTGGACTTGGTGAGCGCACTGGTATTGAGTTATTCGAAGCGAAGGGTACGATTATTAGTCCAGAGGATACGGAGGGCAACGCGGTCCGCTATGCAAACATGACGTTCGGCCAGGGCCTCAATCCGACGATGATTCAGGTTGCCACTGGGTTCTCCTCGCTCATTAATGGTGGCTATTATTATACGCCGACGGTGATTGCTGGAACCTATCAGAATGGCGAATTGGTGCGTAATTCCGATAAGTTGCCCGTGAGAAGGACCGTAACGAAAGCGACGAGCACGGAGATGCGACGTATGCTTGAGGAAGTGCGCGGGCAAAATGGTGGCAAGAATGATCCCGCAGGGTTTAGTGTTGGCGTGAAGACCGGTACGGCGGAGACGCTCGATGCAAATGGCCGTTATACATCAAATAAGACTATTGCGGGTGCGCTTGGATTTGGTGGTTCGAAGGCGGACGGTGCTTTGCCGGAGTATGTCATTATGATAAGATTAGATGGTAATAGGCTGCTTTGGGGCGCCATTGACGCGATCCCAGTATTTACAGAGATTAGTAATTTTATGTTGGAATACTTAAGGATAACGCCACAAATATAGAAAGGGAAAAACATGCTACTAAAAGATATAAATGCTAACATGGGACACGAGCTAATATTAGCGCTCGGTGCATTTTTGCTAGCAATGTTTTTAACGCCGATTTATACGACGTTTGCCTATAAACATAAACTCTGGAAGCGTCAAAAGACGGTTGATGTTTCTGGGCAAAAACTAACTGTTATGAATAAGCTCCATGAAGGGAAGATCAATCGTCATTTCCCGACAATGGCGGGGATTATTATGGTAATTACGGTTCCAACGGTGATTCTGGCTTGCAATTGCTTGGATCGTGGCCAAACGTGGATACCGCTCGCAGCTTTCGTAGGTGGTGGCGCAATTGGATTCATCGATGATTTGTTTAATCTACTCGGCAAGAAAGCAACAGCGGGTCTTCGTGCGCCGGTAAAATTCGCATTGATTACTGCGCTTGGTATTTTCCTTGGTTGGTTCTTTGCTGTAAAGTTGGGTTGGACGAGCGTCGAGATTCCATATGTTGGCGCATTTAATATCGGTATACCAGCGATGATTACGTTATTTGCATTTGCGGTGGTTGCAACAGGGAACGCTGTTAATATTACAGATGGCCTCGACGGCCTTGCTGGTGGTCTCGCGATGCTAGCTTACGGTTCATATGGTATTATTGCGCTTCTCCAAGAGCAATGGCTTCTTGCTGGTTTCTGCTTTGTAGTGTGCGGCGCATTGCTATCCTATATCTGGTTCAACGTGTATCCTGCGCGCTTTATGATGGGCGATACTGGCTCGTTCGCGCTTGGAGCCGGACTCGGTGTGGTTGCGATGATGACGAACGCATTCTTCTTGCTACCAATTATTGGCGGCTTATTCGTAATTGAGGCTGGCAGCTCGTTGATTCAGATTTTCTCGAAAAAAGTTTTCAAACGCAAGGTATTTATTTCTGCGCCGTTGCATCACCATCTTCAGGCGAAAGGATGGGAAGAGAGCAAGGTTGTGATGCGTTTTTGGATTATTGGTGGCGTTCTTGCAATGCTCGGTATCTTCTTAGCAATGGGTGGGGGCGTAATTAAATAATGCGAAAGCATAGGGCAGACAAAGCAATCGCGATTGTGACGATTATTTTGATGCTCGTCGGGCTTATCATTGTCTATTCTATCGGCGGCCGTGTCGCGCAGGCGCAAAATGCAGCGTCTGGTAGTAATTTTAGCGAAACGTATTTCTTGATTCGTCATGCCGCAGTCGTGATAGCGTCGATTGTTGCGCTATTCGTGGCATATAAGATTCCGTATGAATTTTTTGATAAATATGCAAAGCGTTTTTTCTGGATTGCTGCAGGGCTTTGTCTTCTTGTGACGTTACTCGGAAAATTAAATATTGGTCTTGTAACCTGTGATAAGGGTGCTTGTCGCTCATTTTACTTGCCAATTATAAGTGTCGGTTTTGCTCCGGTGGAATTATTAAAAATCAGTATTTTGTTCTACGTTTCAAGATTAGTGCGGATTCGTAAAGAGTCTGGCGAACTTGATACGCGAAACTTTTGGATTCCGTTTGCGACGATTTTTTTCGTGACCGTAGTTTTGGTCGGCTGGTGGCAGAAAGATTTTGGTAGCACGATGGTGATTTCGGCGATGATGATAACGATGGCATTTGTCGGCGGCGTTAATCTAAAACAGCTTGGGTTGGCGCTGTTGGCGCTTGGCGTTGCTGCCGGGCTTTTGATTGCAACACAGCAACATCGTATCGATCGCATTATGGGCTGGGAGGGCAGCGGAAATAATTACCATAAGGAAAGTTCTTTGATTTCGCTTGGCACGGGCGGCCTGCTTGGCGTTGGGCTAGGGAATAGTATTCAGTCGTCTGGCTATTTACCGGAATCGCTTACCGACTCGATTTTCTCGATTATTGGTGAGATTTGGGGCTTCCTCGGGGCAGGGTTGATCGTTCTTGCCTATGCGGTTTTGCTCGGGCGCATTGTGCGCGTGAGCGAGTATTCCGAAGATAAGTCGAAGAATTTATTTGCGATTGGGCTTTTTGCTTGGTTAATTAGCCATGTTATAATTAACATAGGTGGTATGACGGGGCTGATCCCGATGAAAGGTATCACTCTACCATTTTTGAGCTATGGCGGTACTAGCATGCTCTTTGCGGCATTCGCAGTCGGCATAGTTCTTCAAATTTCTGGTTGGACAAAAAGGAAAATAGATAATGAAGATTCTAGTAGTTGGCGGGGGCAGCGGGGGACACGTCACGCCGGTAGTAGCCGTCGTTCGTGAGATTTGGAAAGTACGCCCACGCGCCAAGATTGAATTTTGGACTGATAGGAAGTATTTCAAGAACGCTCGACGTATAACGGTCGAGAAC
>Ga0310690_10013192_pt1 | contig 10073 bp, 8 predicted proteins | sample AusTroGonzalo_MG_2_FD_207661 | JGI IMG/M metagenome (GOLD analysis project Ga0310690, IMG submission 207661) | Bovine rumen microbial communities from tropical cattle in Woodstock, Queensland, Australia - Gonzalo_04 (v2) (version 2) | ecosystem: Host-associated > Mammals > Digestive system >...
AAGCGGAACAAGTATAGGTGCTAACTATTGCGAAGCATGTCATGCAGAAAGCAAAGCAGACTTTGTTCACAAGATGGGAATTGCACTCAAGGAGGCAAATGAAACTATGTATTGGTTGCGCGTATTGTACGGATCCGGCATGATACCACAGGAACAATATGATGACCTAATGACAGATTTAGACGAGATGTACCGAATATTATCTGCAAGCGTTAAAACTGCGAAAACGGGATTGAAGAATGGAGAATGAAGATTGAGGATTGAAGAATGGAGAATGAAGATTGAAGATTGAGGATTGAAGAATGAAGAATGAGGATTGAAGATTGAAGAATGAGGATTGAAGAATGAAGAATGAAGATTGAAGATTTTTTGAGATATTATGGAAACATACATTATTAAGAGAGACGGTAAAAGAGAGCTTTTTACCATTGACAAGATTAAGAATGCGATAGCAAAGGCATTCTTGGCAGTGGGGGCATTTGCCACCGAAGAGACATTAGGTGCGGTACTGTCGCACTTGCGTGTACGTAACGACATAACGGTTGAGGAGATCCAGAACCAGGTAGAGGTAGCGCTGATGGCAGAGGGGTACTATCAAGTGGCGAAAGCGTTTATCCTGTATCGTCAGGGTCACACGGAGGATCGTGACACACAACGTCGTTTGGACTTTATGATGAACTACGTGCAGGCGAGTAACGCGGCAGAGGGATCGAAGTTCGACGCGAACGCGAACGTGGAGCACAAGAACATCGCGACGCTGATCGGTGAGTTGCCCAAGCAGGGCTTCATTCGTCTGAACCGCCGTTTGCTGACCGAGCGTATCAAAGAGATGTACGGCAAAGAGTTGAGCGACCGTTACATGAGTTTGCTGAACCAGCACTTTATCTACAAGAACGACGAGACGAACCTTGCCAACTACTGTGCATCGATCACGATGTACCCGTGGTTGATCGGCGGCACGAAGAGCATCGGCGGCAACGCGACGCCTCCTCACAACCTCAAATCGTTCTGCGGCGGATTCATTAACATGGTGTTCATGGTGAGCTCGATGTTGTCAGGCGCTTGCGCTACGCCGGAGTTCCTGATGTACATGAACTATTTCATCGAGCAGGAGTACGGCGAGGACTACTACAAGCGTGCAGACGAGGTAGTGGATATGAGCAAGAAACGCCGCACGATCGACAAAGTGATTACGGATTGCTTCCAGCAAGTGGTTTACAGTTTGAACCAGCCGTCGGGTGCGCGTAACTTCCAATCGGTATTCTGGAACATCAGTTACTACGACCGTTACTACTTCAAGAGCCTGTTTGACAACTTCCGTTTCCCGAACGGCGAGGCACCGCATTGGGAGAGTCTGGATTGGTTGCAGCGCCGTTTCATGAATTGGTTCAACGAAGAGCGTACGCGTTGCGTGCTGACGTTCCCTGTAGAGACGATGGCGTTGCTGGCTGAGAACGGCGACATCAAAGACAAGGAGTACGGCGATTTCACGGCAGAGATGTACTCGAAGGGTCATTCGTTCTTTACGTACGTGAGCGACAACGCAGACAGTCTGTCGAGCTGCTGTCGTCTGCGCAACGCGATCACGGACAACAGTTTCAGCTACACGTTGGGTGCAGGTGGTATCTCGACGGGTTCGAAGTCCGTGCTGACGATCAACCTGAACCGCGCGATCCAGTACGCCGTTCGTAACAACATTCCGTACCAGGCGTACATAGAGGATGTGGTGGATCTGATGCATAAGGTTCAGTTGGCGTACAACGAGAACCTGAAGAACCTGCAGGAGAAAGGCATGCTGCCTCTGTTCGATGCCGGCTATATCAATATCGGTCGTCAGTACCTGACAATCGGTGTGAACGGTCTGGTTGAGGCGGCAGAGTTCCTGGGTCTGGAGATCAAAGATACGCCGGAATACGCTCATTTTGTTCAGGATGTGCTCGGTATCATCGAGAAGAAGAACAAAGAGTACCGCACGCGCGATGTGATGTTCAACTGTGAGATGATTCCGGCGGAGAACGTGGGTGTGAAGCATGCCAAATGGGATCGTGAGGACGGATATGTTGTTCCGCGCGACTGTTACAACAGTTATTTCTACGTAGTAGAAGATACGTCGCTGAACGTGCTGGATCGTTTCCGTTTGCACGGCCGTAAGTATATCGAGCACCTGACCGGCGGTAGTGCGCTGCACTGCAACCTGGAGGAGCACCTGAGTCAGGCTCAATACCGTCAGTTACTGCGCGTGGCTGCGATCGAAGGATGTAACTACTTCACGTTCAATATCCCGAACACGGTTTGCAACGACTGCGGTCATATCGACAAACGTTACCTGAAAGAGTGCCCGCATTGCCATTCGAAGAACGTGGACTACCTGACACGTGTGATCGGCTACATGAAGCGCGTGAGCAATTTCTCGGAGGCGCGTCAAAAAGAGGCAGCCAAGCGTTATTACGCAGAAGCGAGCAAGGCGCCGAAATGCGTTTGCGAATGAAAGTAGCATCGTATGATATTGTTTTTCAAGAGATTCCGGGCGAGGTAACACTCGCCCTGAATCTCTCGAATTGTCCGTGTCATTGTCCCGGGTGCCACAGCCCGCATCTGGCAGAAGATATCGGCGAAGTGCTGGACGAGCAGTTGCTGAACGGGTTGATAGAACGGTACGGGGCGATGATCACGTGCGTGGCGTTCATGGGAGGAGATGCTGATTCCATGTATGTAGTTCGGATGGCGAACTATATACATGATTTAAGATTTAAGATTGAAGATATAAGATTGAAGACTGCGTGGTATTCGGGAAGGAATAATTTTCCGAAGGAGGATGTGTTTGACTACGTCAAGTTGGGGCCGTATGTGGAGGAATTGGGCGGATTGAAGAGCGAGAAGACGAACCAGCGTTTGTACAAACGAGTAGGGGAGGAATGGCAGGATATAACTTCCGCTTTCTGGCGGAGCAAGGAGTTTGAAGCCAAATGAACATACGCAAACAAATATCAGTATTGTCAGCGGTACTGGCGCTGGTAGGTTGCGCTAACCGCGGCGTGGGTCCGCAAGGAGGTCCGAAGGATTCGATTCCTCCGGAGGTGGTTCGTTCGGTGCCTGAGAACGGCGCGTTGGAGTTCAAGGGCAAGCGTATAGAGGTGATGTTCAACGAGTATTTGCAACTGGATAACCTGAGCCAGAACCTGCTGATGTCTCCTCCTCAGCAACATCCGCCCGAGGTCAAGGCGCGCGGCAAGCACCTGGTAATACAGTTCGTGGATTCGCTGCGCGACAGCACGACGTACACGCTGGATTTCGGCAATGCGGTGTGCGATTACACGGAGAAGAACCCGGCTAAGAACTATACGTTTGCTTTTTCTACAGGTCCGGTGATTGATACGTTAGAAGTGACCGGGCGTGTGTATGATGCCGCGACGCTGAATCCTGTCTTCGGTGCGCTCGCCGGAATTCACAGCAATCACCATGACTCGGCGTTCAGCACGATGCAGTTGGAGCGTATTGCACGCACGGATTCGTCTGGCGCTTTCCGTATCGGCAACATGCGTGAGGGCGTTTACTGTATCTATGCGCTGGAGGATGTGAGCCGCGACTATATGCTGACTTTGGGTGAGTCGCTGGCCTTCGCAGACAGTCTGATCCATCCCGGTGACAGCGTCAGTTTGTGGTTGTTCAAGCAGGAGCGGCAACGGTTGTACCTGCAGCGCACGCTTCGTGACCAACAGCATATGATCAAGCTGTATTTCTCGTTTACGCCGGACAGCATGCCTTCTTTCCGTGCGCTGAGTCCGTCTGAACGGGACTCGACGCGCTCGGATTCGCTGTGGACAGATCCGACGCCGTATCTGTTTGCGCAGTATTCGGCGCGGCGCGACACAGTGACGTTGTGGTTGACGGACAGTGTGGCCATTATGCAGGATTCGATCTTCCTGGAAGCCCGCTACCGACGTACGGATAGTTTGTATAACCTCGAGTGGTGTACAGACACGCTTCGTGCCGTATGGCGTGCGCCGCGGTTGAGTGCGAAGGCGCGACAGGCGCAGGAACGGCAGAACAGGAATCGGCATCTGGGTCTCAAATCGAATGCGCGGAAAGGCTTTGAGATATACGACACGCTGGCGATTACATGTACGACACCGCTGGCATTGATTGAGCGCGATTCGATCCATCTGTACGAGCGCGTTGATACGACGTACAAACCGGTTTCGTTCACGATCGAACCGTACGATACGCTGCCTATGCAGTTGCGGTTGCTTGCTTCGCTTGACGCTGGCAAACAATATGAATTGCGGGTAGATAGTGCGGCTTTCCGCGATGTGTATGGTATTACCCACGACAAGCAGAAGTATTCGCTGCAGGTGAAGACGCCGGAGGACTACTCGACGCTTCGTGTGAAGTTGACTCCTTTCCTTCCGAAGGCGCGAATACAGGTACTTAGCGGCAAGGATCAAGTCGTTCGCGAGTTGCCTGCTACGCAGGGTGGAACGCTATTCGAGTACCTTAAGCCGGATACATATTATATGCGTTTGTACGTGGATGAGGATGGCGACGGTAAGTGGACAACGGGCAGTTGGGAGCCCAAGCGACAGCCGGAGGCGGTGTATTATTTCCCGGAAAAGATCCAGACCAAGTCAAACTGGGATTTCGAGGAGGAATGGGATTATCTGGCAGTGCCGCAGACATCCGCCAAGCCGGCGGAGCTGATCAAGGCATCGGCGAAGAAGAAGTAGTTGAGAGGTTACAGGTTACGGGTTACGGGTTACAGGTTACAGGTGAGGAGACGGGTATTTGACTATAGTTTTCTGGCTTTCGGCTTACTGGTACAGGTGGTGACGTACGCGTTGATGCCCCATGACAGTTGGCTGTCGCTGTTGAGCGGATGTTTGGGTGTGTGCTCGGTGTGTCTTACGGCACAAGGCAATATCCTGACATTCGTTTTCGGTTTTGCGCAGGTGATTACCTACACTTATCTCTGTCTAACCCAGCGTTTTTACGGCGAGATCGCCATCAACGCGTACTATTTCGTGACGATGATCTACGGCGTTTATGCGTGGCGCAAGCGTTTGCAAGGCGAGACGAGGACGGTTATTACGCGCCGTCTTTCGTGGGGCGGCGCGTCGGTTCTTTTGGTGGCAACTGTGCTATGCTCCTGGCTGGCAGGGTGGTTATTGGCTACCTATACGGACGACAGCCAGCCGTACCTGGACGCGTTTACAACAATACCTGCACTTGTGGCGCAGGTACTGATGATTCTTGTGTATCGCGAGCACTGGTTTATCTGGCTGGCAGTGGATGTGCTCAGTGTCGTGTTATGGTTCCGTGCGGGGGATTGGTGTATGACCGCGCAGTACGGATTCTGGTGTGCTAACTGCCTGTATGGCCTTCATCGCTGGCGTTCGTTAGGCATCTCCAAGGAATAGAGGATCGCCTCGATTTGCCGCGTGGCATTGCGTTTTTTCTGTCCTGCGGCGAAGAGGAAGGCTTCGGCAGTGACTACGCGACCGTTCACTTGATCGAGGCGTGTGAGGCTGACGAACGGTCCGCCCATCGCTTCTCCGTCCAGAATCTTCCATAATCCCCGTGTCTCCATGGCGTAGAAGCCTCCGATGCTGTCCCGCAGGGCAGGTACGGAGCGTGTTACCGGCGGGAAATGCTTGTACTCCGTGCCCATGTGGCTGCCCGGCACTTGCGCAGTGACGATCTGGCCTAACGCGGCATTGCGCATGGCGACGATGGATTCGTTGGTGAACTGCTCTTGCGCGGTGTACGGGTAACTATAGACGACGATATCCTTGCGCATGGGGCCTTTGTTGTTGCAACACCAGAGGATAGAGACCGCTTCGCTGTCAGAAGTGAGACCGCTGGCGCTGTTAGACCGTTTCACTGTAAGACAGGTGTCCATGATCAGCATAAAGTCCTCGGGGATGAGGAGATCGTAGCCTTGCTTATTGAGGATAGCGCGTGCTTCTTTGTTCGTGCTGGCGCGGTAGAAACGGATCTGCCGTGCGAGTTCTTCGCGAACGAACCATTCGCGTACCGCTTCGCCGTTCTCGTTCCAATAAGCGAGCAGCGCCTCATCGCTCGGCGCCTGGATACGGATCATCGCCTGCGGCTTCGACCATACGTCACGGCTTTTCTTGACTTGCACCTGCGTATATTTGTGCTCGTTGACATCGACCAGCAGGATGTTTCGTGTCGATTTGAGGAAATCGTCGAACTGACTAACCGGCACATGTGTTACCGTGAAGAAAGGTTCCATTTGGGGGAGTCCGTACATATCCGCACCCATCGTTTGGCATAGGGGATCCTTCACCGCCGCATCGCTGACGACGAGGCATTCGTAGATACTTCCCGTGGCGGAAGTGAGCAAACGTTCGCTGTTCCCACAGGCGGTCATTACCAGCGCAACCAGCGCCAAAATAAGATATTTCTTCATAACAAATAGATAATTTTGCTGCAAAGTTACACAAAAAACACGAAATATGCAAAAAAAAGTGCAAAAAATTTGCATATTTCAATAAAAATAACTAACTTTGCAGGCAAATTAACAAAAAGTATATTTAAAACCATCTATTACCATGACTTTATTCACTGATTCAATCTTCTTGACAAACGATGTTGCAGGCTTCAAAAAGTGTAGAGATACGCGTTCAGATGTATCCACTACGGCAATTTTGTGTTTGGCCGGTCACATCGATGTGTATTACCGCGGAAAAATGCTCCGCATAGGCAAAGACAATTTGTTTGTCCGTGTGCCTAACGCGACGGAATTAGGTCCGTATGAGATCTCGGACGATTTCCAGTTCCTGATGATCGCTATTCCGGCTTCTCTGTTTGAGGGGCTGATGTTCGAGCACATGCGTGTAGAACCGCATTGGTGGCAGAAATTGGAGTATTTGAAGGAACATCCGTTGTTCCACCTCAATCCGGTGTCACAGCAGTTTGTGAAGATCTATTTTGATCTGCTTCAGCTTCAGATGGAAGACCGTCAGACCGACTATCGCAAGCAGATTATGATGCTTATTGCTCGCGGAGTGACGATGGAGTTGCTCAATTATATGGACAAAGTGGTCGGTTTCGACGAGTTGGAAGTATCACGTCAATCGGTCAATGCGAGCGATTACACGTTCCATGCTTTCACGCACCTTTTACGCGAACATCCGCACAAGCGCGAGGTACAGTGGTTCGCCAAAGAGCTCAATATCACGCCGAAATATCTGTCGGAGATCTGTAAGGACCGTAGCGGCAAATCTGCCAGCGAATGGATTGCTGAGGTGACGGTAGTAGAGCTCAAACATTACCTGCGTAATACGACGCTTCCGATTCGCGATATAGCACGTGTGATGGAGTTCCCGAACGCCAGTTTCTTCTGTCAGTACACCAAGAAACACACCGGTCTTACTCCTAATCACTACCGCAAAGAGAAAGAAGCCTGATACGAAAAAATCCTCCGCGATCGCGGAGGATTTTCTTTGTGATTATGTCCGGTTTACCAAGCGAACAGCGGATGTTTGGTCATTTCGCGGTTCACTTCTTCGCGGACAGCCGTTATAACAGCATCGCTGGTCGGGTCCTGGAGCACGCGGTCGATGAGGTCCACGATCCAGCCCATTTGGTCTTCTTTGAGTCCGCGTGTGGTGATGGCAGGTGTGCCGAAGCGCAGTCCCGATGTCTGGAACGCCGAGCGGCTGTCGAACGGAACCATGTTCTTGTTCGTTGTGATATCGGCGCTGACCAGTGCCTGCTCCGCAACCTTGCCTGTTAAGTCCGGGTATTTGGTTCGCAGGTCGATGAGCATTGAGTGGTTGTCCGTGCCTCCGGAGATGACTTTATACCCCTTGTCAATAAACGCTTGCGCCATTACCGCCGCATTAGTTTTCACTTGGCGTTGATAAACCTTGAAGTCTTCTGTCAGAGCTTCGCCGAAGGCTACGGCTTTTGCGGCAATGACGTGCTCCAGCGGTCCGCCTTGTGTGCCCGGGAAGACAGCCGAGTCGAGTAGGGCACTCATCTTTTTTATTTCCCCTTTCGGCGTGGTCTTGCCCCACGGGTTGTCAAAGTCCTTTCCCATGAGGATCACTCCTCCGCGCGGGCCGCGCAAGGTCTTGTGGGTCGTCGAGGTCACTATATGCGCATGTCTGAGCGGGTTGTCCAGCAGTCCTGCAGCGATCAAGCCGGCAGGGTGTGCCATGTCCACCATGAAAATGGCACCGATCTCATCCGCCACGCGACGAATGCGGGCATAGTCCCATTCGCGGCTGTACGCGCTGGCACCTGCAATAATCAGTTTAGGCTTGTGCGTGCGCGCCATGAGCTCAAGGTTGTCATAGTCAATACGACCCGTAGCTTCGTCCAGGTTATATGCTATCGCATTGAACATCAGTCCGCTGAAGTTGACAGCCGAACCGTGACTGAGGTGGCCTCCGTGGCTGAGATTAAGGCCCATGAATGTGTCGCCTGCTTTCAGACAAGCCATGAAAACCGCCATGTTTGCCTGCGCTCCGCTATGCGGCTGTACGTTCACATACTCAGCGTCGTAGAGTTTTTTCAGGCGTTCGCGGGCTATGTTCTCCGCTATGTCCACTACTTCGCAGCCTCCGTAGTACCGATGTCCCGGGTAACCCTCTGCGTATTTATTGGTCAGCACGCTGCCCATCGCTTCCATTACCTGGTCACTCACGAAGTTCTCGCTCGCGATTAACTCAATGCCTTTGGTCTGACGCTCCCGCTCCCGACGGATGACGTCAAATACTTCCGTGTCTCTGGTCATGTTTATAGATTCTTTTCGAAATTTGTGTGCAAAATTACTAAAAATATCTGACATATGCAAAAATATGACTAAAAATATTGTGTATATAAATTTTTTTTTGTACCTTTGCACAATTATTTGAGCAATTATATAAAAATTCGTATAATTATGGACAAAAAACTCAACATTATTGCGACCATCAAGGATGGTTTCGCTATCGCGCTCGTTAATTTCTTGAGCCTTATTTTGACAACCTTGTTGTGGCTTGTTACTGTTTGGATTCCGTATCTGAACGTCGGCACGACCATCGCTATGGAGTCGCTCCCGGCTGAATTGGCAAAGGGCAAAGTGATTAATCCGCTTTTCATCTTCGATGGCAAGTACCGCAAGAATATGGGCGAGTTCTTCATCCTCATGGCGCTCATGAGCGGTGCAATCGGTATCGGTTTAGGCTTCGGCTTCATTCCGGGTATCGTTATTGCTATCGCTTGGGATTTGGCGATTGTCCTCTTTGTGGACAAAGACATGTCTGCTCTTGACGCCCTTCGCGAGTCGAACCGCCTCACCTACGGCAATAAAGCCCGTATCTTCTGGATCGCTATTTTGGTTGTCGTTTGCCTCTGTGTGCTTATCAGTGTCATCCTCGGTATCTTCAGCATCGGTGAAATCGGTTGGCTCGAAGTAATAGGAGGTATCCTCGTTGCCATCATCGTCCTTTTCGCCATTCCGGCTCTTCTCGGCGTTGACGCTTCGATCTATCGCCAATTGACCACCGGTGAGTTCCTCGCAGCTCCCGCAAACGAAGCACCCGCTGCTGCTCCGGCTTCGGAAGCTCCGAAGGCTGAAGCTCCGAAGGCTCCGAAAGCAGAATAACGCGCACACATGCGCACGTGCACTCGTTCCTTATATATGTACATACGCGTAAAGGCCTCTTTCATCCCGAAAGGGGCTTTTTTAGTGCTTTTAAGCCAAACAACACAAAAGTGCCCAAAAACAACAAAAAATATCATTGCTGATTTTCAGGCGTTTACAAAGAAAGTGCATTTTTTCTTGCATTTTTTTGCAAAAATATTTGGTCAATTCAAAAATTTGTTGTACCTTTGCATCCGCTTTCGCTCAAAAATGGGGCACGCCCCAAAAGAGCACAAGCAATGATCTTTGAAAAGATGTCTATTCATAACAAGATTGTAGTACAAGAACTGAGTAAATTTATTTACTAGAGGTTCCCTAAAAATTCTACACTTGATAAATCGATTATTCTGAGCTATCTTATAAATTTCTTTTACAACGAAGAGTTTGATCCTGGCTCAGGATGAACGCTAGCGACAGG
>Ga0310690_10013193_pt1 | contig 10073 bp, 5 predicted proteins | sample AusTroGonzalo_MG_2_FD_207661 | JGI IMG/M metagenome (GOLD analysis project Ga0310690, IMG submission 207661) | Bovine rumen microbial communities from tropical cattle in Woodstock, Queensland, Australia - Gonzalo_04 (v2) (version 2) | ecosystem: Host-associated > Mammals > Digestive system >...
AAACGGTATCCATCCACTACAGAATGTTCGCTCTTTATATGGTCTTAAAAGTAGAATTTCTACTGAAGCTGACTGTAAAAATTTTCTCTTAGACTGGATTGCTAGTCGTTTTTGGGTTGTTCATACACTTTTCGGAGGTGTTGGTGATACATTTGTTGAGGTATTACCTGACCCAATTCCTACAGGAGTAGGTGCTTACTATTGTATTAAAAAGCCTAATGGCTATATTCTAAAACCGGTTCAAATACTTGGTGCTAATCAAATAAGAACTATTTTAGGAAATACTATACCACCATCAAATGTTGCAAAGCTTATTTATGATATAAAAAAATTAAGATTTAGAACATTTTTCCGTCTGGACTTAGAAACTGGTGGTGAGCATATTGCTGAATTTAATGCTTATACAAACTGGTTCCCAGGATGCACTACTTATGGATTTATTAGATATAATGATACTGATATCTATATAAAAGATGCTCAAGGAAATTATATAAAAACAGATGCTGCAGTTCCACATTATGGTGCAGGACAGGCTAAAGAAAATTCAACTGTTGAAATTTTAGAGCCTATTGATGGTATTGACATGAATATGGAGCTCAGAAGAAAGCTACAGCCAATGTGGCATATTAGAACAAATTCAGGGATAGAGGGATACATAAATGCAACCAATGTTTCTGATATATTTTACAACGTAAAAAATAGCTAATTTAAGAATAATTAGCTAAATTAATTGATATAAAGGAGAAATTATAAATGTCTGCAAATAATTTTATTCTAACTTTAGATACAATTGCTCCAACAGGCAGTATTACTAAGCCAGACCAATCTAAATCTGTTTCAGGCTCAATAAGTCTCACACTTACTACAGGTGGAGCTAACTATATGAAAGTTTGGGCAGAAGATAGCAGCTCTGCTGCTCCAAGTTCTGCTCCAAGTAATATCAACTGGGTTCCAGCAAATACTTCTTATCAAATCAACTTTGGTACCGATGGTGACTATAAGCTTTATGCTGTTTTTATGGATGACGTCGGTAATGTTTCTAACGTAGTTACTACTACGAATGCTGCTGTTGTAATTAGATCTGACCGTGTTGCACCAACTATTAATAATACACAAGGTCATTTATACGCATATGACTGAGATGATCCAACCAACCATACATTTACAAATGGTTCTACAGGTACAGGAAATGAATATAAATTTGGTATTCATTTAGAAATTACTGATGATTTCTCTGGTCTTAAAGAAGTTGTAGTTTCTTGTAGTGATTTCGAAAACTCTGTTATTATTCCAGGTTCTTCTTTTAACTCTACCACTCACATTTATGAGGGTCCTTTATATTTTGCTAGCGGAACAACAGACGGTTCCAAAACTATTACAATTACTGCCTATGACCAATCAGGCAATTCTAGCTCAGCTACTACATCAATTTACTTAGATAAAGCTATTTCTACTACAACTGCTGTTTTAAAAGTTCAAGCAAGTGACCAAGATGGCTTACCAACTTGGGTTAATGAAACAATTAATACTAATAAATTTGTTGCTGTTATTACAACAACAGATACTGATATTGTTTCTTATCAATTTTATGGTGATCTTCAAGATTATGGTACTGCTACTTGGGCAGATTGGACACCAGCAAATGGAACATACTCTCAAACAAAAGTTATTACCAACTTGGCATTTACTGCTACAGAAGGTACAAAACATGTTTATGTTATATTAAAGGACCGTGCTGGTAATATTTCTTCAGCTCCTACTATAGAACATATCTATGACGTTTCTGACCCAACAGTTGATATTTATGAGGCATATCCAGATGTTTCTGCTGCTAATGCTGCAACAGCACATGTAGATGATCTTTGGATTGCTGCGGGTGCGGGCACTAAAAATGTCTCAAGAGTTTATTTTAATTACAGTGATAGCTCAGGTATTGCTTCTGTTTCATTTGATTATCAAAAAGGTAGTGGAAGCTGAACTCCAATTACAGTTTCTAGTGCTGCTTTAGCAGCTGGATACTTTGATTTTAGTGCTACAGCTAACTTACCATCTGATGTCCCAGCTGCAGGTGACTATACTGTTAGAATTACAGTAGTTGATAATGCTGGTAATAGTGCTTCTGACTCTCTTACTATTCATATTGAAGAAACCTTTACAATTGATAGTGTTGTATTAGGTGGCTATGGTAATGAAGTTGTAAGTTATGCCTATGTTTATAGTGAAGCAACTGAGGATGACCTTTATGCAACAGTTACTAATAGTGTTGCTCCTGGCTCTGGTCGTTATAGAATATGAGCTTGGTCTAATGGTACTGAAAATGATACTGACCCAGCTTCAGATTATTTATCTTGGGACAGTAGTTCAAAATATATTGCTTCTACAAGTATTGTTAAACATATTGAAGCTAATTCTGCATCTAACTGGTTGCACATTAAAGCAATGAGTAATGTAGGCAATGTTGTTTATGTAAATGTTTCATTTACTGCTGACCATACTGCTCCTACATTTAACTTAGGACTTAAAACTGGTACCTCTGTTCCAACAAATAGTAGAACAATTAATATTAACATTGCTAATATTTCTGATGACTTTGGCACAGTAGATAAGATGAGAGTTTATCCTGCTGCAAATACCACATTCGCAAGTGGTGGTACAAACGGTTGAGTTGCTCCTGCTGAAGGTAATCGTACTATTGAATTAAGTTCAAATTTAAATAGTGGTACTTATGGTGTTACTGTTGAAGTTATTGATAGAGCAGGTAATACAGCTTCTCATACTCTTAACTGAGAATATGATGCTGTCGCTCCACAAGGCACTGTTGTTTTAAAAGAAGCTAATGGCACAGATGCTAAAGCCTCTCCAACAGCTAATAAACAATTTAGAGCTGTTGTTACATATACTGTAGACCCAACTGATACTTATAATAATATTCAATATTTACTTTGGGGTAAGTTTAGTCTTACTGATGGTGGTGCAGAAGTTACTGAAGCAAATGCAGTATGGACAGATTTATCTGCTAACTCCATTACAACTAATGTTTTATATGCAACTGCTAACGCCAGTGCAACTGGTAATGGTGAAGAAAAAACAGTTTACTGTAAATTACGTGAAAAAGATAATCCATCAGTTGTTACTAACTTAACAAGCGCTTCCTTCATTTATAACCCAATGGCAGCGGTTCTTATGGTTGATAATGTTACAGACTTTAGAATTAGCTGTGTCCATACTTTTAGAAAACAAACTTCTGGTGGCGTTGTTTCCGACCAGTCAAAGTATGCTGATATTGTTTCATTCGATGTTGATACTGTAAATGGTCAAGCACTTGTAGAACTCCAAGTTGCAGCATTTACTGTCTTCCCATCACAAGACTTTGATGGTTCAGATCTTACAACTCAAAAGATAGTTGCTACAACCGGCTCTAACGGTGGTGGTTATCATCAAACAGGAAATCCACTAACTTTACCTGCTCAAGTTATAATTGATGGTAAAGATTATCGTGCAGCTTTAGGCGGAAGTGATCAAACTAATGTTGACGGCGACCACTATGTAGTAGTCTTTGGTAAAAATACTGCAAATGTTTGGTCTGTCGCAGGATTTGCAATTTCATCTAACTCAGAATTAGACGATTAATCGTATAATAAATATAGATTAAAATAGCTGACAGTATAAAAGTACTCTCAGCTATTTATTTAGAGGGACTAAAATGGCTCAAGCTCCAACAATAACTTATACAGATGTAAAACATAAAATAGATAATGGTCTCAGTGCTGGTGTAGTTCAAGTAAAAGATGAAGTTATTACACCTATATTTAATGGTGGCGCAGGCAATAATACTGTTTATAAAGTTTCTTATGTAGCACCTTATAATCAAATTACTGGAAAATATACTCCAAATAAAGCATTACAACGTTTTGAAATTAGAGTTAATCCCGCTGAAGAAGCTGATTATGGTCCAGGAATTGGTGCCTTGGCACATTTAGACCAAAATATTGATGCTTCATCATTAAATAATTTTAGTATAACTGTTAGCCAAAATACTTTTTATGGTGCTTCAAATAATCTTTATCGAGTTTGTTTGATGGCACAATGTAAAGCTGATTTATCCTGGGATTTTACCCAATTATTTATGGTAGTAGGTCCACGCATTTTATATAAACCAGTTAATTCTACTGGTTATGATGTTCATGGCACTGGTTTTGAGTCATTAAATTCTTCTTATCAAGCAGTAGAATATTTACAAAGTAGTGGAACTCAGTATATTAATATGGGTATTCAAGGAAATCAAGCTACTCGTGTTGTTATTGCAGCACAAGCAGTTGGTGAGCCACAATTTGGGCATAGACTTTTTGGTGCTAGAACTACAAGTGGTAATACAGGCTTTTTTGTTTCCACTAATACAGTAAGTAATAAAAATTATATTTATGCTGATTACGGTAATCAGGCAATAAGTACAACAGTTTTACTCGATAATCTAAAACATATATATGATTTTAATAGAACTAAACTCTATTTAGATAGTCAATTATTACATACATTTAATAATGCCAGTTTTACTACAACATCAAGTATGTTATTATTTGGTGGTATGAGTGAAGGAAATATCGGTTCTAAACCTTGGAAAATCTTTTATTGCTCTGTCTTTATTAATGATGTATTAGTCAGAGATTTTATTCCTTGCTATAGAAAAGTAGACGGTGTTATTGGTATGTATGATTTAGTAAATAATCAATTTTATACAAATAATGGCACTGGTGTTTTTGTTGCTGGACCAAAAGTTTAGTTAATTATACTACATTATTAAAAAGAATAAACTATACTTATGTATAGTTCTTTTTATTATTATTTGCTAAATTATACGAGATTATTTTATAAAGGAGCAGACTATGGCAGAGTATCAAAGTATATTTACAGGCTTAGAAGTCGATAATGCTTTAAATAAACTTAGAAGCTGAATTGATGCTGATTCAACTACTAAACCAACTGATGGCTCAAATACAGATATTTCATCTGTAACAGTCGATGGTAATACTTATGCCGTTCTTTGGAAAGTTGCTCCAGCAGCTAATAAAACAGTCTATGGTATTGGTTTACATAACAATACCGGTCAAATTTATCAAATTAAATGTGCTAATGGTGTATATACTGCTTTACCTTTGGACATGAATTCTGATACTAGAGACACTGCTGGTTCAGCTAATAGCCCTGCTAAATTATTTTTAATTGGTGCTCAACGCCAAGCATCTGGTGTCGACTCAGAAACTACTTATTCAAATAGTGCTGTATTCACTAAAACTGGTAATTTATATGCTACTAATTACTATGTTGGTGGCGAATCAAATGGTAAAATTCTTGCTACCCAAGAATGAGTTTCTGGTCAAGGATATACTGGAAATGTTGGTACTGTTACCGCAATTACCATGAATGGTGGAGTTGCTGGTAGCTCAGGAAATGTTAATTTAGGTGATATAGTTACTGGCGGAACAGTTCAATATGCTCACCCAAGCTTTACTGGTGAAACAAAGACTACAAAATCTATTAGTGGCAGTGAATCAGTTGCATCTACTACACATAAACACGATGTAGACGTTAAATTTAAAACTGCTACTACTGCTGCTGGAACAGCTTCTGCTACTGCTGCTACTGAAGTTGCTTATTTAGAGTCTATCGATGTCCAAACTAAAAAGATGACTGCATCTTTTTCTGGAACATCTGCTACAACATTAGGTATTAATGAAACTGGTATATCTGTTACAGATAAAGATCACCAACATAGTGTTACTGCTGCAGGTAGTATTACTTTAGCTGATAGTATTTTACAAGGTTCAGGACCACTTTATATTGAATCAGTTACTTATACACCTCCAACAACAACTCCTGTAACAGTTGCTTTAGGCACACATACTCATAGTTATACTCCAAGTGGTTCTGTTAGTTTAGGCTCAAGCGACTCTTCTGCTAATAATGGTGTTGAATATATACAAAAAGTTACATTACCTACAATTAAAACTACTACTCCAGTTGCTCCAGCAACACATAATCATACTTTTGCAAAAGCAGTTGGTGTTACCTTAGAAACAGGAAGCACTGGTGATGTTACTATTGCTACTGATATTAGTGGTTCTGCTGCAAGTGGTTCTCCAACTTATGGTTATTTAAAACTTAACCCTGGGACAACTCCAAAGTCTAGTGCTACACCAAATCATACTGAAACCGCTACTAAAGCTGATAGTGGCAGTGGAACTGCTGTTGCTAGTACAGTTCACAGACATTCATTTACAGGATATGAATTAACTGGCTCCAATAGCAGTCATACTCCTAAATATATGAAGTTTAGCGCAGGAACAACTCCTCCAAAGAGTGCTTCTCCTACTAATACCTCTACTCCTTCTGATGCAAATAGTGGCACAGCAGTTCAAGCTTATACAAGTATCTCTGCTGCTGGTGGCGTCAGTAGTTCAAGAACTACAAGTGGAAGTGGTACTACTGCTAGACGTAAATTAACTATTTCTCATACAGATCCGACTTTTGGTGCAACACCTGCTGCTCCAAATGCACATACACATAACTATGATAAAACAACAGGTGTTAGCTTAACTGCTGGCACTGCTCCATCAATGAATTTTAATACTGGAAACTCTTCTGATACTCCATATGTTGCTTCTGCAACTAATAGTAGTCTTGCTCTTACAGCTAAGGCTGATCCTGAGTATACAAGTAGTCCAGCTGCTGCTGCTAATAATGGTTCTGCCTCAACAACTGTTGCAGCACATACACACACTCATCCATATGACAAAACTACATCCGTCAGTTTAACTGCTGGAACAGCTCCAAGCATTTCAACCTCTGGAACTACTTCTGATGGTGCAATTCAATACTTAGCTTCTTATACAACAAGTGGTGGAAGTTGGGAAGCTACTACTAAGAAGATAAAAGCAACTATATCTTATGATACTAGTGCAACAACTGATAATTTCTCAGGCACTGCTGTTAATGCTGTTACTGCTTTAAATGCAGGTAGTAAAACAACTCAATACTTCCATCCAAGCTTCTCTGGCACACAAGATAGTGTCGGTCAAACCGGTGTTGGTAGTCAAACATCTGTTGTTGAAAGTATTACTGACGGAAGTATTAATACAGATAAAAAATATATGACAGGAACATTTACTGGCTCATCTGTTTCTACTACAAAGACTGCAAATGCAAATGTAGTTGAAGCTGCCCCAAAGAGTCATACACACAATGTTTCTGCTACTGGTAATATTACATTGTCTGAAACTGCAGATAATAATGGTATTACCTTCGTATCTTCTACAACACAAAGTCAAAAATACTTTGCTTCATCTGTTTCAGTTAGTAATCCATCTGATACAGTTACTGTTGCTTCAAGTGACCACACACATACTGTCGACACTGCTGGCTCAGTCTCTCTCAACCTGAATTCTACTGTAAGTGATGATGCAATAATTACTGGCTTAACAAAAGCTACTCCACAGAGTTAATTAGAAAGGACATTAATTTATGGCTGATAGAATAGACCAACTTACGATTGGTGCATCAAGTTATGATATAGCATTACCTGCTGATAGTAAAGATACAATGTTTTATACAACTGCATCTGCTACAGCAAATGCTTTTACTGTTACTATCCCAGATGTTCAAGCTTTATATGATGGTTTAGCAGTTAATGTTAAGTTTAATGCAGCTACTGCTACTAATTGCACTTTAAATGTCAATAATTTAGGTGCAAAAAGTATTTATTATCGCACAGGCACAGCATGCACTACTCATATTGCTGCAAATATGTATGTTACATTAATTTATAATGGAACAGGCTGGGTAATGCAAGGCACTTGGCCAAACGCTGATACAAAAAATACAGCTGGCTCAAGTAATTCTACAGCTGATTTATATATTATTGGTGCCGGTTCACAAAATGCTAATGGTGTTCAAACTTACTCTAATAGCAGTGTTTTAATGAACAGTGGTACTATTAAAGCTAATGGTTTAACTGGTAATACAACATTAGAATTACAATCTACAAATGGTAATGTTAATGTTGCTCCAAATGGAAATAGCAATATTAATTTATTTGCTTCAAACTATAGCGGCTCAGGTAAAGCTTATTATAAGGGCTCAGAAGTAGCTACAGTAACTAATATTGCTAATGCTGCAATTGAAATTGTTGATTTAACAGGGCTAGAATAATATGAGATGAAAATTAGCAAATGGCGGAGTTGTAACAAGCCCAAAACAACCAACATATAAAGACTTTGATCAGATTATTTGTAGTAGCTGTGATGCAAATCAATATCAATATACTTATATGGAAATTTATATTGTTAATCCATCTACTTTTACAAAACGTAAATCATATAATGGTGAACTATATTTGATGGCCACCCCTGTAGCAAGACGTAATAAACATCGTCCATATAGAGGTAAAACTATTAATTGTATACATCTTAGTGCACTTCATTCAGGATATAATTTAATTGAGCTTTATGAAGACGACATGGATGGATGGATTCGTGATAATGTTAATTTACGTAATAGAGGCCCTAGTGGCAACCCATGGGATCCAGAGTCTCATACAGCAACAATGAGACGCACTATATTGGCTGATTTAGTTCTTGGTGAGAATGGCGAGAAGCAACATGGTTATATTTATCGGGGTAAACTTTTTTATGGCTATAATGATGATTATGATAGAGATGAATACGTGCGTGATAAAGTTATAGTATCTATATGAAGATGAAATGGTCGTCATGGTGGTCGAAAACATATGCGTCGTATAGCTTCTAGTGAACCAGTTGATACATATTTAACATATTTAGAAATTTAAAAAAATTAGGTAGCGGTGGGCTACGTTGGTCCTTAGGCGGGTTCTGATCTGATACGGGTCTAAAAGGTTGTGGGGTAGGGTTATAATGTATAATTATAAATAATGTATAATATTATATTATAACGAAATTAAAAATAGGAGAATAAGGTAAATGAGTAATCCAAATTTACAAAAAATTATAAAATTAACACAAACTCAGTATAACACCTTAGCAAATGGTGGAACTGTTGGTGATTACACTGGTCTCGATGACAGTTATCTTTATCTTATTCAAGATAATACAGAGTATGTTCCAATTGGTTCAGGAAGTATTGTAGATTTAACAGGATTAACCACAAAAGTTAAAACTATTCAAGCACCAACTAGCTCTGGTGGAACCAGCTATGGAACAGGTAGTAGTGGTCAAGTATTAAAATCAAATGGTTCAACAGTTTATTGAACAAGTGATAATGATACTAAAAATACCGCTGGTACTACAAATAGCACATCTAAGCTTTATTTAACTGGTGCTACCTCCCAAGCAGCTAATCCACAAACATATTCTAATGTAAATGTTTATACTGAATCTGGTAACTTATATTCTAATGGTTTATCCTTAAAGGGAAACATTAGTTATCGTGGAACTAAAGCTACCTATGATATGATTACCTTCTTAGATAATACCGGGGATACTTATGGTAATGGTATTTCTATTGGAGGCGGTGGTGCTGTTGTTGTTGGTGCTGGTGAAGCTGCTAGTACTATTATATCTAATGCAGGAGTAGCTGGTGGCACTGAAACTATGTATTTAGGCTCTGATAACAGTGTTGAATTATATACTAATGTTCAAAATGGCTGGGCTAATAGAAAAACCTTCTCATTTACTGTCGATGGTGCTTTACAAGTTCCAGGAGATATTTATGAGGGTGGTACAGCTAGTACTAATAAGTTATCAGAAAAATATGCTGCAAAAGACCATACTCATACAACAACTATTGCAACCACAACTGATGACAGTCAAGTTAATTTAACTTCTGGCAGTAAATATAAATTAACCGCAGGTGGTACAACTTATGTATTTAAAATGCCTGATGCCTCAGAAGGTCCAATAGGTCCTATAGGTCCTACAGGTGCAAAAGGTCCAACAGGTAATAAAGGACCTACTGGAAGCACTGGTCCAACAGGTCCAACCGGAAGCAAAGGACCAACTGGTAATCAAGGCCCAACAGGCCCAACTGGAAGCAAGGGACCT
>Ga0310690_10013195_pt1 | contig 10072 bp, 9 predicted proteins | sample AusTroGonzalo_MG_2_FD_207661 | JGI IMG/M metagenome (GOLD analysis project Ga0310690, IMG submission 207661) | Bovine rumen microbial communities from tropical cattle in Woodstock, Queensland, Australia - Gonzalo_04 (v2) (version 2) | ecosystem: Host-associated > Mammals > Digestive system >...
CCTCGCTCTACGAGAACATCCCCAACAGCCGCTGGGAAGTCTTCAAAGGCGCCCGCCACACCTGTTTCGTCGAACAGACTGACAAGTACTGCACCATTCTTGAGAAGTGGTTGGAGGAGAATGATTGATAGTTTCACTCTAAAAGGATGCTGTCAGCATCCTTTTAGAGTGAAAAAAAGAAAAGGCGCTGATTATCAGTGCCTCTTGCTCCCCCTGAAGGTTATGGATCTAACTTTTCAGTGGGGAGCACTATGTTTCAGTTAATAATATTATTATTATGAATCAGCATTTTATTGGGTGAGTTTTCAGTTGTTTCTTTTCAACTTGTTTCTGTTTTTAATACTATTTCGGTTACATTTCGGTTACATTTGGGTTGCAATTGCTGAGTATTGTAAGTATCAATAATAAGTTGAAAGTCAAAACAAATTATAATGGGGTTAAAATCCCTTTTCATGTGCAAAAGTACGAAGAAAAATTGGATTGTCGGGATGAGACCCTTAAAAAAGAGCGATTGTGTAACATTTGTTACAGTTTATATGGGTAATCCTGCGTATTTTTGCATCGTGATTGAGATAGTATAGATTATTCATAAAACACATATACACAATGAGAAAACACGTAAAGAACAATGTCAGCTGGGTAGGTTACATCGACTGGGAACTGGAGTCGTTCCACGGTGACGACTACTCCATCATGAATGGCTCAAGCCAAAACGCTTACCTCATCGAGGAGCAGAAAACTGTCCTCATCGATACCATCTGGACTCCCCACCGCTTCGACTTCGTGGAGAACCTTAAAAAGGAAATCGACTTGAAGAAAATCGACTTCATCGTGGCCAACCACGGCGAGTGCGACCACAGCGGCTCGCTCACCGCCCTGATGGATGAGATTCCCAACACGCCCATCTACTGCACCGCCAACTGTGTGAAGAGCCTCGAAGGGCAGTACGGTAAGCGCGGCTGGAACTTCCACGTGGTGAAGACCGGCGACATCGTGGAAATTGGAGGCGGCAAGAAGCTGGTCTTCGTCGAGATGCGTATGCTCCACTGGCCCGACTCGATGGCCACCTACATGACGGGCGACAATATCCTCTTCTCGAACGACGCTTTCGGCCAGCACTATGCCGTCGAGGAGCTCTTCAACGACAAGGCCGACCAGTGCCTGCTCTGGAAAGAGGCCATGAAGTATTTCGCCAACATCCTCAACCCCTTTGCCCCCATCCTCACCAAGAAGATTGAAGAGATTGTCGGCTTCAACCTGCAGTTCGACATCATCGCCCCGTCGCATGGTGCCATCTGGCGCGACAACCCGCTGCAAATCGTGCAGAAATATGCCGAGTGGGCCAACGCCTACCAGGAGAACCAGGTGACCATCGCCTACGACACCATGTGGGAAGGCACCACCAAGATTGCCCACCGCATCGCCGAGGAAATCCATCGCCAGAGTCCCGACACGGTGGTTAAGGTGTTCAATGTGGCGAAAGCCGACAAGAATGAGGTGATGACCGAGGTGTTCAAGTCGAAGGCCATTGCTGTGGGTTCGCCCACTGTGAGCAACAGCATCCTCTCGTCGGTGGCAGGATGGATGGAGTTCTTGAAGCAGTTGAAATTCAAGAACAAGCGTGCCGCTGCTTTCGGCTGCTACGGCTGGAGCGGCGAGTCGGTGAAGCTGTTGCAGGAACGACTGAAAGAGGCTGGCTTCGAGGTAATCGATGACAACATCCGCGCCTCATGGATTCCCACCGAGGACGACCTCTCGGCCATTCCCGCATTGGTGAAGAACCTGCTCGGCACCGTCGAGGAAGCCGTCAGCGACGACAAGGCTGCCGCCCCGATGGCCAAGTATCAATGCGGCCCCTGCGGCTATATCTACGACTCTGCCAAGGGCGACCCCGACAGCGGCATTGCCCCCGGCACCCCCTTCGATGCGCTCCCCGCCGACTGGTGCTGCCCCATCTGCGGCGTAAGCAAAGACATGTTCCACGTTGTGTGATAAATCACTAATCATCAATCATCAATCAAAAAACCATATGGATTATCAGGAACTAAAACAAGTGCCAATCTTCGCATCGTGCGGAGAGGCGGAACTGGAGCGGCTTCTCGAGAGTCCGCACAAGGTGAGCACCTTCCAGCCGGGCGAGACGATGATGCGGTTCGGCACCCCCTGCCGGTCACTGCTGCTTGTCACCGAGGGTGCCGTGGAGACCCGCATGGGTAGCGTCGAAGGGCGCGAGCTGGTGGTCGACAAGCTGAAAGCCCCCTGCATCCTGGCTCCGGCGTTCCTCTTCGGCACCAACGACATCATCCCTGTCGAGGTTACCGCCCTCAGCGAAGCCACCCTTTGGCAAATAAACCGTGAGGCGTTCTTGGCTTTCATGCAGCGGAATCCTCAGGTGTTGAGGGCATTCCTGAAGCTGATAAGCGACCGCGCACAGTTCCTGTCGGGCAAGGTGCGTGCTTTCGCCATCAAGGGACTCCGCAACCGTGCCCTCGACTATATGGTGATACACGACGGCATCTCCAACGTGGCGCAGGCCGCCGAGGTGCTGGGCGTCGCCCGTCCATCCCTCAGCCGCGTCCTCTCCGAACTGGTCGAGGAAGGAGTGATAAAGAAAGAAAACAATAAATATATAAAGAAATGAAGACTCTGGATTTGAGCAAGTCGGTCTATGAACTGACGCAAGAATACCCCGAAGTGGTCGACATCATGGCCGCCCTCGGCTTTACCGACATCACCAAGAAAGCCATGCTGCTCTCCGTGGGGCGCATGATGACCATTCCCAATGGTGCAAAGATGAAAGGCATCCCAATGGAGAAAATCGTGGCGACCTTTCGCGAGAAGGGCTTTGAGATAACCGAAAAAGTTTCCAACCCCCAACCCACAACAGCCAATAGCCAGCAGCCAACATCCTCCCCCGCCGACCGCACAGAGCAGCTGAAATCCTACCTGCGTCGTCTGGGCGAGGGCGAGGACTTGGAGAGTGTGCGCAAGGATTTCGTAGAGCAGTTCGGCGAGGTGGACGCCCACGAGATTATGGATGCCGAGCAGCAGCTGATGGCCGAAGGCACCCCATTGGAGGAGGTGCAGCGCTTGTGCGATGTCCACTCGGCGCTCTTCCACGGTGCCACAAGCTGCGAGACCCACGCCGCACCCGAGGGTGGAAACAAGTTTGCAGCCTTGATGCTTGCCGGCATCGAGGGCCACCCGCTCCACACCTTCACCAATGAGAACGAGACCATCCAGCGAGAGCTCGACAACTGGAAGAAAGACCATTCGCGTGACACCTTCGTCCGTCTGCGCGACGTCAGCATCCACTACGCCAAAAAGGGAGACCTGCTCTATCCGCTGCTCAAGACCAAGTACGACATCACCGGCCCGCAGAACGTGATGTGGACTGTCGACGACGAGATACGCGACGAGATGGGAGCGCTGGTTCGCGAGTGGGACGATGTCCGCGCCGAAGCCGTTTTGCAGCGCGCCGAGGAGATGATCTACAAGGAGGCCAACATCCTCTTCCCCATCTGCGCCGAGCACTTCACCGACGAGGAATGGCAAGGTATCTACCGCGACAGCAAAGACTACGCCCCCTGCCTCGGAGTGGAGAACAAAGAGTGGGAAGTGGAAAGTGGAAAACTGAAAGTGGAAAGTTTAGAGTATGGAACAGGCGAAATCGTGATGCCTGGAGGACATTTAACGCTTCCGCAGCTTACTGCCCTGCTCAATACCATCCCGATGGAAATCAGTTTTGTCGATGCCGACAACATCAATCGTTTCTTCAACGAAGGCCCCAAAGTCTTCAAACGTCCCGGTATGGCCATCGACCGCGAGGTCTTCTCCTGCCATCCGCCCAAAGTGGAGCCCATGGTGCGCAGCATCATCGACAGCTTCCGCAGCGGCAAAGCTGACCGTGTGCCCGTATGGATGGACAAGGGAGGCCGCACGATGCTCGTCACCTACCTCGCCGTCCGTGACGCCGACCGCACCTACCTCGGCACCGTCGAGCTGGTGCAAGACATGGAATTCGCCAAGGAGCATTTCGCCAAATCTCAACTTTAAACTATAACCTATACAATGACACACGGACACGAAGTCCTTGCCATGATGCAAGGGCACAGCTACACAGAAAAGAGCCTTCTGGAGGCCATCATCGAGAAGTTCGGCGCGGAAGAGCGTTTCTACACCTGCAGCGCCGAGAATCTCACGGCACAAGGTTTGATAGATTTCCTCAAGGAACACGGCAAGTTTATGCCGATGGACGACGGCTTCACGGTTGACACCGACAAGGTCTGCGAACACGAAAAATAAAACTCATGAGAAAAGCAAGTAGAGAGATGGATGCGGCTTTCGCGCTGGAGGTGCTGGAGAAAGCCCCATACGTGACGGTCAGCTTCACACGTCCCGACGGTACGCCCTACGGGTTGCCGCTGTCGCTGGCACGCACTGACGAGCGCACCTTCTATTTTCATTGTGCCCTCGAGGGCGAGAAGCTTGATTGCATAGCGCATTGCCCGACGGTCTTCCTTTCGGCCGTCACCAAATGTGCCCCCACCGTAGGCCCCAAAGACGGCAGCTTCACGCTGCAATACAAGTCGGCCACCGCCGTCGGCAGGGCCGAGCTGATAACCGGCCGCGAGGAGAAGGTTGAGGCCCTGCGGGTCATCTGCCAGCGGTTCCTCCCCAAGCACATGGACGCCTTCAACGCATCCATCGCCCGCAGTCTTGAACGGACGGCCGTGGTGCGCATCACCCTCACCGAGCCTCCCATCGGCAAGCGCAAGCAATACGACCAGCAAGGAGAAGAGATGAAATGGGGTCGGATGGAATAGAGTATGCTAACGAACATAATGTATCCTTTTTCTTGCTGAAAACATAAACTCCATTGCAGAATAGGACTCTAATGTATTATTAAATGAAAAAAAAAGGTTCAACCCCAACTCAGAGTTGAACCTTTTACTTTGTAGAAGCTTGATTTGTAGATGGTTTTACTTTTGGGTAAATAAAATTGTAGGTTGGGTAACAAGCTTAAGTTGTTGATTCCTATTATTATACGTCATTCGATTGCATCTCGGTTGCAAAAAAAGAAAGGCACTGATTATCAGTGCCTCTTGCTCCCCCTGAAGGTATCGGAGCCGTATCTCTCCAGGGGAAGCCTCTGGTCTCATTTTAACAATATTTCTCTGATTTCTATCATTTTAATCGGCTTATTATTTTGTCGCTCGGTTTCATTCAGGTGCAGTTTATTTGTCAAAAGTGGGTACAAAGTGGGTACATGTACCCGACTGCTGCTTACTCCAATCAATTTGCAAAAATACGACTTTTTTTTCACATGGAAGAATTTTTTTCATTTTCGTACAGAGTCGCGTATTTAGCCATGTTCTCCTTCTTCAATTCATCCACGATTTCGACGTAGGGTTTCATGGCCGTGAAGTCGCTATGACCGGTCCATTTCATAATCACTTCCGCCGGTATTCCGAGATGGAGAGAGTTCACTACAAAGGTGCGGCGGGCACAATGTGTGGTAATGGCTTTCCATTTCGGGACACATCGTTCTTCTCGCTTTCCGCTTCTGAAGGAAATAAGGTTCTGTGGACTATCAATGTTCGCTAACCGCGCGCACTCTTTTATCCAATGATTGCATTTTAGGATAGGAATCGAGGGAAAAACAGAATCTGTCGGTTGGCTAACTGTAAGATTGTAATATTTGTCAAGGATTCTTTTGGAAAATTTGTTGAGCTCAATGATAAGATTGTCGCATGTCTTTTGGGTGATAATGCTGATATGGTCGTTCCGTACATCTGCCCATTTCAAATTGATGGCATCGGAGTAACGTAGGCTTGTAAATGCGCAAAAACAAAAGATGTCTCTCGCATTGGAAAGTGATTGATTCTCGCCATAGTCGAAATAATATAGTCTCATCAACTCTTCCCATGTCAAGTACCTAACAGGTTTCTGTGGACATTTGAGGTGCGGTTGGTGGAGCTTGTATTCATCATTGTCGAGATATCCAAATCGTCTGCACCAACCAAGGAACCATCTTAAGATGGATGCTTTCTTCATCAAGACGGAGTTCTCGTAATTCTTGCTATATAGATAATCCAAGTATTTTCGCATGCCGGCAGCGTTCATTTCTTCAATGTTCGTTAGACCGGCATTTGTCAAGTCGCGCAGCAATACGCTGAATTTGTTTTGTGTAGCAAGAGCCCAACCCCTTTCCATTGATTGCTGATGGGTAAACTTGCAAATTAACTGTAATAGTGAATGATATTCCTTTTTTGGAATCTTGAAAGCAGAACGTACCTCCTCTTCGTTGGGTAAATAGTTATTCTGTTCGGCTTTCTTGAACAAGTCGCTTGCAATCTTGCTGTAGTCCGTTATGACTTTGTTGACATGATTAACGTCGGGATGACCTTTTGTTGGATAGGCCATCATGACAGAAGGACACCAGTTGTCTTCATAAACGGAAACAGGCAAATAAACAAATACACGATGGCGACTCCACGTTATGGACATCCTGATTGTACAGGAACCATCGGCACGTTTCCTGCGGAATAAATGGTACTTGATAGAGTATCTTAACCATAGCATCCATCGCTACTTTTCTCAGCAATCTTACATTTTACACTGTTAAGGACGCCGCAGGAGAGGCTAAAAACAGCCTTCCAACCCTATATGTGATAGAATCCTTCTTTCAAGAATTTACTTTCTTGTTAACACTTCCATGACATAACATTTTCAAAGTGAAAAGATAGTAAAATTTATTGTCTTGGGGGAAATAAAATCTACTTTTCTTTCATTTTTGTTGCGTATAAACAACGAAATCATATCTGTGATTTCATATGATAGCTTCAAAACATGACCAAATTATGACCAACTTCAAAATTCAAATATAACTCTCTATATCAAACCTTTCAGCCACTTCTCCACCTTGGCACGACCGCTGCGCACCTCATGGCCATAGATGCTCCAGCCTTTCTGGACGTGGGCCTTGGGGAAGGCTTTGCGGACGTCGCTCTCGCAGCTGGCGAGGCCGCTGCCCTCATGGGTGGTGAAGGGAATGACGGTCTTGCCGTCGAGGTTGATGTCGCGGAAGAGGGTGAACATCACCTGCGGGTAGGTGCCCCACCAGACGGGGCCGCCGATGAATACGGTGTCGTACTGCGAGAGGTCGGGAGCCTCGCCCTCGTAGGGCGGCAGCTCTCCTTTGTTTGCCTCTTCCTTGGCGAGGTTGATGAGCGGCGTGTAGGCCATACCGTCGTACTTGTGGGTGACGATCTCGTACTGCGCCGCACCGGTGATTTCGGTGATATAGTCGGCCACAATCTTGGTGTTGCCGACCTCGATGTTCCCCACGCTGTAGTTGTCGCCCGCGTGGGAGAAGAAGATGACTATCGTTTTGCTCATGTTGCTTGATTGTTTGATTGCGTTATTATTTGAGTTTTGCTTGCATGCAGCGAGTAACGTTAAGGTTAACGTTAACGTTAAGGTTAACGTTATTGAAATTGCTGTTTTCTTCATAATTATTTGTTGTTTGATTGTTGGTGAGGGTGGACTGGGTTGCCGAGATACTCAGTTACACAGATACCCAGTCACTTTGTGATTTATATAACGTACACTTTCTGTTTTTATTGTGTTTGGGGAAAAACAGAAGCACCCCTTTCGCCGGAGGTGCTTCTGTGTCTGCAGAGGTTTCGTTTTGCGGCAGTTGCTATCGGCTACTGTTTACCGAACCGCTTTTTGGCGAAAGTCCTCGCGTTGGCAAGTATTTGCGGGATGGGTTTTCCGGTAGTTTTCCAGGTTGTCACTTCAAGAATGAGGAACGAACCCACGAACAGCAGGAAAGCCCAGAGCCACAGGATGCCGTCGTATTCCACATTCCGATTGACAAGTACAATCGCAACGATGCTGTAGATGCCCTGCAACATAGCTGTGTACCAGCCCGGGGATACGCCTTTCAATTGGAACATGACAATGCCCATATTGTGTACAAACATCTCGAAAAAGCACAAAATAAACACGGGAAACACCACGAACAGCTTATCCGGGAATACAAGCGCCAGGGTAAACCATACCGCAATGAAAGAATCTGCTGGTACATGTACCAATCCTGGTACCTTAAGGTCATCGAGTGTGACACCCAGGACTTTCCCCATCACAGCCCAAAAGCGTTCCTTATATGCTTCCTCATACTCGTGTAGCACCAGCAGCAGGAAAAGCCCCATCAACAGTTTTTGCACCAGCGTGACGCTCTCCCAATTGCACCCCGCCCATACGGCCCATCCGATGAAATACAGGGCGAGGATGTTCGTCGTGTTGCGGGCCAAGAAATAACCTAACTTTTTCATTTTCGCAGCTTTGAAGGGTTGTTTTTATTGTTGTTATCGTTTATTGGTTTCGTGATTACACGTTTTACCCATCTCGTAAGCCTACTGCAGCTTGGCTTGGCGGGCGAGGTGGTAGAAGACTTGCTCCATGGTCATGACGTCGTAGGTACAGCCCAGTTGGTCGGCCAATTGCTGGCGGAGCGTGGTAGGTTTGTCGAGCGCACGGATGGTGCCGTCCACCATCATGGTGATTCGGTCGCAGTACTCTGCTTCGTCCATATAATGGGTGGTAACGAAGATGGTGGTGCCTTCTTTGGCGGTGGCGCGGATGAGGTCCCAAAACTGACGTCGCGTGATAGGATCGACACCGCCGGTTGGTTCATCAAGAAAGACGAGTTCGGGTCGATGGATCGTTGCGACCATAAACGCCAGTTTCTGTTTCCAGCCCAGGGGCAGCGAACCCACCAGGTCATCCTTGTGGTCGGCAAAATGGAGCTTGTCGAGCAACTCGTTGACGCGGACTTGAATGTCGCGAGTTTTCATGCCGTAGATGCCACCGTAAAGCGCCATGTTCTCGGCGACGGTGAGGTCTTCGTAGAGTGAGAAGCGCTGACTCATATAGCCGATATGGCTCTTGATGAGTTCGGATTGCGTGCGCACATCATATCCGACGACGGTGCCAGCCCCTGCGGTGGGGAAGGAAAGTCCGCAGAGCATACGCATGGCGGTGGTCTTACCGGCTCCGTTGGCACCGAGGAAGCCGAAAATCTCGCCACGATAGACATCGAACGATATATGGTCTACGGCTGTGAACGAGCCGAATTGCTTGGTCAAATCGCGAACGGATATGATAGGAGTCATTTGAAAATTGAAAATTTATTTTTGTTTTTTATAGGTGAAGGTGGCGAGGGTGTAGAAGGCAGCGGCGAGGACGAAGAGCATGGTATAATCGAACCACAGTTCGGTAAATAGCGTGCCTTTGAGATAGACCGAACGGAAGATGTTAATGACATATCTCGGAGGGAAAGCGTAGGTGAGCCACTGCGCCCAAGCAGGCATGGAACTGATAGGCGTGAACAGGCCGGAGAGAAGCATGAACTGTATGACGAAGAAGAAGAGCACAAAGATGGCCTGTTGCATCGTGTTGGAGATGTTGGCTATGATGACGCTAAAGCCGGACATGCACAGCGAGAAAAGGAATGCGCCGAGGAAGATATTAAGCGGGTTACCGGCAGGAACGAGTCCGTACACCGCCCATGCGAGCAGCATTGCCAAACCGATCATTACGAGCGCAAGAATCCAATACGGAATGAGTTTGGCCAGTATGAACTCCCATCGCGAGACGGGGGTGACGTTGATCTGCTCGATGGTACCATGCTCTTTCTCGGTCATGATGTTGAGTAGCGGCAAGAATGTGCAGACGAGCAGCACCACCATAATCATCAGCGCGGGCAACATGAAATGGCGATAGTTACCGGTGGGGTTGTATCGATTCTGAATTCTGATATCTGAAGACTGAAAATTAGCGGCTTCCAAACCTGTTTCCGCAGCGATTTCGGTGACAGCAGAGATGATGGTTTGTGAGGCATACTGGATGCCTTGTCCGCCTTTGGTGGCATTGACAGCATTGGCGGTGAGCGAGATAGGTCTTCCGTACCCACCCAGCATGTCGCGCTCGAAATGCGCAGGGATAGAAACGATGAGATCAACGCGGCCCTGGTCCATGAGTTCCACGGCTTGGCTATAATCGT
>Ga0310690_10013196_pt1 | contig 10072 bp, 6 predicted proteins | sample AusTroGonzalo_MG_2_FD_207661 | JGI IMG/M metagenome (GOLD analysis project Ga0310690, IMG submission 207661) | Bovine rumen microbial communities from tropical cattle in Woodstock, Queensland, Australia - Gonzalo_04 (v2) (version 2) | ecosystem: Host-associated > Mammals > Digestive system >...
CAAGGTTACTCTTCTAAACATCAACAGCGAGATTAGAAAAGTGTTCCAGTTGACTGGATTCATTTCTTTATTCGATATTAAGAACCAATAATATTTTAGCATTATGACAATTGAAATTAAAGAACAAAATGGCGGTCTCACCGCTTTAATGGATGGTCGTCTTGACACCCCCGCTTCCGTACAGGCAGCAAAAGACATGCAACCCTTGATGGACAATGCAGACAAGGAAATCACCCTCGACTGCACTAAGTTGGAATATATCAGCAGTTCTGGTCTGCGTCTATTCCTGAGTCTCCGCAAAGAGACCTCTGCTAAGGGTGGTAAAGTGATTATTGAGAATATCAATGATGAGATCAAGAAGGTCTTCATGATGACCGGTTTCTACAATCTCTTTGAGATTAAGTAAACAATGGAAGACTACGGACTGGATATGCACTGCACACTGCTGATAGAAGACTATCGGGAGAAACTTCCCGTATATCGTCTTCTTCAGCAGGTTGTGATGGAAAAACTTGACGAACTGGTCAAGCAGGCTGGCATTGAACTGAACTCCATGGAGTCGCGCATTAAGGGCGAGGCTTCGTTGGCTGGTAAGTTAGAACGGAAGGGTTCCAAATATCAGTCCATTACTGATATTACGGATATCTTCGGTTCCCGCATTATCACCTTCTATAATGAAGATGTTGATCGCATTGCTTCGATGGCGGAAAATCTGTTCGACATTGACTGGCCCAACTCCATTGACAAGCGCAAGATGCATCAGTTCGATAGTTTTGGCTATAACTCGCTGCACTATATCTGCCGACTGCCCAAGTCGTTATATTACGATGAGCAGCATCCCGAACTGAATGAGATTCCTTTTGAGTTGCAGATGCGCACGGCATTACAGCATGTATGGTCAGCCATTCAACACGACATCGGCTACAAGAGCGAGATAGAGACTCCAATAGAATATCATCGCAACCTCAGTCGTCTGGCAGGTTTGCTCGAACTCGCTGATAATGAGTTCAGCCGCATCCGTGCCGACATTACCGACTATCGGCGACGTATACAGAGTCTGGTACAGGACGGAAAGTTAGAGGAAGTATCGCTTGACGGTGATACGTTCCGCTCCTATCTCGACATGCAGCCCTTCGATAAGTTGAACCGACAGATAGCCGCCATCACACAAGCAGAGATCCATCAAGCCTCAGCGATGTCCTATCTCCCACTACTGCGTTCACTCGGTATGAATACGCTGGGCGACGTGGAACGTATGATGAAAGACAACTACGACGATGCCTATCAGTTGGCCCTCTTCCAATTGGGGTCCACCGATATCGATATCCTCTCCTCCAACATCGGACTGCAGAACCTCTGTATCGTCCGTATCCTGAAAGCCGGGGAAGGAAAACAAGGTCTTCGTAAGATGTTTGATATCGTTAATGGTAAGTCCGACCATAACAACGATATGGCAGAGATTGTGATGCAACAGGCAGCAAAACTCTCCTTCATGAACCAATAGTCATTGATGAAGCCGAAAACACAGAATCGCCCCAAGGTTGCTATTGTCGATGCCAACACATTAGCGGTGTTAGGACTCAAGCAGTTGTTACTGAACGTCATGCCCATCATGACGATAGATACTTATGGTTCGTTCGCCGAGTTATCGGCGAATCAGCCCGACAGTTATTTCCACTACTTTGTATCTATGAACATCGTAGTGCAAAATAGACCGTTCTTCCAAGAGCGACAGCGCAAGACCATTGTTTTGACACTGCAATTAGAAGACACTGCACAACTACCCGACTTCCATAGCCTCTGCATCAACCAACCAGAATCACAACTTATTCGTCAACTATTAGGACTTGTCCAATATGCTCATGGGGAAGGCAAGCACCTGCCACCAATGCCTCAGGCATTACAACAGAAGATACTTAGCAACCGTGAGATAGAAGTCATGTCGCTCATCGTACAGGGATTTATCAACAAAGAAATTGCCGACCAGTTGAACATCGGACTTGCCACCGTCATCACCCATCGCAAGAATATCATGGACAAACTGGGTCTCAAGAGCGTCTCCGCCCTCACCATCTATGCCGTCATGCATGGATATGTAGATATCAACAAGATATAAGAACTGTCAAGAAAAAGTGCTGGATTTTATGTATGGATTTTTAGTGCTTCTAGAAAATTGAGAGGCATAAAAACGTTATTTTACAGCAGAAAAAACGTTAGTATATCACTTTCATAGAGAAAGAAGGCACTTTTCTACCCGTTTGCTACGTGCAAACGATCCGTTAGGTGGCACCTTTCCATGCGAAAGATAGGGGCAAAATCGGGGCTTTCTACCACATTTCACCCTTGTTTTCATTGTCAAAAACGTCTCTAAAACAGATAAGTCATTGCTATCCAAATGATTACCATAACCCTTCTATTTTCGCGTATTTGCAGCCAACTACAAACAAAAATGAAAAGTGCCCCTTCTACAGAGGCACTTTGTCAAAATATCTGAAAGTATTACTGCTCAATATGCTGTAACTGGGTGTCGCCTGGTTTGAAGAGCAAGCCCGTACATTTCTTCGCATCCGCCTTATATGGTTTCAGTTCTACTTTGTCCCATTGTATCTCATCCGTGCGCTGAGCAAGGGGAACATGGGGAATCAGACTGCCGTCACGCACAAGGATGATAGCGGGAATCCTACCAGCCTTGATGGTCTGGTAGCCACCTTCATACACCTTGCCACTTTGATAGTCAATCCATTTACCACGAGGAAGATAGACAATACGCTCGTCACCGCTCTCCAACAATGGGGCGACGAGAATCTGTGAACCGAACATATAGGCATCTTCCACCAGCCATGCCCCTGGGTCATCTGGGAACTCCACGAGCAATGCACGTACCATCGGTAAGCCACGCTCCGAACAGTCTTTCGCCTGTGCATAGACATACGGCATCAACTTGTATTTCATCTCAGCAGCCTCACGGAAGGCTTTCGTAAACGACTCGCTGATAAGCCATGGCTCCGTAGGCGGTGCACCATGGGCACGCGTATGGGAACTCAGGAAGCCGAAGGGCAACCAACGGCGATAGATATCCTCTGGTGAAGCCGTCACAAAGCCGCCCATATCATGACTCCAGAATGAGAAACCGCTGAGTCCGAATGAGAGACCACCACGTAAGTCACCCAACATTCCCGTATTTGTCGTAGCAGCATCACCGCCCCAATGAAGCGCATAACGCTGACTGCCTGCCCACGCCGAGCGTGCCCAGATGACACCCTCGTGAGGATACTGACGTTCTACCGCTTCCCACAACGCTTTGTTATAACGCAAAGGATAGAGGTTATGCTCGTAAAGACCGCCCTTGCCACTATGATAGAAGCCATTATAAGGTGCCGCCTCACCGAAGTCGCACTTGATGGTAGATACACCTTGCTTCAAAAGTCCCGTAATCTTCGACTGATACCATGCGACAGTCTGCGGATTCGAGAAGTCGAGCACAGCATCCTCGTAGGGCATACCACCGTCGGCATTCTTTACGTGCAGATTGTTTTCGATAATCTCATGGAAGAAACGGTTCTTAGGTGTGAAGTAAGGCAACTGCCACAGACAGGTGTGGAACCCCTGTTGTTTGAGTTGTTTGAGCATGCCTACAGGGTCTTTGAAACGGTCTTTGGCAAACTCATAGTCACACTGCCAGTCGACGCCAAACCATCCCGTATCGAAATGAATCACGTCGGATGGTATCTTGTGCTGACGCAGTTGACGGGCAATCTCCAAACCTTCTTCTTGAGAGAAATAGGTAATACGACTCATCCACGTACCGAAAGTCCACAACGGCAGCATCGGTGACTTGCCCGTGATATTGGTATATTCGTTAAGGATATCCTTCGGTTCACCGAAGAACACAAACAGGTCGACCTGTTCATCAGCCATAAACAGACGAGAGGCACCGATATACGACGCACCGAAATCAGCAGTAACGGGTGCTGAGGTGTGCATGAAAATGCCGTAGCCACGATTCGAGAAGAAGAAAGGCACGGGCTTATACTGTCCGTCGGTCTCGGGTCCTTGCGGGTCAGTCACCATCAGTTGCATCTTCTGCCCTACCTTATTCAAGGCGCCAAACGACTCTCCACCGCCATAGATACGCTCCCCCGGGGCTATCGTCCACACGGGATTGACACTGCGTGAATTATCGGAACCACGCTTGATAAACGAGAACGGCAGCAGTTTCACCTGACTGGAATCGTTATCGATGAGATGGCGCGTCTGCGTCATCACCTTGCCATTCTTGTCTTTCAGCACGATGCGCCAAGGATACTTCTGAATCTCAATGCTGCCATAAGCAGTCTTGTAGGCGATGACTCTGTCATCGCTCACCGCTTTCCATTCATTGGATACAGGCACAGCCCCTGCCAACATCAGGCTCTCGCTGTCCTTGCGAGGTGCCTCAATCGGTGATGTTGCCATACGGATACGCACACAACGGGGACTCACGAAGTCGATCTTCAACGAGAGGTTCGGGTCATTGTCATACTGTGTATCGGGGAAGTCAAGCATCTGCATGCGTACAGGCCAGTAGCCGTTGAGGTTGAACGCCTGACGTGGCGACAACCGATAACGCTTCCAGTTCACCAGTCCCTCACCTTTCGCCATATCGAACGAAGCCAATGAATCAGCGAGGAAATACGTATTACTGAGGTCGGAAAAGTCACCCGACTGGTCTTTGGGCATACACTGCAAGTACTGAACACCTGCAGATGTCTGTAACTGGGCTTGGACAGTTGCCATACTGCCAAGCAATAGCATCGTACATAATATCTTTTTCATATTACTTATTTTCTAACTGTAAATTGTATCACATCAGGTTGTAACATCGGTGACCTGGCGGTAATAGAACCATTACCACTCACAACCACCATACACTTACCGAAGAACGCCTTACGCTGAGGATCCTTAAAACGCTCCATGGAAGTCTGACAACCATTGTCTGTACCCAGAATACGACCATCACCCTCATAGTCGAAATAGATCTGATCTTCCGCCCATGGGCAGAGATTGCCGTCTTTATCCACTACCTCAGCAGTGACAAAAGTCGTATTCTTACCCTGATAGTCCTTTGAAAGACGAATCTTTACAGGTGCACTTGCCGTCTTGATTGTCTGCTCTCCAACAACCTTACCATCCTTACGTGCCACTACCTTCACTTCACCTGGATCGAAAGTCACGCGCCATCCTACATGATACTCGCTGTTGAGTTTTGCCTTTGTCTGGTGCATCTCATAACGTCCTTCTGGCTGTTCGGAAGTCTTTCTGCGCACGCCCTGACTCTCGCCGTTGATATACAGTTCCACCTCATCAGCATTGTTATAGTAGCACCACATATCAATGGTCTGACCTGGCACCCAATTCCAATGCGGGAAGAGGTGCAGCACAGGTTTCGTCGTCCATTCACTCTGGTACATATAATAGGTGTCTTTCGGGAAACCTGCAAGGTCGATAATACCGAAATACGAGGAACGGGCAGGGAATCCATACGGTGTAGGCTCACCGATATAGTCGAAACCCGTCCAGATATACTGTCCACCAACATAAGGCGTATGCTTTACCACATCCCATGTTTCCTCATGAGTAGAACTCCAAGAGGCGTGCATATTATCGTATGACGAACACATGAAACTGGGATCGGTATAAGGAAGATACCATTCCTGCGGTGCCCAGGTGACGGAATCGGAAGGCATCTTATAGAAACCTCGTGTCTGTAATGCCGAAACACTCTCAGAGAAGATGAAAGGCTTGTCGGGGAAGTTCTGGGGAACATCCTTCACCCACTGATGATGGTAGTTGAAACCGATGATATCAATAGCCCCACTCTTGAAGAGATGGTTATTGGGACTCGGTTCATTACAACCAGCAAGGATCGGTCGTGTGGTATCATAGCGCTTCACGATATCTGCCAAATGACGTGTCAACAAAGAGTTTGGACTCATTTCCTCACCATGTGCAAGCGTGGAAGCATCGTGTGCTGCATTCAGAAGCAGGTTTGCCTGCTCTAATGTCAACTCATCTGCATCAGCCGAAGACCACTGTTCCAACACCTCATTACCAATAGACCACATCAGCACACATGGATGATTACGGTCACGAAGCACGAGATCAGTGAGGTCGCGCTCATGCCACTCATCAAAGAAACGGGCATAGTCACCTGCCGTCTTCTTGCGACGCCACATATCAAACGACTCGTCCATCACGATGATACCCATTGTGTCGCACATATTCAGCAACTCAGGGGCTGGCGGATTGTGCGAACTTCTGATGGAATTGACCCCCATCGCTTTCAATTTCGTCAGTTTGCGGTGCAGGGCATCCTCATTCAACGCAGAACCTAAACAACCGAAGTCGTGATGCTCACATACACCATTCAGTTTCATGTTCTTACCATTCAACCAAAAGCCTGTCTTTGCATCGAAGCGGAAATCACGGAAAGCAGTAGTGGTCCATACCTCATCAACCACCTTGCCACTAACCAATACTTGCGTGCGTACCTTATATATATAGGGGTCATCCACCGACCAGAGATGCGGTTTCTTCACCTTCATACCGACTTCTTTACCAGCGGCATCGAAGACAGTATTACGTATCTTATAGCCAGTACCTTCGACATCCACGTCAACTTTCACCTGTCCCGTCTTGGCATCCGTCTCTACATGAATACCCCAATGCTTGACATGTACGGGATTGGTCTGGGTGAACCACACATGACGATAGATACCGCAACCCGAATACCAACGAGAGTTTGGCTGGTCACTGTTATCCACACGCACGGCAATCACATTCTCACCTTGTCGCAGATACTTCGTGATTTCGTATTCAAAAGAACTATAGCCATAGGGGCGAAAACCTACCTGCTGTCCGTTGACATAGACGGTAGAGTTCATATATACACCGTCAAACTCAATGAAGTAACGGTCGGAAGGCAGTGCATCACAGCCCAATACGAAACGCTTGCGATACCATCCGATACCACCAGGCAAAGCACCACCGCCTGCCCCGCTGGGATTACCGTCGCGGAAGTCGCCCTCTATCGCCCAGTCATGTGGCAGATCCAATATCCGCCAATGGCCATCATGATACGTAGGACTTGCCATCTGTGCAGAGTCTGCCAGAATGAAACGCCACCCTTGGTCAAAATTCTCACGATTCCGTGCCTGTGCTATCAGTCCAGAAACAACAGCCAGACATAGTAATAACGTTCTTTTCATGTTGATTTATGCTTTTATGATTTTATTCATTCTAATGGGATTGTAACCTCAAAACGAGCACCTGGTCCTGCATAGGTGGTGTCAAGTCTGACATTTCCGCCAAGACGCTGAGCCATCATACGACTGAACGTAAGACCTAATCCAATACCCTCTTTGAAGGGATCGAGTTTGACAAACCGCTCAAAGATATGCTCTGCCTCTGCCACAGGAACACCGCTGCCATTATCCTCTACCATGATCATGAGGTGACTGGCATCTGATGAGCAACGCAACGTAACGATTCCGTTCTTCGCATTCTTCTCTGCATTATCAAGCAACGGATGAATGATCTTACGCAGACAACTCTCATTGGTGAGAACCGTATAGGCATCATCAAGTGCCGTCTCATAACGGAATTCCGTTTCCGTCTTCCCTACTTCCTTCTTATAGTCATCTAATATACGAAGCAACAGTTTATTGCAAGGAATGGCGGTTAAGTTATGTTCAACAGTAGAAGCCTCATTTACCGACATCTCAAGCACCTCATTCATCATTGAAGTGATACGGTGAGTATTACTCATCATCGTATCTGCAATTCTGCGGCGCTCATTGGAACTGATGATACTTCCAGGGTCTGCCATCACTTGTGCAAATCCACTGATGATATTGAGAGGCGTACGAACCTCGTGACTCACATTCTTGATAAAAGCAGTCTTCAGTCTGTCGGATTCAAGGGCATGCTCATAGGCAATCTTCATCTCACGCAGATGACGACGACGTGAACGGACGATATAGGACATAGCGACAACCAGCAACAACAATAAAACGGCAATCGAAATCAGACCATAAAGCCACAGACGGGAAGTCCGCCGTTCGGCATCATAGAGTTTCAGTTCGTTCTGAATACCTTGCATCGAACTGCTAAGGATCATGCTATTCAACGAATCGGTCTCTGCAGCGCCTTTCGTCAGTGCTTCGTAAGCCTCTTTCCAGCGTCCTGCCTTGGAATAGATATTCGCTTGCGTCCCATAGGGATTCTCTATCTCCTCTGTTAGACTGATGGCTTGGTCTACCTTTCCCTGATGAACCAGATAGTAGATTTCCAATTCGCGTCCATGTACAGAAGATAATCCTTTGGCAATACCATCACGATAAGCCTCATAACCTTCAAGAAAACGTGGTGTATCGTCCATCAGATAATAAGCCAAAGTACGGCGTGTCTCTATGTCGAACACACGGTCCGGGGATGCTTCCTTGGCTATCGAGGCTGCCTGGTCTATCAATCGCAATGCTTCCTTAGGATCCTCATCCATCACGATGTTCACCAAATTCATATAGATAGGGGGCAGGCTCTCCGTATATCCCTCCTGCTCCATCCTGCGAATGACTTCCCAGAAACACCGTTTGGCACTCTCTTTGTTGCCACTGTAATGATAGATATGTCCCATCATGTTGATAGCCATATACATCTCCTTGTCCAGTTTCTTCTCTGCCAGTTCCTTCGACAGTTGGGTGGCAAGTTTATACGCCTCAAACACTCGTTGGCGATTCAGTTGGAAAACAATCTCATTACAGCGTTGTGTATAATACTCATGAAGGTCTTCCTGTTTTAGCAAGTAGTTCTCCAGATTCTTCACGGCAACGAAGAAACGTGCGCTATCACTGGCATTGAAAGAATGATGAACGGAGTCACGCAAAGCAATATATTCAGACGATTTTTTGTAATCATCCTTATTGCCTGCCTGCATCGTCATCGTCATGACAAATGCTGCTAACGTCAACACAACACCTTTGATGTACATATTTCTTTCAGTTCAATGATAGCCTGATACAGATATTACAGTTTTACACTGACTTCCTTACCGCTATACTGTACCATCGTTCCTTCTGGATTCTCCAGATTCAATGGCTTTGCATTATCTTTTGTAACGAGGACAATATTGAAACGACGATTCTTCAACATACCATTGAATTGTCCCTTGCGAGCACCAATCGTTACTGTCTTGGAAGCATCGTCATAGGTAATATCAATCGTAGCATACTTGCCTTTCTCGTAGTTGTAATTCACACCCTCATCCTCATACAATTGGAAGGAACCATTCTGTCCTGCATAGACATAAAGGTTAATGAGTTCTGCAGGTTTCTCATCACTCCACTCCATCTCAGGACCGAAGGGAATAATGGCACCCTCACGGACAAAGACAGGAATCTGTTCGTATGGTGCATCAACGATAAGCGACTGACCACCCTCAATATAATCATTAGTATATAGGTTATACCAGCCACACTGCTTGGGGAAGTAGACACTACGATTACGTGCCTTATAATATCCCACAGGACATGCCATCAATGCCGGACCGAACATCCACTGGTTGCCGATATTCTCCACATCCTTATCACCATTGAAGTCCATCACAAGGGCACGCATCAGCGTATAGTCCTTGAAGTGAGCCCAGCCTGCCATCGAATAGAGATAAGGCATCAGACGATAACGCAACTTGTCATAATAAACGAACGATTGATAGGCAGGGTGATTATCCGGGGCGATGTTCCATATCTCGCGCAGCGGCCATTGACCATGACTGCGGAAAAGAGGAATAAACGTACCAAACTGATTCCAACGACACTGCAACTCACGCCATTCCTTCAAATCCTCATTCTCTACCTTTGTACGGTCATATAGTTGCTGGGCTGCCATATAACGGTTTTCCACACAGAAGCCACCTTGATCCATACCCCAGAAAGGAATACCTGACATAGAATAGTTCAATCCTGCAGTCATCTGGGCACGCATATCCTCCCAACGGGTACCAATATCACCACTCCATGTAGCAGTAGAGAAACGC
>Ga0310690_10013198_pt1 | contig 10071 bp, 11 predicted proteins | sample AusTroGonzalo_MG_2_FD_207661 | JGI IMG/M metagenome (GOLD analysis project Ga0310690, IMG submission 207661) | Bovine rumen microbial communities from tropical cattle in Woodstock, Queensland, Australia - Gonzalo_04 (v2) (version 2) | ecosystem: Host-associated > Mammals > Digestive system >...
ACAAATTGTATTTTTGATGTTATAAGTGAAGTAATTACAACCTTCTTCAATAGCGACATCCATTAAATAACGATATTGAATGGCTGACAAATGTTCATCTAAGTTATTGTGGAGAGCAGAACCGCCATCACAACAACCAGTAAAGTTAATTCCTTGAAAGCGGAATTTACTAATTGGGTCACAAGTTTCATCTTCGACAACATAGAAATAGCTGTTGTAACAATCGCGTGGAACTTTATAACCATCTTTTTTATCCCATTTTGCGTTCTTTAAACCTAAGTTTTCAGCTGGGACAAACTCTGTATTAAATTTACAATGGGCAGTACGAGCAGCCGCATTTAAATTTTTAATTGTTTCAAGAATATCTCTTGCATATTGAATATATCTTTGATCATCTGCATCAATAGGAATGCCTAAATATTCAGCGCCTTCAACAAATCCATTAATACCAATAGTAAGATATTGTCTATCTAAATCAATGAAGCCGGCATTGAAGATTGTTAATAAGTCTGCGTTTTTATAATCCCAAATAATAGCATTAAATGCAGTTAAATATTTATGAATACGATTAGTAATAGAAGTAATATATTCAGATAATGGTTCTTTATCTAATGCTAATGCATTATCGTGGTGCCAGTCTTGAACAATACGATTTAAGTTCATTGTAATAACACCTTTAGAACCAGTTTCAATACCACCTGCACCAAGAGTATAAGAGAAAGTATTATCTTCAATACCATTTCTTAATCTGCAACAAGAGGATAATGAATCGACACTATCACTTTGATACATAAAGAATGATGCACCTTCTGCCCACATTTTCGCGCAGAAGTCAGCCATATCCTTATCACTGTATTCTCCATTAACTGTGTGCATATTAACAGTTTCAACAGGGAATGTTAATAAAGTTTTAAGACGTTCTTTATTAAACCATTCCATAAAAAGTTTTTGAAGAACACAAGTAGTTTCATACTTTGGTTCGTTACCATCTGGGAAGATAAAATCTTCAAAAATTGCGTGGAAATAATCGAAATCTAAATATGCGACATTCCAGAAAACTGATTGATAACCACGTGCACCGGCTGGCTGATTAATTGTATAAACGATTTGTTCAAAGTAATTTTCAATTTTCTCACGTAAAGTAATTTTACGATCACGACCCGGCAACCATTCAACCACTTCATCTAAATGGTCGGTATAATCTTCACCGTAATCTAATCGAGCAAAATAATCGAAATAAGTAAAGAATTCAGGTGTCGCAGTTGCGCCCGCGAATTGTCCCGCAACTAAGAAAATTAAGTTAATAAATGAACCACAGAAAGAACGTAAATATTTTGGTGCTTCTGAACCGCCACCAATTTCCTTTAATCCATTAAGAATAAAAGGATAAAGTGTTATTGAACAGCAGTATGGAAAAATAGAAGTTTCATCGTGTTTATAAATAATGTGATGAGCTAAATCTTCTTCATACTGAGCTGCCAACTCAGGTCCATACATTTCAGTTAATTTTTGTCGCATTAATTCACGATTAAGTGCGATAGTGTCTTTCTTTGGTAATTCTGCCGCAAGAGTAGCAATATTTTTATTGACTACGTTAGCATTTTGGTCTACTTCACTACCAGACGCGGCATTCTGTGCAGTCATATATTTTTTTATAAATGCAATTTTATTTTCAATTGTATCTTGTTTCATACTATTGTCCTTTAATCCATTGACGTGCTTCTGGGGCTTGCATTCTAACTCCATTCACTTCAAGCACTGGAGGGTGAGTAATTCCTAACCCTAATAATGTGTCTACGTCATTCACGTAGGAGTATTCTAAACCTTTTTTATCAAGTTCCATCTTTAGCATTTTACAGATTGGACAGGTCGGTGAAGAATATAATGTGATGCTATCTTTCATATTCGATCTCCTTATAGCGTGTATATGAAATTATAGTGCATACAAGAAGCTTTGACAAATTTAAGGTAAATAAAAACCCTTAACCGAAGTTAAGGGCCGATGTACTGTTGTTAGAAGTGACTAATCGCCGCTGCTTCCACCAGAACCTTCTTTTCTTTCAAGAACGGTGTAGAATTCACCATGGATGACTTCTTCGCCAGCTTCATTACCAACGAGAATATCTGTGGTTAAAAGGTCACCATTCATATCAAAGACTGTTGCGTCACCTTCAGCATCTTGTGTAAGATTGAAGAGTGAATCTGGTAAGAATTGATAGAAGACGATAGTAACTTGGACTTGTTGACCAGTAACTTGATCGATGAAGAAAGATTCACCGATAATAAGTTTTGTGCTTGCAAAGTCAGAACCAACATGTAATGCAATGCGACCATCTTTCATGGTAGAATTATCATATTCGACTAAACCACCACAAAGAGCTTCAATAGCTTCAGCATTACCTAAAGCATCTTGCATTTCTAAACGAGCGGTCTTACCATATTTAATTAATGGGTTAGCGTATTGACCACCAGTAATGGTTTTTGTTGGACCTTCTTGAGAAGCATTGGCAACTTTTAAAGTATCTAATGTGCAAAGAGCTTCTTCAGCTAAATAATGTTCGACGATTTCGTCAGCATTATGTGTAGAGAAAGCAAAGTCTGGATCGAGGTTATAAACTTTTGCGTTCATAACTGTAACGACACCAAAACGAGCTAACATGCTGCTGAATGTGGCATTGCTACTAGATTTTAATCTAGAATATCTGGACATATATTTACCTCTTATTTAATAAAGAAATCCAATTTCTTGCCTTTCTTTGTGTTTCCGGCTGCAAATGCTTGTGCATTTACCTCATAAGACACTGCTCCAGCAGCCAGCTTTTGGAGCCAATGAATTTGAGCCATAGTTTGATTAAACAAGTAATCAATAGATATTGAAGGAAACTTATAAGTAATTGCAAGCATCGCTTTAATAAGACCTTCTGCGTCGCCTTGTTTCGCACGCATTTTTTTGATCTTAGCTTCAGCAGCTTGTTGAGCCATAAAAAACTTACGAGCCTCTTCTGATGAGAAAACAAGAGGTTTTTCTACTTTCTCACCATAAGATAATTTTAATAAATATATAACGTATTCTCAAATTTCCTCGGTCATAGTAATACCATTAACACGAATAATTTGGGTTCCTATTTCAATCTCAGGCATCAAACTAGTTAAAGTGTTCCGTAAGATTGTATATAGAAATGAAAATTTATCGTACATTCCTAACATAAATAAAATTAATTGTACATAATTTCAAGAGGTCTTTTGTTCTTTTTCCTCAAAACCAAAAGCTTTATGTAACGTATCAGGATGCAAAATAAATAAATGATAAAAAAGATTTCAATCATGATCTTCATAAAAGTCTTTCATAACTTTTAAGTTTACATGAAATTTTTTGCTAGTGTCTTTTTCATCAGTATAAACTGTAACTGTTTTTGTAAGAAATAATTTAGTAATACTAAAATCAGATTCCATTACATCTCTCCTTTCACAGTGACTTGGTCACTGATATTAAGATTCAAACGATATGCTGTATGAAATTCTGAAAGCATTACATGTGAAATAGATGTAATGTTAATCTTTCCAACTGCAGAAAGTTTGGTATCTTGTAAAACAGCAATAATACGATCACAAATTTCTAATAAACGATTGCGATTATCATTAATTAAAAGTTCAGATTCTGTAGTACTAACATAAATTACAAAGTTACCACGAGTATTAGGTTCATTAGAAGTAACAATAGTATCTAATAATATAGATAAGAAAGTATTTCTACCATATTCTTCAATTCTATTTTCTACAGGAGGAAAAACAGAGATATAATGATTTTGAATAAGGTAATTTAAATCTACAGTAGATGGCACATCATGATCTAAAGCATCTGTACCATCATTGTAAACTAATTTAATTAATATGGAATCTTGCGCAAGTAGACTAGCAATTTCCATCACAGATTTTTTAATATTCTTTAATGGTTTCATAATCTTAACCTGCCTTATATGTTCGACGAATTATATTATTATTATTGTCTTTAGTTTCAATTGTAACTTGAGAAACACCAAATGGAATCGAGAAGGTTACTGAATTACCAGTATGTTTTTTGATTTTGATATTATTATTATCGTAAACAAAATAACCAGCGTGTGTTTCTACTACAATATCAATATTGTATCCAATATGATACAAATCGGAAACGTTTGGATCTTCTTCAGGTGTAATTACGATATCTGAGATATTATTCACTGCTCTTTCGATATAAACATCTTCTCCAACATGTTCTGCAATGGTTTCTTTAGAAACTGTTGTGGCACGTAAAGAATAATAAACTAAACCTGGAGAACTAATTGCATCTCATTCTTGAACTAACCATGGACGTTGTTTAATAACAATTTTATCAGCAAAACCTAATACATTCTCAGGTAATACTAACACAGGTTTTTGTAATGATTCAAGAGATGCGCCATATTCGTTCTTAATATTGACGTAGTTCTTTTCAGGACCTTTAAAATAACCCCAAGTATCCTCTACTTCAATATTGCATAAATAAGCCAAATACTTATGCCACTTAACATCTTTAATTACGACAATTTCTTCCGCAATTAACCAATGTAATCCCTTAGCGCCCCATACAGAGCCGATATCAAGGGAGTCTTCCCATTGTGTATAAATATAAGCTTTATCTTTTTCTTGTTGGTTCACGACCGCAGCCTGAACCGAATATATATCCTCACCGCTATCAGTGGTGTTAAGTTCAATTTTAATTGATGGGTAACCTTTAAAAATGAAGTGTTTATTTACTTCACCTTGTGCATCCATTCGTTTCTTGTTGCGTTCTTGGAAACGAGTGAATCTATCCATTGATGTCACCTATCGTTGGTTTTCTCTCTGATGAAGTGCGGCTATAACGATTTTCTAAATCTTTAGCATATTCACGATATTCTGCCATTAATTTAGTCGCTTTATCGACTGCATTGGCGCGTGAGTATGTTTTAATATTCGCATCGGTGTAAATATCTTCAAAATTGTCTGCATTGGAGATTTGGTTTTCACACCAGAATACTTTCATCCATGCGACAAGGATTTCGATTTCAGAGTAAGTAAGTTCATTATTGAAGTAAGCGTGAGGAATTGCCTCAGTATCTTCAGTTTCAACTACATTACCGTTCTCATCTCTTGTCGCATAGAAAACAGTATAATCAGTAGAGATTTTTGGAAACTTAAAGGCAGCCACAGCACGTTGTGCTAAATAAAAACATTCTTCATCGAGATCGTCTTGGGTGATAACACCATAATATTCACCACGAATGGTTGCAACAAAAGGTGGATATAATACTTTATCTCAATATTGCATAACTGCCTCCGTCTTTTTAATTATTCAGCGTCGCCTTCTAAATCGCCGCCGTCAATGAAGAGTTGAATCTTCAAAAGATTTTCGAGCATATTAACTACACCAGTATTGAGTTCATCACGGTGAGTAATTGCTACTTGTCTGACTAAATTTTCGCCGTATTCTTTCATAGCGTCCATAATCTTAGAACGATTACCAGAGACTAAAATAGAAAGAATGACTTTTTCGTTATCTTCTTTTGCAGGAGTGAAATCTAACTTATCATCAAAGTATGCGCCAGCTTCATATGCGGCTTTAACTAATGCATCATTATTTTCAAATGTAATATAACCTTTTTTATAAAGATTATAATTACCATCATCCATGAAGATACCTAATGCCCAGTCAAGTGGTAAAACTTGATAAGGATTACGATTAGTTAATCTGATGGTTTTGCTAAGTTGTGGGTTACTAAATGGATGAATGACGAAGATTAAGTCATTTGGGATGACCTTTTTCATTCTAAAGGCCTTTAATTGTGTTTCAGGCATAAAATTTCCTTTCTGTTAATAAATAAGGGGAAGGAAGGGCTACTTCCTTCCCCGTGGAGCTTAATTTAATTAAGCGATGATTGCGTCGGTAACATTGATGACTGCAAAGTTGTTAGCCATTGCAACACCGATACCGATCATCTTGTGTGCTTCCCACTTTTCAGAGCCTGTAGCTTGAGCATTCTTTTGAATGTACATTTCGCCACGGAGAGCAACTTTAACTGGTTTTGCACCAGATGGGAGGACGAAGACGTATGTTGGATCGTAGAACCAAGTACCGTTGGAGTTATCTACTAAGTAGTTTGGTAATTCGACGACTTTAACGCCTTTATATAAACGGATGATACCATAGAGTCTACGTTCTTTGGAATCTTCTAATTCTGGGTGATATGCGTCAGCAACGTTTTCGAGCTTATCCATAGCAACAGCAGAACCAAAGATTGTTGGGATACCGTATTGTTTGACATATGGTAAGACGACATCTAAGGATGCACCTAAACCGTCTTTAGTTGTGGTGACAACTGCGTCACCTTCTTTGATACGTGGATATCCAGCAACTGGAGTACCAACTGCTAAAGCGTTGAATACTTCTTTGTAAACGATTTCTTCAAATCCTTCAAGGATGTTGTTGAATAATTCGCCTAAGCTCATTCTACCAAGTAAGATTTCTTCGAGAGTGACATAGACAGCGACAGTTTCGACATGAGTAGAAACACCGAAGTATTTGTTATCAAGTCTTGCTGCACGGTAGATACCACCACGAGCACCTTTGCTGATAGTTAATTTAGCACGGTTTTTACCGATTTTTTCGATGTCGAAGACTGGTTCAGCATCTCTAGCAAAAGATTTAACTTCTGCATATTCGTTAAGAACTGCGTCTAATTTCTTAGGGAGAATTTCGTCGACACTTTCTTCGATTAAAGCGAATGCTCTATCTTCGACAGCGCGGATTTCTCTTGGAGTGGAATCTTTAGTTAAACCTAATTCTTCCATTAATTTGTTAACAGCCGCTGTGTTAACATCTTCAGCACTGAAGTTGCCTTCTGCACTGACGTATGGTTTATTTGCGAAAGCGGCAACTAATAATTTTTGTAATTCTGTCATTGTAATCACCTCTAATTAACCAAGGAACATATAGTGGTGAGCTGGAGTTCCATCTGGTAATGTAGCGACATCGTACCAATCGTCAGAACTTTGTCCGTCACCGGAAGTTAATTCAACGATACGGCCTTCGATGCAAACATCTTCTGGATCCATATCAGACATCCATTCGTCACCTGGGATTAATTGGACTAAACGTCCACATTCATTAGCGACATCAACAGCGAAGAATTTAGCGCCATCAAAGAGAGTATTTAATGGTTCTGTGTAGTGAATGAAAAGTGCTTTTTCTTCACCAGTTGCTTTGACGATACCGTCAGAAGTAATTGCACAGATGTGACCATTTTCAAACATACCATCCTTTAAGAGATCGCCTTTTGCGCTTTCAGCGATTTCCATTTGAGCAACAACGAAACCTGGTTGTAAACCTTTGAGGTTGTTAGCTTCAACTTGGTGGAATGTTGGTAATCTGTCATAAATTGTCATATTTTACCTCGTTTCGCTCTATCTACCAAGGTTTTCCTTGATAAGAGCACCTGTTGTTTTTTCACCAGTTACTTTATGTGTATCGACTGGTGAGAAGATACGTACTGATGTACTAGAATCAACTTCATCATTTTTAACAACGATGAGTGCTAATTCTTTTTCTAAATCTTCGAATTCAATTTCATCAATGCGAGCTGTGAAGCTTGCTAAATCGTCTTCGGAGATTCTATCCTTATAAGAGTTGATTAAAGTTTCTTTCTTTTCTCTTTTAAGGGCTTCAAATTCTGCTCTCTCACCATCAGTAAATGTGGCAGAACCTGAATTTTCTTCTTTTGGCGTTGTGATTGCATCTGGTTCTACACCTTTCTGTGGATCGGTGATAACTTGAGCGTTAGAAACTTGTGCTGGATCAGCAACTGGTTCTGGATCTGCAACTGGGGCAGGATCAGAAACTGGTTCTGGATCGACTGGTTGTGGATCCGCAACTGGTGCTGGATCTTCAACAACTGTAGTGTTAGTTACTTCTTCCGCATTGAAGGTTGCATCCGCGTTACCTTCATTAGTAACTGGGTCTACATGTTCATCGCCTTCACCGTTAAGAATGGTGTGGTCAGCAATACTGGAATCTGGCACGTCTTCGTAGACAACATGAACTTCATTCACATCGCCTAGAGTGACAACACCATCATCGCTGATTGTATACTTAATACGATTTAAAGAAATCTTGCCATCGATATAAGAATACATTCTGCAAATTGCGCTATCATCGAACATGTCTACAATGTAGAAACAATATTCATTACGATAAGCTTCTGCGATTGCTTCTTCGACCTTAACGGTTTTATCACCTCAGGAGAGTGTCATAAATTCTTGTAAAGTCATTATATCATCTCCAGATTGTGGTTCTTCAACTTTTTGCTTTTCGCAGTATTCTTTTAAGATTCTCATCTTTTCCTCAAATTGCTCATCGGAAGAGAAGAAGCATGAACCTGTGAAAGCGGGTTGTTGATCTTTACCCAAGACACTTACGCCAACAAACTTTCCTGCAGTGAATTCGATGTTTTTGAAGTGTTTTTTAGCGTCATAGTTTACTACATATTTAACTGTAGTTGGATCGAGTTCAAGAGATTGACTATGACCTTCAATCTTCTTTGCGATTTCCCCAACCTTATCAGGACGTTCTGTGTAATACACAGTATCGCATACTGCCCAAGTAATTCCATCGGCATCGGTTTCAAAGGAGATTTCTCCGCATGGATCGACGATACCATAGATGTCTTGGTTAGTAGCATGTCCAACAAAGTCATCCTTCTCAACATCGTAATGACTTACGATAGGAGTATATGGGAGTGACTTAATGAGTTCATCGCTGAACTCATCTGAGAAATAACGATGATCTGCTGTTTCACCCTTATAGAAAACTTTAAGTTTTCCACGAGAGAAGCGTTCATTTTCGTTATCGTTTTCTGCCGAGAAAGATAAGGTTGCAGGCCAATTAAAATTAATGGTCTTTTTCTTCATTTGCTATCCTCGTCAGTACATCACTACTTCTCATCTTTGCCTGCTGGCTCAATAACAGGAGGATTATCAGTAGAACCTTCGTCGTCTTCGCTGCTCTCGTCTTCTCTATCTTCTGCAGTTTGAGTATAAGATGTTTGCATTGGAGTGACTCGGTCGAGATGTAAATAGTCTTCTAAGTCGAGCATATCAGACAAGTTCTTTTGTTTGATGCCCGCTGCGATGAAGTAGTCTACCTTGCCAACACCAAGGGTGGCGTTGTCTTTGTATACCTTTATATCATCACTGTAAGTATATGGAGAGATTGGTAAAATATCAAGATTGGCCTCATACGTTTTAAAATCAAACCAATTATTGATAGTGATATTATAGAAGTTTACCAATGATTGAACGAATTTCCACACGAAGCCGCGGTCACGAAGAAGTGACATTTTCAACGCAGTAACACTTTCTGAAGTGAAGAGACCGCTATTGAAACCGGCATTGTTGAAGATTGCTTGGAAAGATTTAGAGAGAACTTGGTTTTCTGCTGTATTATTTTCGGAAACACGTTCAACCTTAATATCACCAAAGGTTGTAATTAATCTAGTTCTATCACCTTTATCAATAATCTTTCTCATTGAGTGGTGGAGTTCTTTAACTTCATCCATTTCGAAGATGAGCTTATCTTCGTAGTGTGGCATTGTTTGAACCACAATGTAATGGAGTAAGTTTTCGTTTCTTTCAAGTTCATTATCTTGATACTTTTCGTAATCAAGAATAGAACCTAAGATATAGAAGATGGTAGGAATACCATATTCATTCATCATTAAACAAGAATTAAAGAATGGATTAAGTTGTTGCCAACGCATATTGGAAACATCTTTTTTATATTTATTATAGCATGTCTTAAATTCTTTTGGATAACTCTTAAAGAGTTGATCGAGTTTATCACCAGTTAAACCGGCATCATCAAAGTAAGAGAAGTCGAATTCAATAACACCTGTTCCGAACTGTGTATCGCCAATTTTACGGCAATATTTTGAAGGAAGAAGGATTGTTTCGATAAGTAATGATTCATCATCTGATACGGTAGCAAAATACACCGCACCTTCAACAAATAGTTTTTGT
>Ga0310690_10013199_pt1 | contig 10071 bp, 8 predicted proteins | sample AusTroGonzalo_MG_2_FD_207661 | JGI IMG/M metagenome (GOLD analysis project Ga0310690, IMG submission 207661) | Bovine rumen microbial communities from tropical cattle in Woodstock, Queensland, Australia - Gonzalo_04 (v2) (version 2) | ecosystem: Host-associated > Mammals > Digestive system >...
CTTCAACAGCTTCCAAAGCGCCGTATTTGCCGGCGTTACCCCAAAGGGCAGTGGACTGAGAAAGGTCACCGATGTAACCGATTTTAATCGTGTCGGAATCGGCGAAGGCTGTGGCAGCAAGTGAAATGACCAGAACTGCCATGAGCAACAGGGACAGTGTTTTTTTCATTTTGTGAATTTCCTCCTTGGTTTTCGTTTTTAGCATTTTATGCCTGTGGGTATAGTTTATGAAAAACCCGTCATTTTGTCAAGACCGATTTTGTTTGTTTTTGACCGAGTTTAAAACACGGTTTTCTTCAAATACCCGCAATTAATGCTAAATTTGTGCGAAAATCAGGATTTTTCGGTATTATTTCGGTGCGTTCGGATTTTGTAATTTGTTGGTTTATTACCGTTTTATCATGATTTTTGTAACCCTGCACAAATATTGTCTTTTGATTTTGGAAATAATAAACAAAAGCATGTCAGTGGGTTTATCTGGCCTCATAATACTAGTGCGGAAGGGTTGTCCTCCCGCACCAAAGTATTCTTTTTTATCTTCAATCCTGCGAATACAAAACTTGAATGTGTCGTTTATTTGCATATTCTTCAAAGTCTTCCGGTAACTGCTGGTCGGTAATTATCAAATTCACACTTTCCAGGCCTTCAAAGAGATGGCTTGCCGTTCCTTCAAATTTGGTGTGATCCACCACCAGAATTTTCTTCTGTGCGCTTTTCAGCATCTGCCGGCGAACGTTGGCTTCGCTGATATGATTATCTGAAAGGCCGTATTCTACGCTCAGCTTCGGGCAGCTGATAAAAACCTTATCCGCATAGTACCGTTGCAGGGCCTCCACGGTATTTGGGTCGGCAAAGGAAGAAGTCCGCCGTCTGAACACACCGCCGATACCTATCAGATTGACATTGGTATTTTTCTCACTGAACAGATTGCAGACCGCCAACGAGTTGGTGACTAGCGTTACATTTATCTCCAGCGCAAGTATCATCTCTGCAATTGCAAGGCAGGTTGTAGAGGAATCGAGCATAACCATATCGTTCTGCTGAATTTCTCTGACCGCCACTGCGGCCATACGCTCCTTGGTATGCTGGAGGTATGATTTTCGCAGCTCGATTGGATATCCCTTGTCGTACTTTTCAACCAAATAGGCTCCACCGTGAGTTCGGGTCAGCCTCCCGGAGGTCTCCATCTCCCGAAGATCACGCCGAATGGTCTCTTCACTGCAATTTAGCATCTCACTCAGCCCTGGAACCAGGACATATCCGGCTTTTAAGAGTTCCTGCTCAATCAGATTCTGTCTCTCGATTTTCAGCACTTCCGCTTCTCCTCTCCGTCTTTTCTGTTGTGTTGATTATACATCATTTTCGGTCATTCCGTCAAACTCTTCTTTTTTTATCAGAAATTTTTGTCCGCTTCTTTGGTTTATTGTTGACTTTTGACCGTTTATGGTGTAATGTTTGTTTATGTGTGCTTGATTCCATCATTTTTATTTAAAACAATGCCTCTCAACAGGCGGTCAGGGGGTTCCCATGTGTGACTTTGGTTCCTTCTTCCTTATGAATACAGAAGATGTCAAACGCTATGCCGTTGAGGTGCTGCATTTCTTTTCTGCTGATGAGGAACTTGAAAGCAGAGAAATCGGCGACGGCAATATTAACTATGTCTTTCAGGTCAGATCCCTGCGAGACGGACGTTCGGTGATCGTAAAGCAAGCTGATCGACTGTTGCGTTCGTCCGGTCGGCCGCTTGATCTCTACCGTAATAAGATTGAGGCCGCTGTCCTCAACCTTGAGAGCAGGCTTGCCCCGGGGCTGGTACCAGAGGTTTATTTTTATGATGAAACGATGTCCGCTACTTCTATGGAGGATGTATCGGCTTGCCGCAATCTCCGTCGTGAGCTAATGGCAGATCATGTCTATCCACACTTGAGCGGTCAGATTTCGGATTTTCTGGTGAACACCCTCCTTCCGACAACCGATCTCGTCATGGATGCGGAGGAGAAAAAAAAGAACGTACAGTTCTATACCAATCCGGAGCTCTGTAAAATCACCGAAGATCTGGTGTTGACAGAACCATATTATAACTATAAAGGCCGGAATATCATCACCAAAGGAAATGAAGCTTTTGTGAATACCTTTCTCTATGAGGACAAAAGCCTTCATACAGAGGTTGCCAGACTTCGCCTTTCTTTCATGAACAACGCGCAAGCGCTTCTTCACGGTGATCTCCATTCCGGCTCTATCTTTATTAATGAAACCGAACTCAAAGTCCTGGATCCGGAATTTGCTTTCTACGGACCCATGGGCTATGACATTGGTAATGTAATAGGCAATCTATTTTTCTCTTGGGCCAACAAGGCTTTCACTGCTCCGGAAAAGGAAACTGCCATCAACGAGCTTGCGAGCTGCATTGAAGAAATCTATGACCTCACTCGGGAAAAGCTTGGACAGCGCTACGATGAACTGGTTACCCTACCGTTCTATCGCATTCCCGCGTTTCGTTCTTCATGGCTCGATGGGGTTATGGCGGACTCGTTGGGCTATGCCGGAACCGAAATTATCCGCCGTACAGTTGGTGATTCCAAGGTCCTGGAACTCAATGTCGTGTCAGAGCCAACAGTCAAAATTCCAATGGAACGCGCTCTGATTAAACTTGGTATCGCGCTGATCAAACAGCGGAATAACCTTCGGGCTGGCAAAGAGATTACATCTCTCTTCCGTCTGATTCTCGCATAGAAGAGGAGGGCTCTAACAATGGAACGTATGGACCGGAACATGCCATTCCTGCTCCGGTATGAGAATGTCGCCTGGTATGAAGACGGCAGAGTACGCATTCTCGACCGCCGTATCTTTCCGACAGAAATCCGTTTTGTCGAGTGCGAATCCTATCAGGACGTTGCACAAGCCATCGCCGATATGGTAACTCAGAGTGCCGGTCCTTATACCGCCGTCGGAATGGGTATGGCGCTGGCCGCCTGGCAGGTACGCGGCGAGAAAGAGGACAAACAGATAGCTTTTCTTCGGCAAGCTGCATACGATCTGGCGCATGCACGCCCAACTACGGCAAATCGTTACGGACAGATCACTCAGCGTGCCGCTAAATTGGCTGAGTCTGCCCTGCAAGAGGGGAAAAACCCAGTTGATGTCATTGTTGCGTCTACCATTGACTCTCTTAATCGCCGCTACAGCACTATGCAGGTCGTCGGTAATTATCTAGCGGATTTGATTCCTTCGGGCGGAAGTATTCTGACCCAGTGTTTCGGTGAAACCATTATCGGAACCTTGATCCGTGCTTCTCTCGAAAAAGGAAAGACTTTTCGGGTATTTTGTGCTGAAACCCGTCCTTATCTGCAGGGTGCGCGGCTCACTTCCAGCTGCTTTGCGGAGATGGGCTTTGATACCACAGTTCTTACGGACAACATGATTGCCTATGTCATGCAGCATGAGGGCATTGATGTCTTTACCTCCGCGGCGGACAGCATTGCTCGCGACGGGTATATTGCCAATAAAATCGGCACATTTCAGATTGCAATCCTTGCAAAGTATTTCGGTGTGCCCTATTATGTCACCGGCATTCCGGATCATGACAAGCAGACAAAAAATGACATTGTCATTGAAATGCGTGATCCTGCGCAGGTGCTGTGCTACAGAGGGATTCCAAACTGTCTTCCGCAGGTTCATGCGATCTATCCGTCTTTTGACGTTGTTCCTCCGCATCTTATTTCCGGTGTGGTAACAGATAAAGGCGTTTATGTTCCCTATCTTCTCGATCGCTATTTTGAAGGAAAGGTTAATGCGTTTTATTAAATCTGTATGGTTTCCATCAGATGTTCTCTCTTCGCCAGTGGAGGATGATTTTTAGTTGCAGATATACCCGGGAATTCTGGTTAATTCTAAAAAATTAATATAAAAGGAGAATCATCATGAAAGTCTATGTCAGAGCACCCTACCCCGAAAACCGTCTGGCAGAGCTGAAGGACCTCTTTGATGAGGTTCTTTATGAGCCTTGGAACGAAACCGGTGAGCGGTATTATGAAGACGAGATGCTCGCACATCTGCTGAAGGAACAGCCGGACGTCCTCATCACCGAGCTTGACCGAGTAACGGAAAAAGTTCTCAACGGCTATACCGGTCTGAAGTTGATCGGCGATTGCCGTGCTACACCGGCTAACCTGGATACCGCTGCTTGTACGAAAGCAGGCGTCCCGGTCCTGTGTACCCCCGGCAGAAATAATCAGGCCGTGGCAGAAATGGTCGTCGCCCTCATCATCATGCATATGCGCCATGGACTCGAGTCGATTCAGTGGATCAAAGACGGTGGTTGGGTCCAGGGCACAACACCATATTTTCTTTGGATGGGTCATGAGCTTCAGGGAAAAAAGGTCGGTCTGGTCGGGTTTGGTGCTGTAAGCCAGGCTGCGGCTAAGATTCTTGATGGCTTTGATTGTGACGTGTGCTACTATGACTATAAAGGCCGCTCTTTTGGTCACTATCGCCCGCTTTCTCTGGAAGAACTCTTTGCAACCTGTGATATCGTTTCGCTGCATCTGCCGGTAAGCGACAGCACAAGGGGTATCGTAAATGAAAAGCTACTTCGTTCGATGAAGAAGGATGCGCTGTTCGTAAATGCCGGACGTTCTGCACTCGTCGACACGGACGCCCTGATCCGCGTTCTGAACGACAAAGCCATCGCCGGTGCCGTTCTCGATGTCCTCGATAACGAGCCGCCCACGGCGGAAGATTTAAAAATCATGAATTGCCCAAACGTTATCCTTACTCCTCACATCTGCGGAGCAACCTATGAGGTCACAAACCATCAGGCAGATATTCTTAATGCCAGGATCCGCCAGTGGTTGGTTGGAGAGAATCTGGAAAAGATCGTGTATAATCGTGACGTTCTGAAATGAGCTACGACTTATTGATTGATCTCGGCACGGGCAGTACCCGTGTCGCGCTTACCGACACCCATGGCAAAATTCTTGCGATACGGAGTTTTTTTAATCATTATTATCGAGATGAAGACTATCCGGATGCGCAATATTTTCTGCCAGAGGAGTGGGAAACTGAACTCATGCGATGCTGCGATGAGATTCATTCAGAGCATCCGGAAATCCGCCCACGCGGCGTATCCGCAGCCGGTGCCCGGCAGAGCATTGTATTGCTGGATAAAGACGGCAGAGCTTTCTGTGGATTGCCGAACATTGACAATCGGGGACGGGAGTTCATGGCCGGAATTCAGGAGCCGGAAGAAATCTACAAACACTCCGGCAAGTGGGTCACGGAAGACTTCTGCGCCGGGAAACTGCTAGGGTTGAGGATGAAGCGTCCGGAGCTCTATGGACGTATTCAAACGGTTTTGAGTCTGAGCGGTTATATTGCATGGCTCTTTACCGGTGTCTGCTGTTTTGAGCCATCTCAGGCTTGTGAGACCCAGCTCTATGATCTCGAAACAAAGGCTTGGTCAGACTTCTTATGTGGCGCTTACGGTGTTGACCGAGGTATTCTGCCCTCGCTTATTATGGCTGGTGAGAGCGCCGGTCCGGTTCTTCATGCGCTTAGGGAACGCTTCGGACTTGCGGAGGATGCCAGGTTTATCGTTGGCGGAGCTGATACCCAGTGCGGTCTTCTGCAGACAGGCATCTACCCTGGAGATATTGCAATTGTGTCTGGCACCACTACGCCGGTTACGGCGCTTACCGATACTGTGTTCCATGATCCCGCGCAGCGCGTCTGGGTTGACGCGAATCTCAGGGCGGACGGATATATTGTGGAAATGAACCCCGGTGTAACAGGCCTCAATTATCAGAGAATCCGAGATGCTCTTGCGCCGGATTTGAGCTATGCGGAACTGGAACAGGCTTTTGCGGCAAAGACGCGTTTTACCGCAACAGCTTCGTTTAGCTCTCTGTTGTTTTATGAGAAGCGCTCTCTGCGAAAGGGCGGATTCTTTCTTTGCTCTCCCTGGCCGGAGGATATGGACAGGATTGATCTGCTGTGGGCAGCTATGGCTGACATTGCCTGCGCTACCTGGGAAGAGCTTTGGCGGCTTCGCGAACTGAGCGGCCACGAGCGCGATTATTTCCTCGGCTGCGGCGGAGGTTTGCGCTCGGATACGCTATGCCAGATGCTCTCGGACCTGTCCGAGCTCGAACTGCGTCTGCGTCCCGGATTTGAGCAGGCCACGCTCTATGGTCTTACCGTTCTCTGCAATCGCGCGCATGGTACAGTTACTGAAAACGATACCGGAGAGACGCGCGTATATAGTCCGCAGGAGGGCACACTAATCCGGAGCTACTATGAACGCTGGCGCTACGAGCGTTTAACGCTCAATACATGATGCAGTTAAAAGCACAAAAAAATATTATAATGATGGAGGAAAGAAACATGTTAATGCAAGAAGAACGCGAACAGATCGTAGAGATTGGAAAGCAGATGAGCTCTTCCGGACTTTGCCCGGGCACGAGCGGCAACCAGAGCATTTTCAATCCTGAACTTGGTCTCATGGCTATCAAGCCTTCCGGCATCGGCTATTTTGAGACAAAACCCGAGGACGTTGTCATCATGGATCTGAACGGCAACAAGGTTGACGGCGCTCGAAAGCCTTCCAGCGAGTGGGACATGCACTCTGAATTCTATAGAAAAAAACCCGACTGCCGTGCGGTTGTCCATACTCACTCCAGCTTCTGCACCACCTTTGCCTGCCTGCGCATGCCAATTCAGGCTGTTCACTATGTTCTGGCTGATGCCAATGCTTACGAAATTCCTTGCACCGACTACCATACATTCGGCACGCCCGAGCTCGCCGAGGACGCCGTGAAGACTTGCGGTACTGGTGACGCCGTCCTGTTGGCAAATCACGGCATCATCGTCTGCGGCAAAACGCTGAAGAGCGCTTTCGGCCTTGCTAAAAATTTGGAGTTTATTGCTCAACTGCAGTATCAGGCAATGTGCATTGGAAAACCCTTCGTCCTTGGAAAAAGTGAAATGGACGAGGTCTTTGAGAGTTTTAAATCCTACGGTCAGCCCAACAGCGGTAAAAAGGGATATTAATAGGAAAAGATATAAATGCTATGGTTCATTGTCCCGTAGCAAGGCTTCCATCCTATGTCTGTAAATAATAAAGACGAAGGAGCAGAAAATGAATTCATTTGATTTCTACAGCCCCACTTATTTTGTGTTTGGCAAAGACAGAGAAAACGATACCGGCAAATACGTCACAAAGTTCGGCGGTACGCATGTTATGGTCGTCTATGGTGGTAATTCTGCAAAAAAATCCGGTCTTCTGGACAGGGTTATGGCTTCCATAAAGGCCGAGGGCCACGATGTTGTTGAGCTTGGCGGCGTGAAGTCTAACCCCAAGAGCGGATTCGTCAACGAGGGTATTGCGCTCGCCCGCAAGGAAAAGATCGATTTCCTGGTTGCAGTCGGCGGCGGTAGCGTGATTGACACCGCCAAGGCTATTGCCATGGGTGTTCCCTATAAAGGTGATTTCTGGGATTTCTTCTCCGGAAAAACGCCCGACACTGCGCTTCCTGTCGGTGTTGTTCTGACTCTTGCCGCATCCGGCAGTGAGGGGTCCCCCAATGCCATCATTACCAATGAGGAAACTCTGGATAAGAGCGCTGCCGAGGCAGACTGCATTCGTCCAAAGTTTTCTGTTATGAACCCCGCTCTCACCGAGAGCCTGCCTGCGTTTCAGACAGCCTGTGGAGTTACTGACATTATCTCTCACGCGTTGGAACGCTACTTTACCAATACTCCCGGTGTTGAAACCACAGACAGACTTCTTGAGGGTGTTGTCCTTGCTATGATGCACGAAGGACGTACGGTTATGGCCGACCCGCATAACTACGATGCCCGCGCCAATATCATGTGGGGCGGCATGGTCTGCCACAATGACATCATGGGCGTAGGACGTAAACAGGACTGGAACAGCCACCACCTTGAGCACGTTATGTCTGCGCTCTATGATGTAGCTCACGGCGCAGGCTTATCTGTCATTATGCCTGCATGGATGAGTTATTGTATTGAGCACAGCAATGCCGAACGTTTTGTCCTTATGGCTACCCGTATTTTTGGCTGCCAACTTGATGTCAACGATCCCAAACGCACCGCCCGTGAAGGCGTTGAGGCATTTAAGAATTTCCTTCGAGAGTTGAATATGCCTCTCACATTTCAGGAGATCGGCGTTGATCCTGCAGACATCGAAAAGATGGTAGAAATGAACAATGTCGGCGACGGTGTTACCGGCGGTTATGTTGGCCTCACCAGTGAAGCTATCCGCGAAATTTACGAAATTGCAGCAGGTCTGCGCTGAAATTAACAAGAAAGAAGGAAACTCGTGATGGAAAATGGCAAAAAATTAGGTTTTTCAACCCGTCAGATTCATGTAGGCAAGTTCAAAAATAGCGCCGGCGCTCTCTGTGATCCGATCTATCAGACTTCCACCTTTATCTTCGACACCGTCGAACAGGGGGGCGCCAGGTTCGCTGGAACCGAAACAGGCTATGTCTACTCTCGTCCGGCAAACCCCTCCACCAATTCTGTTGAGCAGAAAATAGCTTCTCTTGAGAACGGCGAGGAAGCCATGGCGGCTGCTTCGGGAATGGGCGCCATTACCGCTACCCTCTATTGCAGTGTAGTAGCGGGTGACGAAATCGTCGCTGACGAGACTCTTTATGGCTGCACATTCGCGTTCCTTTCTAAGGAAATCACTCAGCTCGGCGTAAAGGTAAACTTTGTAAATCTTAATGATAAATCTGCTCTCAAGGCTGCTCTCACCGAAAAAACCAAGGTCGTCTATTTTGAGACCCCCTGCAACCCCACAATGAAAGTCATTGATATTAAGGCTGTTTCTGATGTAACTCACGCCTTTAATAAGGACATCAAGGTTATAGTTGATAATACTTTCTGCTCCCCGTATCTGCAGAGGCCTTTGGATTTGGGTGCTGACGTTGTCGTGCATAGCGCAACGAAGTATATCAATGGCCACGGCGACGTTATCGCCGGCTTCGTAGTCGGTAAGAAGGAATTTCTGGATCAGGTTCGTGGTATCGGTATCGTACACATGACCGGCGCTGTTATGAGTCCGTTTAATGCGTTTCTCATATCCCGCGGCCTTAAGACATTGAGCATCCGTATGGATCGTCACTGCGAAAATGCAATGAAGCTGGCAAAATACCTTGAAGGGCACCCCGCGGTTGCCAAGGTTTACTATCCCGGTCTGGAAAGCTTTGAAGGCCATGAAATTGCCAAGAAACAGATGGATAAATTTGGCGGCATGATGGCAATTGAGCTGAAAGCCAATAAGGAAATCACTGCAAAGACAATTAACAAACTGAAACTCTGCACGATCGCTGTCTCTTTGGGCGACGCGGAGACTTTGGTTGAGCACGCGGCTTCCATGACTCACTCCACCTATTCTCCTGAAGAACTGGCCGCAGCCGGAATTCCGGAAGGTCTTGTAAGAATCAGTGTCGGTTTGGAAGATATTGAGGATATCATTGCAGACTTTGAGCAAGCTTTCTCTGATCTGTAAACTGAACGGCTTCGAACGGATGCTTTCTTGGTCTAATCAAATTGTTGCAAAGACTGACAACTGTCCCCCGGCTGACTTGCTGGGGGACAGTTTCTGTTATCTGTGGTTAATTTTAACACCTTGTTTCCGTTAGGACCTTGACAGTTTTTGCTTCCTTGGAGGATTCCTTGGTAGAAAGAGTGTAGGTCAAAGGCGAGAGCTGCCAGCCAGGGGCGTCTCGAAATCGGTACCCTCGCGCATATCCTTTTGGAATACCACGCTGTGATGGTGATAGCTCTCTTCGAGGTACTGGAAGATTAGTCGTTTCAGCATCTCGTCGATTTTTGGCTGGCAGTCATTTTTTCCTTTTTCACTTCAAGTATTGTTTCTGTTGCGAGTCAGCCTTCCTTCACAGGGAAACAATGCCCGGTTCGGTTTCCGGATCATGGCTGCACAGCACCTTCACGCAGTCGGGATCGTCGGCCATTTCCGCGATCCAGCGCAGGCTTTTCACCTGCCATCCCCGCCCGAAGCCGTAGCCCGGCGTGATCATCTCC
>Ga0310690_10013200_pt1 | contig 10070 bp, 2 predicted proteins | sample AusTroGonzalo_MG_2_FD_207661 | JGI IMG/M metagenome (GOLD analysis project Ga0310690, IMG submission 207661) | Bovine rumen microbial communities from tropical cattle in Woodstock, Queensland, Australia - Gonzalo_04 (v2) (version 2) | ecosystem: Host-associated > Mammals > Digestive system >...
CTTCGGGTGGTGCGGGTGCTACATCGACCACATGAGCCGGTCCGCCTTCGACGTGCACTGGGCACAGGTGGCGCAGCCGCTCCTCGACGCGATCACGCCCGATGAGCGCGCCGCGCTCAAGGGCGTATTCTGCGACAGCTGGGAGGCGGGTACCGTCAACTGGACCTGGGATTTCGCCGAGGAGTTCAAACGGCGGCGCGGCTACGACTTCCTGTCAATGCTTCCCGCCAAGGCAGGGGTGAAGATGGTGGCGCCCGGACGCGTTGGACAGTTCCTGCGCGACTGGGACGTGACGGTCGGCGAGCTGATCGCGGAGAACCACTACGCCTACCAGAAGGAGGTCGCCAACAAGCACGGCCTCCTCTCTAGCGCCGAGGCGTGCGGGCCGCACCTCCACCACGGCGACGTGCGGACGATGCAGGGCCGGTGCGACGTGGCGATGGGCGAGTTCTGGATGCCGAGCCCGCACCGTCCCGAGGACAGCCAGCGCTTCATGCTGCGCGACAGCGCGACCGCGGCGCACGTCTACGGGGTGGGCGTGGTGGAAAGCGAGGCCTTCACCACGATGGGCACGCACTGGCAAGAGTCTCCCGCGATGTTCAAGCCTTGCGCGGACCGCGCGTTCTGCGACGGGCTCACGCGCGTGTGCTACCACGGCATGCTCATGTCGATTCCGCTCGACGCGTTCCCGGGCGACACGCGCCGCGCCGGCGCCTACTACAGTCCGAAGGTGACCTGGTGGAAGTACTCCGCGCCGATGAACCTCTATTTCGCCCGCTGCTCGTGGATGCTTTCGCGCGGACGCTTCGCCGCCGACTGCCTGCTGTACGCCGGCGACGCGATCGACCTGTTCATCGGCATGAAACGTCCGGAAGACGGACTGGGCGTCGGATACGACTACGACCTCTGCCCGACGGAACTGCTTCTGCGCGCACGGGTGGAGAACGGCGAGATCGTGCTGCCGTCCGGCATGCGCTACAAGACGCTCTTCCTCTCCGATATCAATCCCGCCCGCGCCCGGATGGCGCCGGGACGGCTTCCTCCGCTCAAGGAACCGTTGCCGCCCGTCGTACATCCGATCCCTCCAGAGGCGGCGCGCAAGTTGGCACAGCTCGAACGGGACGGCGCGACGATCCTGCGGACGCGCGCCGACATGAAACGGTTTCTCGATGCGGATACGCTCCCGCCCGATTTCATGGTGGAGGAAGAAGCGGTGCTGGCTGGAATCGACTGGATCCACCGTACGGATCGAGATGCCGACATCTACTTCGTATCCAACCAGCGCGGGAAGGCAACGCGCTTCATGGCGGCGTTCCGCCAGAAGTCCTGCCGCGTGGAGCTGTGGGATGCCGTGACGGGCACATGCACGCCCGTCCCTTGCGAGCAAACCGCCGACGGCCGCCGTGTGCGCCTCAACCTTGACCTTGCCTCCGGCGGTTCCGTGTTTGTCGTATTCCCCGCAGGAGGGTCGCCGTCCTTGGCGACCGCAACACCCCCCGCGGGAGGGTCGCAACTTGTTGCGACCGAAACGGGAGGGTCGCGCTCCTGCGCGACCGCCGCCGAGACGGCGGCTCTCCATACTTTCACGCTCACCGGCCCCTGGTCCGTCACCTTCGACCCTAAATGGGGCGGCTCTCCAACTCCAATCACGTTCCCCACGCTCACGGACTGGACACTCCACTCCGACCTCGGCATCCGCTACTACTCCGGCACGGCCGTCTATCGCAAGACCTTTGACGCGCCACCCACCTGCCCAACAGACTCGCCCGTTACGATCGACCTGGGCGACCTGCGTGACGTGGCACACGTTACGCTCAACGGGCAGCCTCTCGGCGTCGCCTGGACACCACCTTACGCCGTCACCGCGCCGTGCCTGAAGGCAAAAGGCAATGAGCTGGAGATCGCGGTCGTGAACCTCTGGGCCAATCGCCTAATCGGCGACGCGGCGCTCCCGCCCGCCGAGCGCATTGCGAACCTGAACACGAGCAAGAATCCCTTCAAGAAAGACCGCCCGCTCCTGCCATCCGGCCTCTACGGGCCTGTGTCGATCCGCTGGCCACGCGGCGCGTGTCCGTTACCGTGAAGAGTATTCCTTTAGGATTTCGACTACGCACAACTTGTCGGCGGGGACATCGCCACGGAAGGCGAATGGCGACGAACCGGACAGTGTCGGCAGCGGAACGGACAGCGTGCCCGTGCGGCGCGACTTTCCGGTTGCCGTCACAACCACCTTCCACGTGCGGCCGTCACGGCACACGAGCGACTCGTCCGCCGCCAGCGTCTCGTCGAATGTGCACACGGTTTTTCCAAAGGTGAATGTCGGCTTCGCCACGGGGCCTTGCACCTCTACCACGAGCGAAGTCTTCTCGCCCGGACGCACCGGCAGAACCGACGGCCCAGCGAGACACTGTTGCGGTGCATATTCGAACGGTGCGAGCGCCTCCACTCGCAAGGCTTCCCGCATCTGCGCCGTGAGCGGCTTGAAGGCGGGCCGCGTCTTCCCGAGTGCGAAGAGCGTCACCTCAGCACGAGGTTCGGACGCGACGGAGCGCGTCCCTCCCGTGAACGAGCAGGCGTTCTGGCCGGGCGCGAGCGTGGGGACCTTTGTAGCCGCGACGCGCGCCAGCGCCGTGCCCGACTCGGAGTACTTCGTCCATGCGCCGCCGTCAAGTTCGGCGTACTCGCCGGACTTGAGCGCGAACGGTACGGCGAAGCGTTCTCCGTTCACGGTCACCGCCGCATTCTCCAACGTCGCCTGTGCCATCTCCCACGCGGACACCTCGCCGATCTCGACCGACGCCGACTTGCCCGCCGGGATATCGTTCAGGTATGCCGAGAACGAGGCGATGTGGTTGACCGACACGTTGCTGCGGTAGATCGCCGCGTAGCCGCCGTACGGCCACACGTACCGGCAGAACTGCGCGGAGTCGCGTTCGCGCAGGAGGAACTTCACGAGCTTCCAGCCCGTGAAGTCGAGCCGCAGGTAATGCTCGGCCGTGCCGCCGTGGTACTCGCCCGGCGAGGTGAGCTGCAGGTTCAGGAGCGCGCCCGACCCGTCGCCCTTCACCCACGCGCCGAACACGGTGCGCTTCGCGCCGATGTCGAGTCCGGGGAAGTCGAACGCGAGACGCGCCCGCGCCCACGCGCCGTTGCGCGGCGCGGAAGCGTTGGACGCCGACAGCTTGAACGTGCGTCCGTGCGCGGCGTCCGTACACGCGGGATCGAACGACACGCGCACACCGCCGGCGGATGCGGTCTGCATCTTCGCAAATGAATCTGCGCCCGCCAGCGTGCGACCCGTGGACTCCGCGCCCGGCGCGTAGAGCGCCTCCACGCGCAGCGCGGCAGGACGTTGCGCTGCACCGCCGTCCACCGTCCAGTTGTGCGTCCACGCGAGTCCCGCGCGGTGCACGTGCGCCTCCACGTCCGTCAAAAGCCACGTGCCGTCGTCGCCCTGGCGCAGGCGCGCCTCCGTCTCGGGCGCGGCGAGGTACGCCTGCGCCTCGTCGGTGAACGCTCGCGCGAGGCGCGCGTGCTCGTACCAGCCGAGGATCGCAAGCTGGCGGCGGATGCCCACGGGAAGCGGACGCGCCGTGATGCCCTGCACGGACATCGCCGCGTCGTGTCCCGCGTTCTTCGCGGCGAAGTACTCCATGTCGTCCGGGAAGTGCCCGCGCGCCATCGGCATTCCTACGCGCGGCGCCCACCAGCCCATCTGCGGCTCGAGGAAGTTTGCGTTGCGCCCGTTGTCCACCGCCCAGTTGATGTGCCAGTCGTGGAAGCGCTTCGCGCCCCACACGGGATGGTCCACGGTTGCCATGCGCGTCTGGAACCACCAGTTGTTCGCGCCGTCGCAGCTGGCCTCCACGGATGCCGAATGACCGTTGTTGCGCGCGAACTTGGCGAAGATCTTGTGGCGCATCGCGTCTATGCCGTAGCGCGTGCCCATGCCCTCGGAGCCGTCGAAGTAGAAGTCGTCGAGTCCGCAGAAGTTGTAGACTTCCGCGAGGCGCGACGCAAGCTTCTCCGCGAGCGGCGAGTCGGGGTTGGGATAGAAGGCGATGTAGCGCTGGTGGAGGTAGTCCACGCGCGTGCCGGCGGGAATCGTGCCGGCGAGCTTCGTTGTCTTGAACGCGCCGCGCGTGAGCCCTGTGAAAGCATACGGCTTCTCGCGGCGGATGCCCGTGTACTGCAGCAGCTCGCCGCCGATGCGCAGCACGTTGCCGTTGGAGGAGTAGGTGAAGACGGTGGAATGCTTCGGACCCGGCAGCTCCTCGACGACGAGTTCCGTCGCGTCGGGCGCGAGCGGTTGGGCGAGCGTGTAGACGTAGTCCGCCACGAGGTTAGTGTCGCACACGGGGTGGATCCAGTCCGCGCGCGGATTGATGCAGCCGGTGAGCGAGTGGATGCCCATCTGGAGCCCGGAGGCATGCACGTGGTCCGCCGCGCGCTTCATCTCGTCGATTCCGCCAGGGAACGCCCTCGGGTTGATCGGGTAGGGTCCGAGCAGTCCGGACCACGAATAGTCGTTGATGTGGATGATGGAGAAGCCCGAGCGGCGCGCGAGGTCGATCCAGTAGTCGATGTCACCGTCCTGCACGCTCGCGAACACGTAGCTACGGCGAGACTGCTCGCTGCCCATCGACCACGCGCCGCCGCAATCGCTCTGCGGCACGCCCGCGGCCTTCGTCATCTCCTGCAGCTGCTTGCGGAACCCGGCGCGCGGACCGGCCGCGAGGAGCGCGCGCTGACCCTTCGCCTGCGCGGCGTCCACCCACACCGCAAGCGCGCCGCCGCGGAAGGACGGCTCGCCCGCGAGCTGCGCCGCGCGGACGGCCACGGCCGACTGCTCGTCGCTCCAGGCGTTCGCGAATCCGCCTTTCCATTTCGCGCAGGACGGCGTGACGCGCGCGAACGCCAGCATGCGCGCGCCGGGCACGTCGAAGTTCGCGACCGTGAATGTCCAGCCTCCGGGGAACGGTGTGACGGCGTATTCGACCACGCCCTTGCCGAAGGGGAATGAGCAGGCGAAGCGATCCGCGCCACGTTGTTCAAGGCGGAACGGCGTGAGCACGCGCCCGTTCTCCAGCAGCACCTGCATGAACGGCGTGGGCTCCGTGACGAGTTCGCGTCCCGTCGCCTTCTCGCGCAGGGACGAGATGCAGCCAGTAGAATCGAGCGTGAGCGCCGCCGCCGCGCCGTCGAACGTCATCACGGGCACGCCCGCCGTGGAGACGTACCGTTCCGCCGCGCCTGCGTTCTTCCACGGTGCTTCTGCCGCGATTGCCGCGATGCGTTCCGGCGGCAGCGCCTCGTTCCACACGTGGAAGTCGTCGATCAAGCCGCCGAAGGAATCCGCGCCCCATGCACCGAGGTGTGTGCGGCCGAAGAGGAAGGGGTGGTTCCACTTGCTCATCTTGACGGGAACGCCATCCGCGTAGACGGTCACGTCTGGGCGTTTGAACACGAGCGCGACTGACGCCCACCGTCCGGTGGGCATGTTCGCGAACGCGCACCAGCCGGTCTCTGTGCCATCGGCGCGCACACGCACCGTTAGGTCATGTCCCGTGGAGAAGAACAGCGTGCCGCCCACGCCGCTCCAGGCGTCTGACGTCAGCAAGCACGGATACTTGCCGCAGCCGCGCGATTCCTTGAAGAAGCGAAGGAAGACCGTAGCAGCGTCGCCGCCGTCGATGCCGGGTATGGACTCTACCTCGGCCGAGGCTCCGCGCGTGCCGGTGGCGAGCGCCGTGCCGAACGAGCCCTGCGCCCAGCGTGCGCCTCCCGTAAGCACGGCGCCGAGCCCGTGCATGGAGTCAAGCGTACACACGCCATTCGCCTCGTCGAAACCGAAGCGCGCGCACTCTTCGCCAAACAACACCGCGGCGAAAAGAACCGCGCTTGCCAGCAAGCATCTTGTTTTCATGTAGGAGTGTTTTGTCGTTGTTGAGCGATAACTTGCAAAGACTCAGCGCACGATGACCGTGAGCCCTGCGGGGGCGTACTTCACCGAATAGCGCACGCAGGGCGTCTCGCCCAAGGTGACGTTGGTCTTGACGATCTCGCTGCGGAAACCCCTGACGCGCTGGGGCGTGAAGACGAGAGAATCGTCGGCAACCGTGCAGATCGGCAGGATCGTCACATCGTCAGCGATAACATTCTCCGCCTCGACGGTCACCGTCGCGCCGGGTTCGAACGCAACCGTCCCCGTGAAGCCGTTCGTGACAGCCGGGCTTGCGGCGACGACGATCTTCGTCCCGTCCGAGAACGTGGTGGCGAAACCGGCCACCGCCTCGTCGGAAAGCGCCTTCACCGCGCCCTCGCGCACAAAGAACGCGTTCTGCGCTCCCGTCGTAGTGCCGTTCGCTCCGAATGACACCGCACCGCCGAGCGCCAGCGTCCCCTCGCCGTCCTTGTAGAGCTCTCCGTTCAGGCGCATGGGCTGCTTTACCGTCAGCGTGGCATTGTTCGTGATGTCAAATCCGCCGTTGGTCACATAGATGCCGCGGTTCGCCGTTTCGAGCGTAAAGGATGTCCCCACGACAAGATGCGAGTAGTAGAGCAACTGAATGGCGTTGTATACAAATGACGCAGGCGAACCGCCCAACGCCTCAGGAGCGGAGACGTGAATCCGCGCATAGTCCGATGCGCTGTAATTTTCATACGATGAGAACCGAATCGTTCCAGTGAACCCGGAGTTGTTGCCGCTCAAGTCGAAATTGCGCGCATTCTGGTTCTTGCCGCGAATCAGTATATTTCCGTCACCGGAAAGCGGGATGTTGAGGTTCACGCGCATCTGGCACTTTGCGCCCGACGCCCACCGCGTTTCAAAGACGGTCTCCCTTTCCGTTCCGTCGTCGGGAAGATAAATCGAATCTCCTGACGAGAATCTGAAACTGGTGAAAGCTCCATTGTTTGGATAGATGATGTTTCCAGGGTAAAGCGTCGCCTTGCCGATATACGAAATCTGATTGCGGAGCGCGATCGCTGAATTGCTATTCTTTGTGATTGTCACGGCGTCGCCGTTGAATTGGCTCGTCAATCCATCAACAACATTCGTCACGAGATAGTCGAACCCCGCTCTGGCGACCTCGCCGTCCGACCAGCGGTCGCCCGAACCGCCTAGTCCACCGGTCGTGTTCGCAAACGTTTTCACACTCACGACGACTGGCTTTGCGACGAGCACGAGGAACTTTGAACCGCTGCGGCTCTCAATCTCCAGCCACGAGTTGGGCAGCCCGTACGTCTTGGGCGTCCCGTCCTCGAAGTCTGCCGCTGTCGCCGTCGTGTCCGACGGCAGCTGCGCCATGTCAATCCTGTTGGTGGCGTGGATCGGCAGCGCGATTGCCGCCGAAAGGGAAATGGGCAGGACGCCATTTTCATCCGGGATGCCGTCCGTGAAGTCAAATGGCGTCGACACCCCCGTCTCCGGATTATAGGGGACGACAAACGAATATCCCTTCGTGTACGTGCCGCCCTCCTTGCAGTCCACGTCGATCGCAGGGATGAACACGTTCTGGACGAGCGCTGCGCCATCGTGGATCGTTACCTTGAGACCGCGCGGGAACGAACCGTCGGCATCGAGTATGAGCGTGCCGTTCGACACGACGAGATCGCCTGCCGTGTACGCGCCGGAGAGCGTGACCGTTCCGTCGCCCATCTTCGTCAGACCGTATGCGCCCGTGATCGGCATGGGAAGCGTAAACGTATTGCAGCCGGTCCATCCCACGCCGTATGTGCGCGCGTGTATCTGCGCATCTGCGCCTGTGATCGTAATGCCGCGCGCGGCATTGGGTGTGACGGAATTGGCAACCGTGAGTCGCGAGTTGGCGGCAAGTTCGATTGCGTCTGCGCGCGCCGTGTTTGGATCGCCGGCGGCATTTGCATTGGCAAGGGCAAGATGACCAAACTTGCTGACCTTGATTTTCCCCTTGAAGCCGGTGTTGTTACCGGAAAGCGCAATCTGGGCATCAATCGGCAAGCCGCTGCCGGTGCTGTAGCAGTCTGTTGTTGCGTTGTCATTGAGCAAGACATCCAGAACGACGTCGGGATCCTCGCAGATGAGCGTGGCTGGGATTCGGTTCGCCCAGTGGTTAGTGCTGCCGGGAGTCGCAGTCGTGAAATAAAGCTTATGGGTCTTGTCGGCGTGATCAAGCGTGATGTTTCCGGTGATTTGCGGGTTGGAGCCGCCGCTTCTGTTGTAGATGCTGCCGTTATGCCAACGCAAGTCCGAACATGAGAAGTTTCCCCCAAGCAGAAGAAAGCCATTTGCCGAGGCGTCTTCACTGCCGATATGGAGCGCGTGGCCGGGGAATGAAGGGGTTTTGCTGCCGGTGGTGATATATTTTCCGCCCACGATATAGCAATCGTCTGAACTTGTTATCGCACCTGTTGCCAGGTTCCCGGTCGCGATGTCCTTCCAGTTATTGCATGCCGTTGCCGTAAACGCCTCGCTGGTGAGGGCTACTGAAGTCTGGAGCTCATAGTCCGTCGCCGACACCTCAAGCGACAACACGCAAACGGCGCCAATTACCGTCAACCTTGCAATCTTCATTCTGCGTTTCCTTTTCATCGGCGCGCACCGCTCACGCGGCGCGCACATCGCCTGACTACAATCGTACTTGGCGCTATCATAGCAAATTCCGTATTTTTGTGGAAGTGCAAGTTTCAAAGTCCCTTTTACCAGGGCGCATCCGCGAATCGTGCATCGCCTACGAAACATTCTGAAAAATGGTAGGGCCCGCTCGCCGAGCGGGCCGCAATGGTTCGCCATCGGCTCGCCATTCGCGGTCCATGGCGGCCGCCTCGGCGAGGCGGCCCTACCAATTTCGCTACATGCACGATTCGCGGATGCGCCCCTTTTACCATCCGCGTTTCTGTGGTAGAATAGCGGCATGAGAAAATTGTTTATTGCGCTGGGGCTGGCAGCGATGCTGGCCGGTTGTGACGAAGATGCCGGACGTAACGTGATCTCGCTTTGCGGGGATTGGAAGTTCACGAAGGATGCGTCGGCGACGCTCGACGCGTCTGCCGTGGACTTCGACGATGCGGCATGGCAGACCGTGGAGGTGCCGCACGACTGGGCGATCTCAGGCCCGTTCGATCCCGAAGCGTACGGCGGCACGGGCAAGCTGCCGTGGCAGGGCGTGGGCTGGTATCGGCGCACGTTCGTGCTTACGGCTGGGCAGCTGCAGCGAGTTAAAGAAGGCGCGGCTCTGTGGCTGGAGTTCGACGGCGTGATGGCCAGCCCGAAGGTTTACGTGAACGGGAAGCTCGCGGGTGGCTGGGACTACGGCTACATGAGCTTCCGAGTGGATGCGGCGCCGTTCGTGAAGGCGGGCGAGAACACGCTCGCCGTCCGCGCGGACACGCGCGACCACAAGAGCCGCTGGTATCCCGGTGCAGGCATCTATCGCGCGGTGCGGCTCGTATTGACGGAGCCCGTGCACGTGGAACCAGGCACCGAGTTCGTGACGACGCCCTCTGTCAAGAAGGACGCCGCCGTGGTGCGTGTCGCGTTTGACGTCACAAACCGCCTAGCGTCGGCGGCAAGCGTAGAGGTTGGCGTGCGCGTGCGCGATGCCGCTGGGCAAGTTGTCGGCACGGAACGCCTGGATCCGCTCAAGATGCGCGCTGGCAGCGCACTCAACTTCTCGCTGACAGTTACGGTGCCGAATCCAAAACTTTGGGATGTGGAGTCCCCGTGCCTCTACACGGCCGAAATCGGAATCCGCGCTGGCGAGGCGGTTGACGTTCGGACCGTGCGCTTCGGCATCCGCACGTTCGAGTTTCCAGCTGACGACGGCTTCCACCTGAACGGGCGGCGCGTACAGCTCTACGGCGTGGACCTGCACTCGGACATGGGGCCGCTCGGCATGGCGTTCAACCGCAGCGTGATGAAGAGACAGCTCTCGATCATGAAAGACATGGGTGTGAACGCGCTCCGGACGAGCCACAACGCGTGTGACCCGCAGGTCCTCGACCTCTGCGACGAGATGGGCATCGTGGTGTGGAACGAGTGCTTCGACAAGTGGGACGGCACGGCAGGACGGCGCCCTGACCAGAACCTG
>Ga0310690_10013201_pt1 | contig 10070 bp, 6 predicted proteins | sample AusTroGonzalo_MG_2_FD_207661 | JGI IMG/M metagenome (GOLD analysis project Ga0310690, IMG submission 207661) | Bovine rumen microbial communities from tropical cattle in Woodstock, Queensland, Australia - Gonzalo_04 (v2) (version 2) | ecosystem: Host-associated > Mammals > Digestive system >...
GACGCGCATCCGTGGGAGGAGTGCCGCGGCATCGGGCGGTCGTTCGGCTACAACCGCTTCGAGACTACGGAGCATTACCTTTCCGACGAGGCTTGCATCGAGACGCTCTGCGACAAGGTCTCGCGTGGCGGGAACCTTCTTCTCAACATCGGCCCGACGGCGGACGGACTCATCCCCGTCATCATGGAAGCGCGGCTTCTAGCAATCGGCAAGTGGCTGGATGTCAACGGCGAGGCGATTTACGGCACGGTCGCCTGGGAGAAGCGTCCCAAAGACATGAAGAAGAACCGCGTGTATTTCACGCAGAAGGGCGAAGCGCTCCATGCCATCGTCTTTGGCTCGGCGGAAAAGGTCGTCGTGTCCGGCTGCGGTGCGGCCAAGTCGGTGTCGCTTCTCGGCAGCGACCGCAAGGTCGTCTGGACGCAGAAGGGAAATGACGTCGAAATCGAAATGCCGTCCTTCCGCCAGGGCGAAGCCCCTTCGGAGCATGCGCTTGTGTTCAAGTTAATTTCCATTCGCTAATTTGACAAGGAGGAAACACCACCCGCCATGAGAAACACGATGAAAGTTCGAACAAGAAAGGAACATCAACGATGAAACTGCCACTACAGAAAAAACGAATGCGAGTTGTTGTTGCCGCGACGGCTATTGCGATGGCTGCCGTAGCGGGCGCTGGCGACGTGTTCCTGCTGCCTGATTCCAGCACATTGTGGCGGACCGCGCCATGCGCTGAGTTCGAGGTGCCGGTGTTCTTGCCCTACGGCGCTTCGGAGGCGACGCTTGTCGTCGCCGGCTACAGGTACAGGCAGGAATATACGGGCATTGCCGACGGGATGTTCCTCTTGTCGCTTCCGCCGGCGAACACCGGCGATGGCGAAAACGTCTACGACCTCACTTTGACGTTCAACGACGCGGCGGCCACGACGCAACATGCGAAGCTTGCCGTCGTGCAGGGCGCTGCCGTTGGCAGCGCGGCGGACGCTGAAGTCCGTGTCGCAGGCTCTCGCAAATGGTCCAACGTCGTCACGAAAGCCGTGTTGCCAATTCCGTCTGGTGTTGACGCAGTCTCCATCAATGGATCGACAGAGGAAGAGAGCAGTTGGCAATCTCCAGGCTGGCTCTTGCTTTCGTCGCAACCTGGCACGGCTTATGACATATCGTTGTCGGGTGGTGGCAGTTCACTGTTTGAGGCGATTTTGCGGGGAGTCGCGCCCGGATTCATGCTTATCTACCGGTAATCAGAAATTTTCACTCATTCAAAAGGAATAATCAAAATGAAAACACTCATGTTCAGCGCAATTGCAGCATTCGCGTCCGTCGGCGCCTTCGCCGACGCGACAATCGACCGCGTCCTCGTGCGCCAGCAGTGGCCGTGGAACGAGAAGGTGGCGATTGACTTTGTCCTCACAAATGTCACAGCGGCGACGCAGATCGGCTGCACGGTCTATCGCGGCGAAACGCCAGTCGCCGATTCGACCGGTGCCTCGGCCGCTGCGTTCTCGGGCGACATCTACAATCTCACGGCAGACGGCGCGTATCGCATCACGTTCGATCCTTCGTGTCTTGCCAACCGTCCGGCGAAAGGCGAGACGCTTCGCTTTGCCCTGACGCCGTCGGCAGGGGAGAGTACCTACGGCGAAGTGCTCTACAAGATCTTCGACTTGGAGAACGGCACCGTGACGGACGTGACGCGCGGCGCGCTTCTGAACGGCGAATACGGCAGCGTCGAGACGGACTATTCGCGGATCGGCGAAGGATATTCTACGCCGCTCTCGGATGTCCTCGTCTGGACGGGCGTCACGAACTATCCCGGCGCAAAGACGACGAAGCTTGTCATGCGCAAGGTTCCGGCGGGGGCGGCCAAGTGGGGAATATACAACAATTGGATTCAATCTCAAGTGGTAATATCGGTGACCAAGCCGTTCTATATTGGCGTGTTTGAATTGACGCAGAAGCAGTACGAATATTTCCGAGATAAAACTGGCACGGATACTTACAATCCTGGCGAGATCAGTTGCAATCTCGGCGACGACAAGCCGGTTCAAAATATTGCCGTTTTGAAGGAAATCTTTAATGATAATCGCAACAGGTGGGATTCCGAGACGGGGGCGTTGAAGAAGTTGAAGGATCTTTTCGCGAACAACGGCCAGGGAACATACTGCTTCGATCTTCCTACGCAGGCAATGTGGCTCAGGGCTATGAGGGCTGGGATAACCGAGAATACATATGATCCATATTATTACGATGGCATCTCTTCGGGAAATACCCCAGACGACCCAGGCATTTATACCTATAATGACAGGATGGCTGTTTTGGGTCGCTTTGCCGGGAATGGCGGTATCGTCGACAATGGCGACGGGACGGCGACCACAAACGGCGTTGCCGTGGTAGGTTCGTATCGTCCCAACGCTTTCGGCCTCTACGACATGATTGGCAATGTGGCGGAAGCCAACAAGGACGACTATACGTCTTGGGGCGCGAATCAGACGGATCCGTGTGGTACTTTGACAGGCAATGGTTTTGGTACTTTGGGTGGCCATTGGTCAACTAGTGCAAAATTGCCATATCAGGATAACAGATCTTACAATTTGCATAGCAGCTTTAAACAGCCGTTCATTGGTGTCCGACTTGCATTCTTCGAGGACGAGAATCCATATAATCCTGCGGAATAGTCTGGCATGAACATGAAGGGGTGGTTCGTCGCCGCCGCGTTGATGGCCGGGCACGTCGGTTTCGCCGCGTGTCCGGCGCTTCAGCCGGGCGTCAAGGAATATCGGTCGGAGCCGGGCGTTGCCGACTACTCGGCGGCAACGGTCGTCTACCAGAACCAGGAGCAATGCCAGATCGGTGCGGATGAAATTCCCGCGACGGGTCGCAAGACCGCGTATGAAGGCGGCGGTTTGCCGAAGAGCGGCGTTTTTGTCGCCGTTGCCAATTCGACGTTCGGCAAGAAGCTGGTCTCCCGGTTCAAGCTTGATGTCCCGAAGAAGAAACAGGGGTATACAATCCGCGTCAAGGGCGCGCAGGCGGTGATTGTGGGCCATGACGCCATCGGCGCGCTTTACGGCGCGGAGACCTTCCGCCAGGTGATGGCAAATGGCGGCAGGGTGGAGTCCGCCGTCGTCCGCGACTGGCCGGACATCCCTCTGCGCGGCGGCGTGTCGTTTGGACGCGGGCTTTGGAAATGGACGAAAGGCCTGAACGCCGCCGGTCGCGCGGAGGAGGTCCGGCGGTGCATCGACGAACTCGTGCGCCACAAGATCAACGGCATGGACGACGTCTTTCTCGTCTGGTCCGACTCTCCTTCGACAGACGTCTGCCGCGACGTGTTCGCGTACGCACGCGCCCGCGGCATTCACACGCTCTTCAACACCGGAACCGAGCTGTGGACGGAAGCGAACTGTCCGGCTGGCATGACGCCCGCGAAGTGGCCGTGCGTGACAGGCGTTCGGTCGTGGGGCGACAAGTACTACTGCTGGGCGGACGACGCGGAAATCGAGGCGTCCGCGAACCGCTGCATCGACTACCTGGAGAAGTTCGCCCTTGCGGATCCAATCGTCTTCATCCATCCGGTTGACAGCACGCGCGTCGAAGATCCGGAGGAGTGGAGCCGTCGCTGCGCGAAATGCCGTGCGCGGTGGAAGGACGACGAGCGCTGGAAAGCGAGCGCCAACCTGTTCAACATCTGGCGGAAGGCGTTCGACAGGCGGCTGCCCAAGGCGTTGTTCGTTTCGCCCGTTGTGCCTTATTCAATCGCGCTCCTGGCGCGTCCGGTGGAGAAGCGTGACGACATTTGGCGGCAGAACGTGACCGACTACTGGACGAAGCTCGACGCTGCGCTTGATGACCGCAACATGATATTCGAATCGTGGATTGCACCGCGATCGGCTTTTGACGAGTACAGGGAATTGCTTCCCGGTCGTGCCGTTCGCTCGATCGACAACTTTCCGGATAATCCCGGACTGTTCCTGACCTGTCGACGCAAACTCGGCACGATGTACAAGCCGGGCGGGCGGATCGCATACGGCATGACAGGTACCGATATCAATGCCCGTTGGGAGTCGTGCCTCTTGGCGGCCGAATACGCGTGGAACGTCCATGCGCCCGGCTGGGAGGAGTACGACGGCGTCAACTACTGGCACCCTGTGGACGACACGACGGGGCCGGAGATCGTCATGACGAATGTCCTGCCGCGCATCTGCCGGACGTTTTGGGGCGAGGCGCTTGCGCCGCACATGTGCAAGGTGATGTCCTCCGGCGTCTTGCCGAAGTATCTCGAGAATCCGGCGGGAACCGTCAGCTACTGGAACAAGGTGCTGCGCGACCCGAACTACGACCCCCTGCAGTCGGGCGGCGCTGCAGAGTCGGGCAAGCCGGTTTTCGTCGATTCCCTTGATTTCAAGCGAACTCAGCTCAAGGCGGCCAAGCTGTGTGCGCGCGAGTTGGAGGCGGCGCGTCCGCTTGCGGCGGGGCTGCCGCACTTCAAGCGTTGCTATTTCGAGTCGCTGGCCGATGCCGCGCCGCGTTGGGTGGAACAGGCGCAGGAACTCGTCGCACGTTTTGAAATCGATGCCGCGCTGGAAGCCGGAGATGATGCGCGCGCGAGAGAGATTGCGGCGGCGGCAGCAGCTGAATTGCCGGAAGGCGAGGTGCGTTCCAGGATGGAGCATGTCGTGGAGATATTGGGAGCGCGGCCAGACGATCCCGCGGTGCCTTCCAAGGAAGGCCTTGCCGGGCGCTCGATGCCCGCCAAAGGGCTCTGGCGAAAGGCGGAAGTCTGGCAGGGCGAGAAGGTCATCGACGCGCCGCTGGTGGTCAACCGGCGCAATGTCAGCATCACTCCCGGATCTCGCCTTGTGTTCAAGGGTGAAGGAAGCCTTCGTGTCGAGAACGGACAGTTCCGCGCCGTGGGCGCGGAATTTGTCGGCGAGGGCGTGTTGACGAACGCCTGGCGCGTTTCTGTTTCGGGCGACGGGGTGGAATTCGTCAATTGCCGTTTCGAGGGACTTCAGACGCATGACCCCGGCGGCAAGCAGTGGTTCCATGGTGGAATGCGATTGACGGCGCCTTGCGCACGTGTCGCCGGATGCCGTTTCGAGCGGACGCAGTCGCCGACGTTTGTGAGATGCCCGAAAGCCAGGGTCGAGGACAATTTCTTCTCGTGCACAGACATGGGAGTCTACATTCTGGACTCTCCTGAATCTTGCGTCGAGCGGAACGTGTTCGTCCCGGATTCAGGCGGCCAGTGGGGAGTGGAACTGGCCGGTTCACCGCATTCGGAAGTCGTCCACAACCGCTTTGAGGGCGTGCAGGGGGGCGTCTATGCCCGAACGGGCGCTTCGCACGTCATCGTGGCGGGCAATGTCTTCGAGAAATGCGCCTGCCCGCTTTCCACCACCACGTCGAAAGGCGTTGTCCTCGTTGACGGATTGTCGAAGATTTCGGTCATCGAGACCAGGGCTCACGACATGGACTGTCTGGTCGAATCGGGCCACATACAGGGCGCTTGCTGTTCCGAGAAAGGCTTCTATCTCAGCCATCAGATGGGGCTGGACAGCTTCGACTGGACGGGCAGGCACCTGAAGCATGTGGACGCACCCGTCCATCTCGGCGACACGGCCTACGCCAACGGGCGGATCTATGGCGTATTCGCGCTGTTCGGGGAAGGACGGCAGAAATACAACGCAAAGGGACTCATTCGCGTATGGGACGAGAATCTTGAAGTCCTTGCCGAAAAACCGGTGGAAGACGTGCTGCTTGACGGCGTAGTGGTGCTGGGCGACACATTGTACGTCGGCGTTGACAAATACGGCAGTCCGCCGCATACGGACTGCTGCATCCGCACATACGATCTCGACCTGAACTTCAAGGAGGAAAAGACAATCGAGCTCGGCTATCCGATCGCCTTCGGCGTCCAGACCATGGCGACGGACGGCAAGGACATCTTCCTCGGCAACTACGGCGGAACGTCCCGCGTCTCGGCAGACCTTCGCCACCTTCAGGTCATCAAGCCGCCGAAGGGCCTGCAGGTCAGCGAGGGATTCGGACTTGTGCCGAAGTCGGTCGCCCGCCAGCCGAACGTGTTTTTCACGGTCAATGCCCTTGGCGGCAGCATGCAAGGCTGGCGCAAGGACCCCGCGAACAATCCGCCTCGGATTCAGATCCGTTTCTACAAGTATGACGACGGTAGCTTCGTCGACATCAGCAAACGGTAAGCGGTTTCACGTACGGCATCAGACAGGAGGCTGGATGCGCCGAACCCAACCGCTGCCGTCGAACAGGCCTTCCGCCGGATGGTGTCGCAGGCAGGGAATCTAGGCGATGGAGTTTTGACGCGACTTCCAGATCCGCCAGTCGCGCATGGACATGTGGTAGCGGCTCTTGAATACGTATTTGGCCCGTTGGTGGTTGCGGAAGCCCGCAAGTGCGCTCGCTTTCGCGATGGGCATGTTTGATGAACTCAGAATGTCCGTCAACTTGGCGATTCGTGCGTCCTCGATTGCCTGGCGGATGGTCTTGCCCGAATACTTGGCGAAAATGGCGTAGGCAATGGTCTTCGACACGCCTATGTGGGAAATGACGTCCGTGGCCGTTATGCCGTCCGCCACCTTTGCCGCGATGTAAAGCATGGCCTTGCGGACGATGTGGGCGGAGTTCTCGAGAAACCTTGTCGATTCCCGCTCCCGAATTCCACCGGGTTGTACCGTTATGACGACGCGGCGCGACACCTTGCGCGAGGACATCAGCCTGTCCAGCACCTTCGCAAGGTCGTACGCGTTCTGCACGTGGTCGATGCTGATACTGGAGAGCGGCGGGTCGGCGTTTTCGCAGATGATTTCGTCGTCATCGACTCCCAAGACCGCCACCTGGCCCGGAACCGACAAATGCGTTCGTCTGCAGGCGTTCAGCACCTCGAGAGCCCCGAAATCGTATGCCGAGAACACGGCTAACGGCTTTGGAAGTCCCGAAAGCCATGAATCCAGCGGTTGCTTCCCGGGATCATATGCCGTCGGCTGGATGTCCTGTTTGGCGAGTTCCGACCGGTAGCCGCGTTCGCGCTGTCGAGACCATCTTGGATTCCGTGGGGCGGGTACGAATGCGTAGGCGCCGAAGTCGCCGAGACTGCACAGGTATTTCGCCGCGTTCGCGCCGATTGTCTCGTCGTCGTCGATGGCAATCGCCGCCGCCTTTGCGCGTGTGTTTGCAATGGGGAAGGAATAGTCAATCACGGCAATCGGGATTTTGCAGCGCGACAGCACTTTCGAGGTGTTTCTGTCCGAGACGCTAAATATGCCTTCGATGCGTTCGCCAATGGCCCTGTCAAGGACTTCCTGCGTAAGGTCGTCGGGCTTTCCGACTATCTGGATGTCCCAATGAGCAACGGTGTTGACATATCTGAGTATGCCTTCCAAATGTCTGCGTCCTGCCGTCCCCGCCAGGTTCAGCACGATTAGCACCTTCTTTTGTCTTCGTTTGTCCATGTGCGGAATTATACCACAAATCTGTCCTGAAGTGCGGAAGAAACAATATGTTTTTCGCGGACGAAATGGTATTATCTCTATGGTATAATACGCTCGCAATGTGCAAAAGCTATAATAATGTAAAGAGCCGGTACGACAGGCTTCTTTTTTCGGTATGCGGCCTTGCGGGGCTGCTCTATGGCATCGACATGGGGCTGATCGCTGCCGCGTTGCCCTACATCAAGGCGACGTGTGGGTTCACGGAGGCGCAACTTTCCGGCATCGTCGCCGCCGTGATGCTCGGATGCATTCCTGGCACGATGTGCGCCGCATGGGTCGCGGAAAAGGCGGGGCGCCTTGCGTCGCTCAAGGCCACTGCGCTTGTGTTCGCCGCAGCCGTGCCGGTCATCTGCTTCTCTGGCGGGAACTTCTGGATCATGTTTGCCGGACGGCTTCTTCAGGGTGCGGGATGCGGCTTCATGGGAATCGCCGCCGCGCTCTACGTCGTCGAGTGTGCAAGTAGCGAAAACCGTGGCCGGGGAACGGGAATGCTCCAGCTTGTGCTCACGATCGGACTTGTCGTCGCTGCGCTCATCGGCCTTGGCGCGACGATGTTCTTTGGCGACGCGGCTTCCGACGCTGTGTCCGTCGATGCAAAGCGCCATGCGTGGCAGTCGATATTCTGGGTTTCGATCATCCCCACGTTCGTCCTCTTCGCAGGGCTATTCCGTTTGCGCGAATCGCCGCGTTGGCTCTTCAAGAGGGGACGAAGGGAAGAAGCCCTTGCATCGTTGATGATGAACCACGACGAAGATGCCGCACACCGGACGATTGAGGAGCTTGAATCAAACGAGCGTTCGCAGATGGTCAGGACGTCGGGCGGGGAAGTCAAGCGCGATTCCATCTTCCAGCGGAAGTATCTCGCGCCGCTCGCCCTCGCGATATTGATTCCCGTGTTCAACCAGGCCTCTGGCGTAAATTCACTCCTGAACTACTCGGTCGTCCTCATGCAGAGGGCGGGACTGGCCGGAACCGACGCCAACTGGGCGGACACCGCAATCAAGCTCGCGAACTTCCTATTTACATGCGTCGCCATGGCGCTCGTGGATCGCAAGGGGCGCAAGTTCCTGCTGACGATCGGCACGTCCGGCGTTACCCTTGGGCTTCTTGCCGTCGGCGGACTCTTCTGGGCCGTCGAACAGGGCGCCCTCGCGTCAGGTCCGGCCGCGGGCTGGGCCATTGTTGGAGCGTTCGTTCTCTTCATATCGTCCTTTGCGATTGGCCCCGGTGTGTGCGTGTGGCTGGCCATGACGGAGCTGATGCCGCTTCGCGTCCGCGCTGGCGGCATGATGGTTGCGCAGTTCGTCGCGATGGGGGCGAGCTACGCCCTTGCGCAGACGTTCCTGCCGTGGAGCGCGAAGTACGGCGACTCGTCTGTGTTTCTCACGCTCGCCGGCGTCGCAGTCGGATATTTCGTCACAGTCGCGTTCTTCCTTCCAGAGACAAAGGGAAAGTCTCTGGAGGAGATAGAGCGGCACTTCGCAGGGAAAGGAAGGTAACAATGCAGGCAGATGAGAGGAACACAGCAGGGCGCAGACGCGGATTTGTGGCGGCATGTCCGCCGTCGTCGCGCGAATACGGCGGCCGCAAGCCGGGGCCGCCGCGGGTCATGGTCATCGGGGCGCATCCCGACGACCCAGACATCCTTTGCGGCGGAACGGCCGTGAAGCTCTTGGGGCGCGGCTTCAAGGTGAAGTTCGTCTCCATTACCGACGGTCGCATGGGGCATCACCGCCTTACGCCGGACGAGACGGCGAAGACGCGCCGCGCCGAGACGCTTGAGGCCGCGCGCCGTTTTGGTCTCGACGGCTACGACATCTACGGCTATCCGGACTGTGGCCTCTACCCGACGGACGAGGCGCGGCAGCTCGTGGCGAAGAAGATCCGCGAGTATGAGCCAGACTTCATCTTCACCCATCGTACCTGCGACTACCACGCTGACCATCGCGCCACCGGGCAGCTTGTGATGGACGCCGGATATCTTCTTGGCGTGCCTCACTGGTGCACGGAGGTCAAGGCTCAGCGGCTTCGCCCTGTGATCCTCTACATGACCGATCCGTTCACCTATCCGCGCGAATTGAGGCCGGACGTCATGTTCGACGTCGGCGACTGCCTTGACAAGTGGTGCGACGGGCTTGATGCGCAAGTCTCCCAGTTCTACGACTGGCTGCCGTGGGACAGTGGTATTGAAGCGGAAGTTGCTGCTCTCGGCGACCGCAGCGACATTGCGAAGCGCAACGCCCACATCAAGAAGTATTATGCCGCGCGGAAGAAGGTCGACGCGGAGCGTTTCGCCGACGCCTGGCGCGAGGAGCACCCGGACTACCCCGTGCCGGAGTACATGGAGGCGTTCGAGGTGAGCGAATACGGCCGCGCCCCGACGGAAGAGGATCTTAAGCTTCTCCTTGGGTGAGGGGGCCATTTTTGAGAGTCAGCGAGGGTCAGTTCCTTGTGATACGGGGTACGCCAAGCAAGCTTGGCAGGACTATTAGCTGAAAGGAGCTGAATCACAAAGAAATCGACATGTGATTAGGAGGGCGGGGCGTGCAG